>Ga0209066_10003584_pt1 | contig 17591 bp, 15 predicted proteins | sample All_14_2_FD_187198 | JGI IMG/M metagenome (GOLD analysis project Ga0209066, IMG submission 187198) | Freshwater microbial communities in response to fracking from Pennsylvania, USA - Allegheny Zone_MetaG_DW_15 (SPAdes) (version 2) ... | reverse complement strand
TCGGTCGGGGCGTTGCCCGGACTGCGATGGCGCAGGGCCGTACGCCCGATCTGCACCTGGTGGCGCTCAGCCACTTGCGCGGCGATGACGGGGGCTTGGTCATGACAAAAGTTGACCGCAGCGACCGGACCATCGGCCTGCATTGTTGCGACCAGTGCGCCACGCAAGGACTGACCGAGGTCCTTGATTGCCGCCTGGGCCTTGGCGATCTGGGCAGCATCCGGGTTAACCGCATCCTGCGCCGAGACGGCCGAGCCGATCATCAGCAAACCCAGGGCGATGGCGAGCGTTTTCATTGGCGTAGCTCCATCAGAGAAAATCGATAGCGAACTCATTCACCGTGCAGGACGACGCCGGTTGGATCGACGACGCGCACGTTCACGGCAACGCCGGTGCGCACGCTCTCGGTGACGACACAGAACTGTTCGAACTGGGCAAGGATGCGATCAAGCTGGACGTAGCTGCCCGCCATTTCCGGCAAAGCAATTTCGGCATCGATTCGTTCGACACGCAGTCGCCCTTCCGCGCTGCGTCCGATATGTGCGGTTGCCTTGGTCACCAGCGGTCCCGGCGTGTTCTTGAACTTGCGAAGCGAGAACAACAGGCTGGCGCTCATGCAGTTGGCGACCGCCGCGACCAGCATTCGCGACGGATTGGGGCCACTGCCGCCGCCGAGCGGCTCCGGTTCGTCGGTCAGCAAATCGGGAATGCCGGTGTCATCGAAGCGGATTCGAAAGACGTAGTCGGATTCCTGCTCGACAGTCAGTGAAAAGCTGGCCTCGGACATGGCTACAGCCCCGCCACGTAGTTCATGAACTGGGTGCGGGCAAAGCGCACGATCTCGCCGACGGGCAAGGCACCGGACTGACGGCCTATCTCCTGGCCGTTGTGAAACAGTGCAAGTGTGGGAATGCTGCGTATACCGAAACGCTGACCCAGCATCGGCTGCGCTTCGGTGTCCACCTTGGCCAAGTGGAACTGTGGCTCCAGTTGCTGCGCGGCCTGCGCGAACGCGGGTGCCATCAGTCGACACGGGCCACACCACGGCGCCCAGAAATCGACCAGAACCGGCAACTGCGCACGTGCCACGTGCAGATCGAAGGTGTTCCCATCCAGCTCGAACGGCTTGCCCGAGAACAGGCCGTTGCCGCACTTGCCACAATGCGGCGCGTCCTTCAGACGGGCCTGGGGAAGACGGTTGAGTCCGTGACAGTTCGGACACGCGACGATCAACGAATCCGTATCGCTCATGGCTGCACCTCGACGGGCTGGCGACGGTTGAGGAACACGTAGTAGAGCAAGGGTATGACGACCAGGGTCAGCACCGTGCTGACCAGAATGCCGAAGATCAGCGCGATGGCGAGACCATTGAAGATCGGGTCATCGAGAATGAACAGCGCACCCAACATGGCAGCCAATGCCGTCAGCGCAATCGGTTGGGCACGCACGGCGCAGGCATCAATCACCGCATCGTCAAGCTGGCGACCGGCCGCGAGCTCGCTGTTGATGAAGTCCACCAGCAGAATCGAGTTGCGCACGATGATGCCCGCGAGCGCGATCATGCCGATCATGCTGGTCGCCGTGAACTGTGCGCCAAGCAGGGCATGACCGGGCATCACTCCAATCACGGTGAGCGGAATCGGGGCCATGATGATCAGCGGCACGATGTAGCTGCGGAACTGCGCAACGACCAGCAGGTAGATCAGCACCATGCCCACGGCGTAGGCAATGCCCATGTCGCGGAAGGTTTCGTAGGTGATCTGCCACTCACCATCCCACTTGATGCCGAACTCGGCGGTCGACTCGGGCTGGGCGACGAAATACTGCTTAATGTCATAGCCCGCCAAGGACTGCTCACCCACCTGACCGACCACATCGAACATGCCGTACAAGGGGCTGTCCAGTTCACCCGCTTCGTCCGCCATCACATAGACGACCGGCAGCAGATCCTTGTGGTAGATCGCGTTTTCCCATCCCACACGCTGTACCGAGACGACTTCGGAAAGCGGAATCAGGCGACCATCCTGCGTCCGCACACGCAACGCCAGCAATTGATCCATGCTGGCCTGGTCCCCAGTCGGCAGACGCAGGCGCACAGGCACCGGATATTTGGACGCGCCGTCGCGCAGATAGGTGGCATCGCTGCCCGAGAGGCCAGTCCGAAGTGCCTGTGCGATCGCCGCCTGACTGACGCCGACCTGCGCCGCTCGGGCACGGTCCACCAGAACGAGATCGCGCGCCGAATCGGACTCCACCGTGGTATCGATGTCGACCAAGCCATCCGCGGCTTCGAACTTGCCGATCAAGTCCCGCGCGATGGCGCGTGCTGTGGCCTGATCGGGCCCATAGATTTCTGCCACGATCGGAGACAGGACGGGCGGACCGGGCGGCACTTCAACCACCTTGACCGACGCGCCATAACGCTTGCCGATGGCGGCCAGCTCAGGACGTACGGCACGGGCAATTTCATGACTCTTGCGGTGTCGATCATGCTTGTCGACCAGATTGACCTGCAGATCCGCCACGATGGGCCCTTGACGCAGGTAGTACTGCCGGACCAGACCATTGAAGTTGACCGGCCCGGAGGTTCCGGCGTAACCCTGATAGTCGCTGACCTCGGGCACCTCGGCCACCACCGCCGCCAATTCCTGCAGCAAGGCGTTGGTGCGTTCCAGCGTGCTGCCTTCGGGCATGTCGACCACCACCTGGAGTTCCGACTTGTTGTCGAACGGCAGCATCTTCAGGACCACCCACTGCACCACGGCCAGGCTGGCCGACAACACCAGAGCGAGGGCAATCCCCGCCCAAAGCCAGGTACGTCGGGAGGCGCCTTTCTGGCGGTCGAGGAAGGGCCGCATGATGCGGTTGAAGACCCCTTGCAATCGCGCCGCGATGCCCGCGCCATGACCATCCGAAGAACCGCTTGTGTGCTCGCCAAGATGGCGCGACAGCAGCTTCAGCGATAGCCACGGCGTGACGATCAAAGCCACCGCCAGGGACAACAGCATGCCTACCGATGCGTTGATCGGAATCGGCCGCATGTAGGGCCCCATCAGACCGGTGACGAAGGCCATCGGCAGCAGCGCCGCGATCACCGTGAAGGTGGCCAGGATGGTCGGACTGCCGACTTCGTCGACCGCCGGGGGAATCGCCTCGAACAGGCTGCGTCCACCTTTGGCCATGTGGCGATGGATGTTTTCGACCACCACGATGGCATCGTCCACCAAAATACCGATGGAGAAGATCAGCGCGAACAGCGACACCCGGTTAATTGTGAAACCCATCGCCCAACTGGCGAACAAGGTCAGCGCCAGCGTGATGATGACCGCGGCGCCCACCACGATGGCCTCGCGCCAGCCAAGCGCAAACAAAACCAGCAGGACCACCGCCATGGTCGCGAACACCAGCTTCTGGATCAGTTTGATCGCCTTGTCATTGGCGGTCTTGCCATAGTCCCGCGTCACGCTTACTTCCACGCCTTCGGGAATGACGCTGCCACGCAGAATCTCGACACGACGCTCGATGGCCCGGGTGATGTCCGCCGCATTCGCGCCGGGCTTCTTGGCGATCGCAATCGTGACCGCTGGTGCCACGCCTTGCTGCGGGCCCGCCTTACCGATGGGAACACCATGCCAGACGTACTGCGTCGGCACGTCCGCACCGCGACGCACGGTCGCGACATCGGACAGAAACAATGGCTTGCCGTCGCGCAAGCCGATCACCAGTTCCGCAACCTGACGCGCATCGGCCAGATAGGTGCCAGCCGTCACCGGCACCAGGCCTTCCTGGCTGATCCGGTCACCCGCTTGTGTCACCACGTTGCTGGCCAGCAAGGCGTTGGACAGATCCGCGACATCCATGCCATACGCGGCCAGCCGGGTTGCATCCAGTTCGACGATCACCGCACGGTCCGGTGCACCGATGGTGTACACGTCACGCGTGCCCGGAATGCGCTTCAACTCCGCTTCGAGGGTATGCGCCACTTCGGCCACATCGGTGGCACCGCGCGCCGGATCGTCGGTCCACACCGTGAGACCCATAACCGGCACGTCGTCGATGCCCATCGGTCGCACCAACGGTTGCCCGACGCCAAGCCCCTGCGGTGACCAGTCCAGATTCGAATAGATCTGGTTGTAAAGGCGAACCAACGCATCCGCGCGAGGCACGCCGACGTCGAACTCGACCGTCGTCATCGACACGCCCGGGCGCGACACCGAGTAGACGTGTTTCACGCCATCGATTTCGGACAGGACCTGCTCCAGCGGAACGCTGATCAGGTTTTCCACGTCCTCCACCGGCGCGCCGGGAAACGGCACCGTGACGTTCGCCATCGTGACGTCGATCTGCGGCTCTTCCTCGCGCGGCGTGATCATCACCGCGACCATGCCGAGCAACAGCCCGGCAATCGCCAGAATGGGCGTTAGCGGATTGGCCTGAAAGGCTGCAGCCAGACGACCGGAGATGCCCATTGCAGGCGCGCCGTCGCGCTCGCTCATTGCGCCGACTCCTGCGCATGCAAGCGCGACAGATACACGCCCGCCGCCACCGGATCGGTCGCCACGGCATCACCCGATGCCAGTCCGGCGAGCACCTCGACGTCGCTGCCGAAGCGATGCCCCAGACGAATCTGACGCAGGCTGACCTTGCCCTCGTTGACCACGTAGACCGCAGTGACCTCACTGCGCCGGACCAGCGCGGATTCGGGAACCAACAGCCGCTCGGCGGCACCGATCACGAACGCCGCCTTGGCGGTCATGCCCGGCTGCAATCCGGTTTCTGCCTGCGGCAGTTCCAGACGCACGCTGAAGGTGTGCGTGGTCGCATCGGCGTAGGGGAAGACGATGACCTGCTCCGCCTCGATGCGCTTGCCATCCGCCAACAGCAGTGATGCCTTGGCGTTATCACGAATTGCCAGCATGTCGCTCTGTGGGATCTGCACGTTGACCCGCAATCGGTCCAGCGAAAGGCCTGAGATCAGCGGCTGGCCAGGATTGACCGCCTCGCCGACTTCGACATGGCGCTTGGTGACGATGCCGGAATACGGCGCCCGGACAACGGTGTAGTCCACCTGCTCACCGGCTGCACGCACCGCCGCTTGCGCGGACTCGTGCTGTGCCTTGGCCGCATCACGCCGGGCGGTGGCCTGATCGAGCTGGGCTTTGGAAACGAGTTGTCGCCCGTAGATTTCGCTGATGCGTTGGAAATCGGATTCCGCCTCATCCAACGCGGCCTTGGCGGCAGCGAGCGCCGCCTGCGCCTGACGGATGCCCGATTGCTGCTCGACATCGGTGAAACGCAGGATGACATCGCCCGCTTTCACGTAGTCGTTGACATCGACCAGAATCTCGCGGACCCGACCACCCGTCTGTGCCGACAAGGTGGCCTGGTTCACGGCCTCGATCACGCCATCCCAGATGCGCTCGCGCTGCGCGGATACCGGCGACACGGTGAGGGTGGCAAACGGCAGTTCACCGCTCGCCACCGCCGCCTTGCCGGGTTGGTCACCACCACAGGCCGCCAGGCCACAGAGCAACGCACATCCGGCAGCCAGCGCACGCAGTTTGATTCGCATCGGCATAGGTCCTTCCTTACTTGAATGCGCAGCCGGCTTTGACGCCGAACTTGCCGAGGATCATCGCGGCCGGACAGAAGCCGGTGAACGCCGACTGCAGCAGGTTCAGGCCGACGAAGGCCGTCAACAACAGCCAGTAAGGCGAAACGAAATGCCCCAACGCCAGGCTCACCAGGATCATCACGCCAGCAAAGGCAAAAATGGCTCGATCAAGATTCATCAACAGTCTCCGGTTTCGTAACGCGATTACTTCAGACGCATGATGCCCAGGGCCTTGAGCACGTACTTCTCATAGACGGGCTCGTTGTTGCCGGACTTCACCTTGAAGAGGAAATATTTCTCGAAGGCGATCTTCGCCAGATGCACCCATTTGCCCACCTTGGCCCAGGTCACGTTGCGCGGCGGAATCTGCGGCAACGCGACGAACGCCGCACCGGTGTCGCCCATGTCAGCCAGACAGATGGCATTCCAGGTGGCGACGGCCTCAACCGGCTTGCCTTCGAGTTCCGCCTTGATGTTGTCGACGATGGCGGTAACCATCGACTCGATCATGAAACCGGTTTTCGGCGCGCCGGTCGGCACGGGTGTGGGTTCAACCGGCGGGATCGCCACGCAGACGCCCGCCGAGTAGACGTTGGGATACTTCGGATTGCGCTGATGCTTGTCGATCAGCACGAAACCGCGCGGATTGCACATCTCGGGGGCGGTTCGGACGGCATCCACGCCAGTGAACGCGGGCAGGATCATCGAATACTTGAACGGCAGGGTGTGCTCACGCAGCGGCTTGCCGTCGGCGTCCATTTCCTGCACCGCCATCTCGCCGTCGCGCACCTCGGTGATCTTCGAGTTGACGATCCATTTGATGTGGCGTTGCCGGAACTCACCTTCCAGCAAACCCTTGGAGTCGCCCACACCGCCCAGCCCCATGTGTCCGACATACGGCTCGCTGCTAACGTAGGTCATCGGCACCTTGTCACGGATCTTGCGCTTACGCAGATCGGCGTCGAGGATCATGATGAACTCGTAGGCGGGTCCGAAGCAGCTCGCACCTTGTGCGGCGCCGACCACGATGGGACCGGGATTCTTGACGAATTCCTGATATGCCATCCAGCCTTCCAGCGCATGCGGCGTCGTGCAGACCGAGTGGGTGTGACCGTCCGGGCCAAGGCCGGGAATTTCGTCGAACGCGAGCCGCGGCCCGGTGGTGATGACGAGGTAGTCGTAGTCCATCCGGTGGCCATCGCGCAGGATGATGGCGTTTTCCGCCGGCCTCAGCTCCTGTGCGCCGACCGGATTGAAGGCGATGCCCTTCTTGGCCAGGTACTGGCCGATATTGACCTGGATATCGCTCGGCTTGCGCCAGCCGACCGCCACCCACGGATTCGACGGCGTGAACGAAAACAACGGGGTGTCGCCCACCACGGAAATGCTGTGCTCCTTGCCCAGCGCCGCCCGCAGTTCGTAGGCCATGCTGGTGCCGCCGATACCTCCACCCAGTACAACGATCTTAGCCATGTGACGTATCTCCCTCTCCCCGGCCGAAAAGACGTGGCACGCCCCTGCCGGTAGGGCGAGCACTGCTGTATATACGCCGTTTTCACAGTCCTGACAGGTCGACGCGAACCCAACTTGGCGAGAACCTTGTCAGTACCGCGAACGGGCATCCACCGTGGAGTAATCCCGGAGAACGCAGTATGCTTGACGGGCGCTAATTTAGGTTGCACTTATATTAGTGTCAACTCATATTTGAAGGAGAGCACCCGATGTCCCTTTCTGCAAGCGATCTGGTCGCTGCCGCCAAGGCCCGAATTACCGAAGTCAGTGTCGATGCCTTTGCCGCGGAAGAGCACCGCGACGATGTGCTGATCGATGTGCGTGAGCCCGCCGAGTTCGAGATGGGCCATCTGGCGGGTGCCATCAACATTCCGCGCGGCGTGCTGGAGTTCCAGGTCGAAGCGCATCCGGCGATGGCCTGTGCCACCGACCCCGCATTGGCACTGCGCGAGCGCGCCATCACCCTTTACTGCCGCACTGGCGGACGCTCCGCGTTGGCGGCGGATGCACTGCGGCAGATGGGCTTCAGCAAGGTTCGATCCATGGCTGGTGGAATCACCACCTGGACCGAACGCGGCCACCCGGTCACCACGCGGTAACGTCATGAACGTCGAGCAGATCGAACAATCCCGCGCGCTGGTGGCCACCGAGGCGGCGGAAATGCGCGAGCACGCGAGCGATGCCTCACGGCTGTTGAAGGCCATTGCCAACGACCGTCGACTGATGATCCTGTGCATGCTCGCGGACGGCGAGCAGGCGGTGGGCGACATCAACGCGGGCATGGACCTATCGCAATCGGCCCTCTCGCAGCACCTGGCCGTGTTGCGCGAAGAGGGTCTGGTGAGGACCCGACGCAGCGCGCAGACCATTTTCTATTCGCTGGCCGATGGCCCGGTGCACGACATCATCGCCGTGCTGCATCGAATCTACTGTGGGGGAGGAAGCAAGTCATGACCAATCCGATGGACTGGCTGAAGCAGGTGTTTTCCGGCCAGGCGGGCGGCGTGGGACCACGCGAGGCCGAACAGCTCATTGCACGCGGTGTCGCGGTGATCGATGTCCGCGAAGCCAGTGAGGTGGCAGGCGGGATGATCGCGCAGGCCAAGCATGTACCCCTTGGCGAGGTGGACGCCTACGGCTGGAACGCACTGAAAAATGCGGGTATCGCGGCCGATACGCGTGAACTGGTGGTGGTTTGTCGAAGCGGCATGCGCTCGCAACGCGCCATCGCTCGACTGCGCAGCGAGCGCAGCGACGTCACCCTGATCAATCTCGACGGCGGCATGATCGCGTGGTGCAACGAGGGTCTGCCGACCCGACCGGGTTGACAGCATCGACAGCAAACAAAAAGGGCGCAGCCGACCGGCATGCGCCCTTTTTTACATACGATCATCTACTCAGAACAGATCGCCACCGGCTGAAAAGGCGCGCTCGATCCGGTCGCCCAGCCCACCGATTTCCAGTACCAGCCGATCAATTTCGGCACCGGTCAGCCCTTCGTAGGGACGGTTCTCGCAAAGCTGCAGATAGGTCAGTCCGTCCAGCTCGGAAATGGCCAGATAGCCGACGCGTTGCTCCCAGTTGAACTTGAGCGCACGGGCCAGATCGATACCCGTGGTAGGCGCGAGTGCCGTGCTGACGCGCAGAAACTTGCGTCCATCTTCATCCTCCAGTTCGGTCAGGAACAGCCCCTGGTGGCGCGCCCCTTGATTCAACGTGAGCTCCAGTCCGATCAGATAAGGCTCACTGCGCACTACCTCATAACGACTATCGACATGGGCACGGATTTGTTCGAAGTTCTGCATGATTGAATTCGCCTCGGGTATGCAATTGGGCTCGGCAAGCCAGCAGGCCTGACTGCCACGGGGCACAATCCTACCAGCGTGAACCCGGACAACGGAAAGCCCGATGCCCAAACCCGGACATGACCTGCCGCGCGGCAGCCAGTCGACCCATCAGCAAATCCGTGAGGCCATCTGCGCCATCCCGCGCGGCGAAGTCCGGGCCTATTCCGACATTGCGCTGGCTGCCGGACTGCCGGGGCGCGCGAGGTTGGTCGCACGCGTGCTCGCCGAATCCGATGCATCGCATGGGCTGCCCTGGCATCGCGTTCTGCGCGCCGACGGACGCATCGCCTTCCCACGCGGCTCGGAAGCCTTCGACCTGCAATGCCAGCGACTGCTCGCCGAGGGTGTCCGCGTCCACGATGGGCGAGTTCGCCTGCAGCGCGCTGCCAGCCTGGATGCGGTGCTATGGCGCCCCTGACGCGTACCCGACGGTCGCGCGCAGACAGGTGCGCATCGACCGCGAAGTTCATGCAGGAATGCCCTTTTCCAACACCCTGTTAAAGTCACGCGGTCAGCACACAAGAGCCCCTACATGGATCGGATCCCACCCGCCACCCGCGCGCTGTTGATCATCAACAGCCTGGTGTTTTTTGCCCAGCAAGTGTTCGGCGAAGGCTGGCTTCTGGACTTCATGCTGTGGCCGGTCGGCGACTGGCCTGCCGGGTATGCAGAGGGGCAGTTGATCACGGTCGGTTTCATGCCCTGGCAACTGCTGAGCTACGGCTTCATCCACGGTGGACTCAGCCACCTGATGTTCAACATGCTGGCGATCTACATGTTCGGTGCCGCGCTGGAAATGGTCTGGGGCAGTCGCCGCACGATGATCTATGTGCTGGGCTGTATTGCCGGTGCCGGACTGGTCCAGTTGATGGTCGCGACGCACGCCGTGAGCAACGGCGAGTTATATCCCACGGTGGGCGCGTCGGGTGGCGTCTTTGGCGTCCTGCTGGCTTTCGGCATGATGTTTCCGAACCGCCAGGTGATGCTGCTGATTCCTCCCATCCCCATGAAGGCCAGCACGCTGGTGATCGTCTACGGTGTGCTGGAGCTGCTGCTGGGCGTTACCGGCACCCAGTCGGGCGTTGCCCATTTCGCCCATCTGGGCGGCATGGCCGCCGGATTCCTGATTCTGCAGAACTGGCGCGGACGCTGGCCGTTCCGCCGACGTTGAGGCCCGTGCAAAGGCCGCCAGCGGTGGCTGGCCGGACAACGCCTTCTTGGCGTGTCGTCGCTCAGATCACCGCCACCGAAACCCGATTGCGCCCGGCGTTCTTGGCTGCGTAAAGCTGTTCATCCGCGCGCGCCAGCAGCACCTCCGCCGAATCCGTTTCCTGTCGTGCCGCCAGACCGAGCGAGATCGTCAGTCGGAACGCACCAACTTCCCGTGGCCATTCGCGTTGCTCGACACTGGCCCGAAGTTGCTCCGCCACCTCACCGGCACGCGACAGGTCAGCATTCGGCCAGAGGATCGCGAACTCCTCCCCGCCCCAGCGCGCAACAAACGGGTCGCCACGCCGCTGCAAGCCGGTGGAGGACAACTGCTCACGCAACTGCTGCCCGAGCGCGATCAGAACCTCGTCGCCAGCGCCATGCGAATACTGATCGTTGATCCGCTTGAAGTGATCGACATCCAGCAAGCCCAACACCAGTGGTACGCCATCCTTCAACAGGAGATCGAGGCGATCTTCGAATGCGCGGCGATTGGGCAGCCCCGTCAACGCGTCCGTCATGGCCTTGTGCTGGAAGTCCGCCGAGCGCTCGGCCTCGCGTTCGTTGAGCTCGCGCAAGCGCGCATTGGTGGATCGCAACTCGGCAGTCCGCGCATCAACCAGCCGGGCCAGCGCCCGCTCCCGAATCTTCAGGCTTCGGATGCGCAATCGATAGCCAAAGTACAAGGTGAGCAAGCTGGCGACGATGACAAACACCAGAACCTCGGTCCGCTGCCACCAATTCGGCCGAATCTCGAACAGGACGGTTTCGTTGTCACCCGACCAATGCAGGAAGTCGGCGGACGCCTGCGCTTCGAAGCGGTATTCGCCCGGCGGCAAGTTGGTGTACTGGACCCGGTCGCCGATTCGGTCGCCGATCACCCAGTCCACATCGAACCCGGTCAAGCGGTGCCGGTAGTACAGGCTTTCCGGTGCACGGAAGGTCGGGCTCACCACATCGAACTCGATTCGCTGCGTGTCCGCCGACAGCACGGCGTCGACCGAATGCGGCACGGGCAAGCCATTGACCTGCATTGCCTCGATCATCACGCCGCGCGGCAAACTGACGAATCGCATCGCCCGATCCGCCGACACATGGGCGATGCCTGCCGAGGTCGCCGCCCAGACTTCGCCGTCGTGAATGATGCCCGCCTGCCCGGCAGCGCCGTTGCATTGCGAGACGGCCATACCGAAGGATTCGTTGAGGGTGACATTGCCCAGTGCCGTCTGACGACCATCCAGAAGCGCCTCGGCATTGTCACGCGGAACCAGCGTCATCCCGGAGTTCGAGGTCAACCAGAAGTTGCCGTGTGCATCATCGACCACTTCGAAGAACTTGCTTTCCGGTAGCCCTTGGCGAACATCCAGATACTGGGTACGCCCCGCTCGATGCCGCCCAAGTCCGCGATCCGTGGCCAACCACAGCGTGCCATCGGCGTCTTCGAGCAAGCTGAAGACTTCGCGCGCCGCGTTGTCGCCCGAGACATCGACCGCCTTGAATTCGCCATTCGTGTAACGGACCAGTCCGTCATTGAATCCAACCCAGATTCCTCCCTCGCGCGATGCCTGCAGGCGCAGGACATAGTCGCGCTTGAGGCCGGTCGATTCGGAAAAATGCGTCAGTCGCTCGCCATCCCAGCGTGCCACACCCAGGTTGCCACCCAGCCAGAGATGCCCGTTTTCGTCCTCGGCCAGCGTCCGCGCCTCGAATCCGCCGGGCAACTGATCGCTCACCGGATGGCGACGCATCACCGCGTCACCCTTCCACACCACACCCAGATCACTACCGACCCAGACATCGCCGTCACGACTGGCGACAAGGCTGAGAATGGTCCCGACCGACGCGACACCCTCCAAAGTCACCGCCTCGGCCAGGCCGTCACGGATTCGATAAAGCCCACCGGTTCCGCCCGCCAGCACGCTGCCATCCGGTCGCGACAGCAAGGTCCGAATGGTCGGATTGCGCAGGCCGTGGTGGGTGCTGATCATGCTGACCGGCAGGTCCGCCAATCGCTGAAGACCATTTCCCGTGCCGATCCACAGGTCGCCGTCGCGGTCGGTCAGGACCGCGTTGACGCGCGTCCCCAGCAAGCCATCTTCGGCACCGAAGCGCTGCAGTTCGCCGCGCGGCGACAGGCGCAGTACGCCTTGATCCGTCGTCGCGACGATCACCTCGCCCTGCGGTCCGAAATCGAGATCGCGCGCATTGATGCCTTGCAGCTCGCGCGCCAAAGGTTGGAAGCGACCTTCGCGCTCGACATACACCCCGAGCGCCGTCACGACGACCAGGCGTCCATCGCTCGGCGTCCGATGCAGCGCACGAACCGACACTGCTGGAAAACCGCTATCGGCGTCGAGGGCCTGCACCTGATCGTTCACCACCCGACGCAGACCGAATGCACCGGCAATCCACATCGTACCGGCTGCATCGTCCTGCATCGCGAAGACCGGCGAGCTGGGCTGATTGCTGATCGGTCTCCTCACGCCGTTGGCTTCAATTCGCCACAGACCGCCGTCGCGTTGCGAAACCCATAGCTGACCGGATGCATCCACCCAAGCCCCATCTACCCGGTCGGTCGGCGAATTGATGCCCTCCGGTATCGGCAACCACGCACCCGCTCGCCAGCGCGCAATCCCACGCCCGGATGTGACCACCAGCAAGCTGCCGTCCTGCGCCCTCGAAAGACCGATGATCGACGCATCAGGCAACGCGGGCGTGTTGCTGGGCCGCAATACGGTGAATTTGGCGCCGTTGAAGCGAACCAATCCTTCGAACGTGCCCACCCACAACGCACCGTCCGGCGTCTGCACCAAGGCATTGATGTGCTGGTGCGGCAACCCGTCCCGTGCTGTCCAGGCCACGCGCGGATAGTCGCGCAGCGGTCGCCCATTGATCGAGGCGCTGGCTGGAAGGGCCCAGAACACCAGGACCGCCAGCACCAATCGCACCATGTCGACCACGGCGCGAGCGCACCCGTCGCCAACGAGGCGCGGCTTCCTGACGCTGGCGAACGGGGTCATCAAGGGCATCTGGGCGTTCTGTGTCTCATTCCAGCATCGGCAGAGGCAAGTTCTGTTCCCTCGCACAGTCGATGGCGGTGGAATAGCCCGCATCCGCGTGACGCATTACGCCGGTTGCCGGATCGTTCCACAACACCCGCGCGATCCGTTGATCCGCGGCTTCGCTGCCGTCACACACGATCACCACACCCGAATGCTGCGAATAGCCCATGCCGACACCACCACCGTGGTGCAGGCTGACCCACGTCGCGCCGCCCGCCACATTCAGCATGGCGTTCAGCAAGGGCCAATCGGACACGGCATCGGAGCCATCCCGCATCGCTTCGGTTTCACGGTTGGGACTGGCCACCGAACCCGAATCGAGGTGATCTCGCCCGATCACGATCGGTGCCTTCAGTTCGCCGGTGCGAACCATTTCATTGAACGCCAGCCCCAGCCGATGCCGCTGCCCCAACCCAACCCAGCAGATGCGTGCGGGCAAGCCCTGAAACGCGATGCGCTCGCTGGCCATGTCCAGCCACCGATGCAGATGCGGGTCGTCGGGGATCAATTCCTTCACCTTGGCATCCGTCTTGCGAATGTCGTCGGGGTCGCCCGACAACGCGACCCAGCGGAACGGCCCGATACCGCGACAGAACAGGGGACGCACATAGGCTGGAACGAAACCGGGGAAATCGAAGGCGTTGGCACAACCGACATCCTTCGCCATCTGGCGCAGGTTGTTGCCATAGTCGAACACCGGCACGCCTGTCTGCTGAAACGCCAGCATCGCCTCGACATGCGTGCGCATGCTTTGCTTGGCGGCCTGTACAACGCTATCGGGCGCGTTCGCCTGTGCCGCCAGCCATTGCTCCAGCGTCCACCCGACAGGCAAGTAGCCATGCAGGGGATCGTGCGCCGAGGTCTGATCGGTCACGGCATCCGGCCGTGCACCGCGCCGGACCAACTCCGGCAACACCTCGGCGGCATTGCCCAGCAGAGCAATCGACTTCGCTTCGCCTGCCGCGGTATAGCGCGCCAACCGCGCCAGCGCGTCGTCGATGTCGCGCGCCTGCTCATCGACGTAGCGTGTACGCAGGCGGAAATCGATGCTGCTCTGCCGACACTCGATCGTCAGCGAACACGCCCCGGCCAGACTCGCCGCCAAAGGTTGTGCGCCGCCCATGCCGCCCAGCCCTGCGGTCAGAATCCAGCGCCCACGCAAATCACCGGCGTAATGCTGCCGCCCCATCTCGACGAAGGTTTCGTAGGTGCCCTGCACAATGCCCTGCGAACCGATGTAGATCCACGAGCCTGCGGTCATCTGCCCGTACATCATCAGCCCCTTGCGGTCGAGCTCGTGAAAGTGTTCCCAGCTCGCCCAATGCGGTACCAGATTGGAGTTCGCAATCAGCACACGCGGCGCATCCGGATGGGAGCGGAAAATGCCGACTGGCTTGCCAGACTGAACCAGCAAGGTCTGATCATCGCGCAGGGTTTCCAGCACCCGTGCGATGGCATCGAAGCAGGCCCAGTCGCGCGCCGCGCGACCGATGCCGCCGTACACCACCAGACGACTCGGATCTTCCGCGACCTCGGGATCCAGATTGTTGTGCAGCATCCGATAGGCCGCTTCGGTCTGCCAACTCAGACAACGACGCTCCGCACCGCGTGGCGCACGAATCACACGTGCGGGGTCGTGACGCAGACGGCTGGCGGAAGATTCGATGGACATGCAGGAAGACTCCTTTCGGGGGTGGCGCAGTATAGAGACGGCACTGTCACGAAGCGGCAAGACGCGCGCACTAGTCTGCGTCGAAGCCGATGGAGGACTGGCCTTGATCAGCGTCGAACAACGCTTCTACTCGACCTTCCCTGCGCTTGCCGACGGCACCGCGCGGACCCTGTCGCAACCGGTCGTGGAACTGCTGCGTCGCATCGTCTGCGAAGACCGAGTCAACCAAACCTTGCATGCGCTGCACGACCGGCGTGATTTCGATTTCATCGAAGCGGCGCTGGAGCATTTGCAACAGTCCTACCGGGTTGGCCACCTGGATCGCGCCAACATTCCATCCGAGGGACGTGTGGTGCTGGTCGCCAATCACCCCTTGGGAGCCATTGATGCACTCGCCCTGCTGCATCTGGTGGGATCGATCCGCCGCGATGTGAAGGTGCTGGCCAACGAGATGCTGCTGAGCCTCGATCCATTGCGAAACCTGCTGCTGCCCGTCGAAGTGTTCGGCGATGGCGAATCCCGCAGCGGGTTGCGCGCCGCTTATCGCGCACTGGAACAGGAACAGGCGCTGATCGTCTTTCCGGCCGGAGAAGTCAGCCGCATCCGTCCCAACGGTGTTCGCGATGGGCGCTGGAGCGCAGGTTTTCTGCGCTTCACCAAACGCGCCGGTGCACCCGTGGTTCCCGTGCATATCGCGGCACACAACTCGGCGCTGTTCTATGGTCTTTCGCTGCTGGCCAAACCCTTGGCAACCCTGTTGCTGCCGCGTGAGATGTTCAACACCGAGCGCCGCAGCCTGACACTGACGGTCGGCGCTCCGATTTCGACCCAGGCACTCAATCCACAACGCTTGACCGAACGTCAGGTGGCACAGCGCATGCGCGCCCATGTCTATCGACTGGCGCGTCGCAAGCCACCAATGTTCGCCACTTCCAGCGCCATCGCCCATCCGCAGCCCGCGTTGCAGGTGCGTGCCGCGCTGCAGGCAGCCGAACGGCTGGGTGCCACACGCGACGGCAAGCAGATCTACTTGCTGGACGCCGCCGCGGACAACAGCGCACTCAAGGAAATTGGTCGCCTGCGCGAACTGAGTTTCCGCAAAGTCGGCGAAGGCACCGGTCTGAAGCGCGACCTGGACCGCTTCGATGCACATTACCGCCACATCGTGCTCTGGGACGAGACGGCGCTGGAAATCGTCGGTGCCTACCGTATCGCAGACTGTGCGCCGCTGTTGGCACGCCAGGGGCTGGCCGGACTCTACTCGCACACCCTGTTCGACTATCAGGACTCGGCCCTGCCCTGGCTTCAAAACAGCATCGAGCTCGGGCGCAGTTTCGTGCAACCTCGCTACTGGGGCAGCCGCAGCCTGGACTATTTGTGGCAGGGCATCGGCGCCTACCTCCGCCGCCATCCACAGGTCCGCTACCTGTTTGGCCCGGTCAGCCTGTCGGCCAGCCTGCCCGAGGCAGCACGCGAGTGGATCGTCGCGACACACGCGGCCTGCTTCGCACCGGACCGCGTCGATGCGACCGCGCGCAGTCCGGTGCCCATCTCCGCCGACGTTGCGCGGGAAGCACTGCAACTCGCCGACAACCCCGACCTCGCCCTGCAACGCTTGCGCGAGCGATTGGCCGCGATGCACTGCGCGCTGCCCACGCTCTATCGTCAGTACGTCGACCTTTGTGAAAACGACGGCGTGAATTTCCTCGCCTTCAGCGTCGATGCCGATTTCGGACACTGTATCGACGGCCTGATCCGGATCGACCTGCAGCGCCTGCGTCCTCACAAGCGCGCCCGCTATCTTGGCAGTGACACATCCATCTGATTTTCAAAGGAAATGCACTTCACCCCAGGACACAGACCATGACAATCGGATGGCCGGGTTACAAAACTGTCATACGGTGCTGTTAAACTGGAGTTAATGACCATGCGCTCGCGGCGAACGCACCCGGTCAGCCGGAATTCTTCTCGACCGCCCGTCCACCTCGGCCCGGAACACCGGAGGCGGCAGGCATTGCCGCTACGTTTGCGACATCCGGGAACGTCAGGCAGGACGCCGAAGCAGTTTTCTTCGTTCAACTTCAACAGGGATTCATGACATGAATAAGCAGATGCGGGTCAAACGCCTTGCCGGCGCACTGGCACTGGTGCTTGCCACCACCACGCCAACGTTCGCGCAGAACACCTCCGCTCAGATGACGGGTCGAGTCACCACCGAACAGGGCGAAGCTCTGGCGGGTGCCGATGTTGTGATCGTGCATACCCCGTCCGGCACCACCTCGCGCGCCAGCACCGATGCGCAGGGTCGTTTCAATGCTCGCGGTCTGCGCGTCGGCGGTCCCTACAGCGTCACCGTGATGCGTGACGGCTACCAGGGCGAGACCACCGAAAACGTGTTCGTGAACCTGGGCGACAGCACGCCGGTGATCGTTGATCTGGCCGAAGCCGCTGCGCAGCTGGATGCGGTTGAAGTCGTCGCTTCGGGCGATATCAGCGTGTTCTCGCCGGACAAGATGGGTGCAGGTACCAACGTCAGCCAGGCGCAGATCCGCGCGCTGCCGTCGATTGGCCGCAACATTCAGGACTACGTCCGCCTTGATCCGCGCGTGTCGCAAACCGACAAGCAGCGCGGCGAAATTTCCGTCGGCGGTCAGAACACCCGCTTCAACGCCATC
>Ga0209066_10003583_pt1 | contig 17591 bp, 17 predicted proteins | sample All_14_2_FD_187198 | JGI IMG/M metagenome (GOLD analysis project Ga0209066, IMG submission 187198) | Freshwater microbial communities in response to fracking from Pennsylvania, USA - Allegheny Zone_MetaG_DW_15 (SPAdes) (version 2) ... | reverse complement strand
GTGCGCACTTCCTTGGCGACCGAGAACGAGCGCTGGAACAGCTGGTGCAACGTGGTGCCTAACGTGCCTGCGGCATCGGCCTCGCGCACGGCCTGTTTCATCTGGCCCAGGATCTGCGGCTCGCCCAGCACCATCGAATCCAGCCCAGAGGCCACGCGGAAGGCGTGGCGGGCGGCGGCGCTGCTCTCCAGCACCTGGGTGTGGCTGAGTAGCGTGTCGGCGGGCACCTGGCCTTGCTGGGCCATCCATTCCAGCGCGGGGCGCACCAGGCCCTGCGGGTTGCGCAAATCGCCCGCCACATACAGCTCGGTGCGGTTGCAGGTGGACAGCAACGCCGCTTCGGCCCCGGGTTGGCGGGCATCGCCACCGATGGCGCCACAGAAGCCGCGCAGCGCTGGCGAGAGCTGCTCGACGGAAAAGGCAAAGCGGCCGCGCAGGTCGAGCGAGGCGGAATGGTGGTTCAGACTGAGGGCAAAAACGCTCACGGGGTCGATTGTAAGATTCCAAGCGAACTCAAAGACTTACTGCCCGGGGCTCGACAGGGCCAGCTGCGGGCTGAATTGATCTTCATCATGGGCTTGATCGACGCGTTTTGGCACTTCGGGAACTTCTTCGCCGCCGGGCTCGGGGTGGGGCTGCTGGCGGCCGTGCTGTGCAAGGGGGTGGTCTGGCGGCAGGCGCTGCGTGCGGTGGGCTGGGCGCGTGTGGTGCGGTGGGCGGTGCTGGGCGGTTGGGCCGGCATGCTGCTGGGCCTGTTGCTCAGCGGGGGGCATGATGGCCGCATGGCGGTGCACGTGCTCACGCTGGTCGGTGTGGCGGCGGGCCTGTGGTGGGCTGGCTTCCTGAAGCCTGCGCGGGCTTGAGCATCAGGCTGGCATCGGCAGGTCGTGCAGCAGACCTTCGTGCCGTTGCATCAGGCCCTGTCGACAAGCCTGCTCGATCAATGCCTCGGCCCAGGCCTGGGGTGACAGGCCGGTGGCCTCTGCGCGCCAGCAAGCCTGCATCACAGGCGCGCCGAGCAACCATCCACGGGTGCCTGCCTCCGGCTCCGCGCCCACTTCCATCTGGTGGTACTTCAGCAGCGCCTTGGCAGCATGCCGGGCATGGCGGCGAGGGTCGGCCACGAAGGCATCCAGCCGCGAGCGTGCTCGGGCCAGGGCCGCAGCCACCTCGGTGAAGGGCCTGCCGTGACCTGGCACCACCAGTCGCGGTGCCAGTTGCTCGATCAGGGCAAGCGATGCGCGCACGGCGCCGAAGGCGTCCTGCCCGTCCAGCTCAGGGAAGACAACGCCGAAGCCGTCTTCCCACAGGGCATCGGCCGAGAGCAGCACGCCTTCGCGCTCGTTGAAGAGCATCAGGGTGTCCGGGTCATGCCCTGGGGCGGCCACGGCCAGCCATCGATGAGATCCGGCCTCGACCATGTCGCCTGGCTGCAGGCCCTGTTGCGCAGTGAAGCGCTCGCAGCGCTGCCCGGCGGCCTCATAGCTCAGGATGCTGAGGTCCCAGGCATTGACGGCGGCCATCAGCTCGGCCGGCACGCACACCGCTGCATCGAGGCCATCTTGCAAGCGGGCGTTGCCGCCGCAGTGATCCGAATGCAGGTGCGTGTTGACGACCAGGCGCAGCCCTTGGCCGTGCAGCGCATGGCGCACCAGGGCTTCGGTCTGGGCGGCATGCACGCTGTGGCCCGAGTCCACCAGCACGGCGCCTTCGTCGGGTTGGCCGTGCAGCAGGATGTTGTTGGCTGACAGCCAACCGCGCTGCAGCACCTGCCAGCTTCGACCGGTGGACACGGCAGCGCCTCAGCGGCCGCGCAGCACCAGCTCGCCGCGCAGCGAATGCGGCAGCGCCTGCGTGATCGTCACGTCGATCATCTGACCGATCAGCCGCGTGCCTTGCGGGCCGGCCGGGAAGTTGACGATGCGGTTGCACTCGGTGCGGCCCATCAGCTCGTTCGGGTCTTTGCGGCTTGGGCCTTCCACCAGGATGCGCTGCACCGTGCCTTCGCGGCTGGCGCTGATGCGGCGCACGTTTTCTTCGATGGCGGCCTGCAGGTGTTGCAGGCGCTTGAGCTTCACGTCTTGCGGGGTGTCGTCTTCCAGCGCGGCGGCGGGTGTGCCGGGGCGCGGGCTGAAGATGAAGCTGAAGCTGGCGTCGAAGCCCACGTCGTCGATCAACTTCATCATCTTCTGGAAGTCGTCTTCGGTCTCGCCGGGGAAGCCGACGATGAAGTCGCTGGACAGGCTGATGTCCGGCCGCACGGCGCGCAGCTTGCGGATGGTGCTCTTGTATTCGAGGGCCGTGTAGCCGCGCTTCATCGCCATCAGGATGCGGTCGCTGCCGTGCTGCACGGGCAGGTGCAGGTGGTTCACCAGCTTGGGCACCTTGGCGTAGACGTCGATCAGGCGCTGGGTGAATTCGTTCGGGTGGCTGGTGGTGTAGCGGATGCGCTCAATGCCAGGGATCTCGGCCACGTATTCGATGAGCATGGCGAAATCGGCGACCTCGCTCGTGTCACCCATCTTGCCCCGGTAGGCATTGACGTTCTGGCCGAGCAGCGTCACTTCCTTGACGCCTTGGTCGGCCAGCCCGGCCACCTCCACCAGCACCTCTTCGAAGGGCCGGCTGAACTCTTCGCCGCGGGTGTAGGGCACCACGCAGTAGCTGCAGTACTTGGAGCAGCCTTCCATGATGGAGACGAAGGCCGAGGCGCCGTCCACGCGTGCCGGCGGCATGTGATCGAACTTCTCGATCTCGGGGAAGCTGATGTCCACCTGCGGGCGGCCGGTGCTTTGGCGCTTGGCCAGCATCTGCGGCAGGCGGTGCAGGGTTTGCGGGCCGAAGACGAGGTCGACATACGGCGCGCGTTCGATGATGGCCGCGCCTTCCTGGCTGGCCACGCAGCCTCCCACGCCGATCATCACGCCCTTGGCCTTCAGGTGCTTGACGCGGCCCAGGTCGCTGAACACCTTCTCCTGCGCCTTCTCGCGCACCGAGCAGGTGTTGAAGAGGATCAGGTCGGCCTGTTCGGGGTCGTCCGTTGGTTCGTAGCCTTCGGCGGCGGCCATCACGTCGGACATCTTGTCCGAGTCGTACTCGTTCATCTGGCAGCCGAAGGTGCGTACCCAGACCTTCTTCTTTGGGGCGAGGGCGTCGGTCATGGCTTGGTCCAGGTCTGCGTGTCGGCGTTGAACTGCCAGGCTTGCGCCTGGGCGGCGGTGGTGGGCCAGGGCTGCCGGGCGCGTTCAGCGTCGGTGAGGATCCACACCAGCAGGGGCTGGCCTTGCAGGTCGGTGGTGTAGTGCACCACGGCCCTGCTGCCGTTCAGTTCACCCGAGAGCACCTGCAGGTTGCCGGCGTCACGGATGCGCGCGCCGGGGGCCAGTTGGGTGGTCGCGCCGTTGAGCTGGATCTGCGGCGGTGAGCCGAAGCTCATCACCCCGCGCAGTGCGGTGGCAGGGAATTTCCGGCCGGTTTCTCCGGCGATCTGGGCCTGCGCGGCGGTGGCGCAGAACAGGGCCGCGCACAAGAGCGTGGCCAAGCGAGGCAATGCACAGCGGGGCATGGTGTGGATCCAGGGGCTGTGGAAACAGGAAAGCCACGCTGGTGGAGCGTGGCTTTCAGAAGGGCTGATCGCGGCGTGAGCACGCGACCACAGAACTTTAGCATGCCCGCCGGACGGGGCGGCCTCAGTCAGTGATCAGGTCGTAATCGTCCTTGGACACACCGCACTCGGGGCAGCACCAGTCATCCGGCAAGTCCTCGAAGCGGGTGCCGGGGGGAATGCCGGTGTCCGGGTCGCCCACGCTTTCGTCGTAGATGTGAGAGCAGAACCTGCACTGGTATTTCTTCAACGTGGTATCTCCTGGAGCTTGTGGGGGTGGGTGTCTTCAGCGCTGCGGCACGGGCGCCGCCTCGCCGGTGACCGAGAACGTCTTGACGTAATAAGGGTCACGTGAAAGGTGATAGGCGCGGCGCGCATCCCAGAGCCGCAGCATTTGGTAGAACGGTGCCGTCGGGTACAGGTGGTGCACCAGGTGGTAGTTCTGGTAGGTCATCAGCGGGGTGAGCAGCCATTCCCAGCCGGCGCGGATGTTGGACGCCTTGTATTCATCTTGCTGGGCGGTGTGCGAGAACGGCGAGTGCGGCAGCCAGACGAACACCAGCACGAAGAGGAAGGAGCTGATGCGCGACGGCAGCAGCCACAGCATCACGGCTTCCCAGCCCCAGCCGGCCCAGAACGCCCACGCGATGAGGGCGACCACCAGCGACACCTGCATGAGCAGGCCGGGTAGCTTCTGCTTGATCATCGTTTTGCCGGCGTGCTTGAGGAAGTAGCTGGTGTAGAAGTAGTCGAAGTTGGACCAGCGCAGCGGCGTGAGCAGATCCATCTTGTGGCCGAAGTAGTCGGGGTCCTTCACTTCATCGTTGGTGAAGCGATGGTGCTGCATGTGGATCCAGCGCGCCATGCCCAACGGGGCGATCGGGCCGAAGAAGAACAGGCCGATGCGGCCCAGCGTCTCGTTCAGCAGCCGGTGTTTCGAGATGGCGCCGTGTGAGCTGTCATGCACGACGCTGAAGAAGAAATAGACCACCAGACCGTTGAGCAGCGTGCCCACCCACAAAGGGAAGGTGCCTTGGATGGCCAGGGCCGACACGGCAGCCAGGCCGCCGAGGCAGGCCAGGAAAAGCAGCGTCGTGGGGATGGCCAGCGCGGGTGCCGCGATGAGGCTGCGCATCTCCGCTGGCAAAGGTTCTCTCACGGGGCGTGGTTGAGGTGCGTTCATGATCGGCTCGCTGTGTTCGAAGGCCCCGAAAGGCGCCTGGCGGATGGCGTGCCTCTGCGGGATCGATAACCAAGTGCGACTGCGCCAAATGCACGCGAGCGTGGGGCGGGCGTTCGGGCCGGCACTTGATCCATGCTGTCATGGTGCGCGGGCCCAGCTCGCCAGTCCCCAGACCGAAGTTGGGTCTGCCTAGGGGTCAGCGCGGAGTTGGCCCCGTTTCACCCCCGGCTGCCGTGGCGGTTGCCACGGATGGCGGCCTTTGTTGTGCCCGGGTCAAAGTTGGGGCCATCCCGTGCGATGGCGCTGCACGGCTGCCACAATGAAAAAGCCCGCTCACCTTGCGGTAGCGGGCTTTCCATGCGGGCTTTGATGTTCTGGTGGCGCTTCAGGGATTCGAACCCCGGACCTGCGGATTATGATTCCGTCGCTCTAACCGGCTGAGCTAAAGCGCCTCAAGCCTGCCATTGTAGTATTGATTTTCTGTAGCTGACAAGAGATCCATGAACACATTGCACAACATCCCCGGCCGCAACAAGTCTTTGCCACCCCTGCGGGTGGGCGTGGGCGGGCCGGTGGGTTCGGGTAAGACCACTTTGGTGGAAATGCTGTGCAAGACCATGCGCGAGCACTGGGACCTGGTGGTGGTCACCAACGACATCTACACCAAGGAAGACCAGCGTTTGCTCACCGTGGCCGGTGCACTGGAGCCCGACCGCATCATGGGCGTGGAGACCGGCGGTTGCCCGCACACGGCCATCCGTGAAGACGCGTCGATCAACCTGGAGGCGGTCGATCGCATGCTGGCCAAGTACCCCAACGCCGACATCGTCTTCATCGAATCGGGCGGCGACAACCTGGCCGCCACCTTCAGCCCCGAGCTCAGCGACCTGACGATCTACGTGATCGACGTGGCCGCCGGCGAGAAGATTCCGCGCAAGGGCGGCCCAGGCATCACCAAGAGCGATCTCTTCGTGATCAACAAGACCGACTTGGCGCCCTATGTGGGCGCCAATCTTGACGTGATGGCGGCTGACACCGAGCGCATGCGCGGCGGTAAGCCGTACGTGATGTCCAACCTCAAGACGAAGCAGGGACTCGGCGACGTGGTTGCCTTCATCGAGAAGAAGGGCCTGCTCAAGCCCTGACATGGCCGATCCGCTGCGTCAGCGGATCGAACCCATGCTGTGCAGGGCCTTGACGGCACCGGCGCCGATCGAGGCGCCGAAGCGCTTGGCCAGCCGCTCGGCCACGTTCTCGGTGGGCGTGTAGTCGATCACTTCCTCGGCTTTCACTATCTCGCGGGCGACGAAGTCGAGGTTGCCGAAGCCATCGGCCAGGCCCAGCTGCACGGCCTGCTCGCCGTTCCAGAACAAGCCCGAGAAGGTGTTGGCGTCTTCCTTCAGGCGCTTGCCACGGCCTTGCTTCACCACTGCAATGAACTGCTGGTGGATTTGGTCGAGCATGGTTTGCACGTAGACCCGCTGTGTCTCCGAGACGGGGGAAAACGGATCGAGCATGCCCTTGTTGCTGCCGGCGGTGAGTAGGCGGCGCTCGACGCCCAGTTTCTCCATCGTGCCGGTGAACCCGAAGCCATCCATCAGCACGCCGATCGAGCCCACGATGGAGGCCTTGTCGACATAGATGCTGTCGGCCGCCGCCGCTACATAGTAGGCGCCCGAGGCGCACGATTCTTCGACGACGGCGTACACCTTCTTGGCGTGCTTGACCTTCAGCCGGCGGAGCTCGTCGTTGATGATGCCAGCCTGCACGGGGCTGCCGCCGGGCGAATTGATGCGGATGACCACGGCCTGAGCGCCCGCGTCTTCGAACGCTGATTTGAGGCCCGAGACGATGTTTTCGGCGCTGGCTTCGCCCTCGGCAGCGATCTCGCCGCGCAGCTCGACCAGCGCGGTGTGCGGGCCGCTCGGGGCGTTGTGCTGGCTGCGCTGGTTTTCCAGCAACGCCAGCGCGATGAGCAGGAACACACCCAGCCAGGCCAGACGGAAGAAGATGCGCCAGCGGCGGTCGCTGCGGCGGTCACGCAGGTAGTCGCGGGCGAACTGTTCGATCACCGGCTCGAAGGGCTTCGCCGGGCTCTGGGGCGCAGGAGCGGCCGGCACGGCGGGCGTGTCATCAGGGGCGGACATCGTTGGGTGGCGGCCGAAGCCGGTTCACAGGCTGGAAGGAAGGGGTGCGGCAGCGAAGCTGGCGATCAACTGGCGGGTGCGGCTGCCAGCTCCGCGGAAGGATACCAATAGACCATGCCCGCTTCTTCCCGCACGGTGATCGGCTTGAGCCGCTTGTGGACGCAGGGGCCGGCGACGCAAGTGCCGCTGGTGGGATCGTAGACGGCGCCATGCACGGCGCACATCACCCAGCGGCCGGTCTCGTCAAAGACGCGGCCGGGCTGCCAGTCCAACTCCACCGGCACATGGGCGCAGCGGTTGATGTAGCCATGCACCTGGCCGTCGAAGCGCAGCACGAAGGCGCGCACCGGGCGTTGCCATTCGAGCAGGTCGAAGACGTGGGCCTTGCCGCCGTCGGCGAGTTGGTCGCCGGGGCACAGCAGCACGGGCGGGCTGGCCGGTGCCAGCTCAGGCATGGGTCAGCAGCCAGCTGTGCAGGTCAGCCACCGAATGGGCCGCGTGCACGGGGTTCAGCGGGTGCAGGTCTTCATGCGGATGGGCGCCGTAGGTCACGGCCACCGCGTCGGCGCCGGCGTTGCGGGCCAGCAGCAGGTCGTGGGTGGTGTCGCCGATCATCAGGGTGCGTTCGGGTTCCACCGCCACTTCTCGCATCAGTTCCAGCAGCATCTGGGGATGGGGCTTGGAAGCTGTTTCGTCTGCAGTGCGGGTGGCATCGAAGCGGCTGCGCAGGCCGGAGAGGTGCAACGCCTCGTCCAGCCCGGTGCGACTCTTGCCGGTGGCCACGGCCAGCCAGTGGTGGCGGGCCTTCAGGGCGTCCAGCAGCGCGGGCACGCCGCTGAACAGGGTGACCTCGTGCACGTCGTTGAAGTAGTGATGCCGGTAGCGGCGGGCCAGTTCGGGGTAGCGGTCTTCGGCCAGGCCGGGGGCGGCCACGCGCAGGGCGTCGATCAGGGCCAGGCCGATCACGAAGGAGGCATCGCGGTCGTTGGGCACGGCCACCCCAAGGTCTTTGCAGGCGGCCTGGATGCAGCGCACGATCAGCGCGGTGGAGTCGTAGAGGGTGCCATCCCAATCGAAGACGATCAGGTCGTAGCGGCGCGGGCGAAGGCTCATGCGGGTGGGCTGCGAAGTGCGGCCAGCAGTGTCGCGCATTCGCTGGGCAGCGGGGCATCGAGCGTGATGCGCTCCCCGCTGGCGGGGTGGTCGAAGCTGAGGTGGCGCGCGTGCAGGAACATGCGCTCGAAACGCACGCCGGGCACCGCCTGGCCGCGGGCGAAGGCCTTGTTCAGGGTGAAGTCGCCGTACTTGTCGTCGCCGACGATGGGGTGGCCGGCCTGCTGCAGGTGCACGCGGATCTGGTGGGTGCGGCCGGTCTTGATGGTCACATCCAGCAGCGTGACCGGATGGGCGCCGGGCAGACGCTCCACCACCTTGACCAGCGAGATCGAGCGCCGGCCGTCGTCGTTGTCTTCGGCTACTGCCCGCACGCGGCGCTCGCCGGCGGCATCCAGGTACTTGTGCAGGGCCACATCGATCACCTTCAGGGCGGCCGGCCAGTCGCCGAGGGCCAGCGCGGTGTAGGTCTTGCCGGTCTGGCGCTGGCGGAATTGCTCCTGCAGCGCGGTGAGCGCGCTGCGCTTCTTGGCGATCAGCAGGATGCCGGAGGTTTCCTTGTCCAGCCGGTGCACCAGCTCCAGCAGCTTAGCCTGCGGGCGGGCGCGTCGCAGTTGCTCGATCACGCCGAAGCTCACGCCCGAGCCGCCGTGCACGGCCACGCCGGCGGGCTTGTTGACAGCGAGCAGGTGGTCGTCTTCAAACAGCACTTCGAATTCGCGCGCGGGCACCGCGGCCTTGGCGGCCAGCTCGGCCGGGCTGTCGGGCTCGCTCAGGCGCAGCGGCGGCACGCGCACCACGTCGCCCTCGGCCAGGCGGGTGTCGGCCTGGGCGCGAGCCTTGTTCACCCGCACTTCACCGCTGCGGATGATGCGGTAGACCAGGGTCTTGGGCGCGCCCTTGAGCACCTTGATCAGGAAGTTGTCCAGCCGCTGGCCGGCGCCGTTTTCATCCACCTGCACCTGCTGGACTTGCAGGGCGCCGGGCGCCGGGCGCGCAGCGGCAGGCGTGGCCACCTTCACAGGGGGCGGGGTTGCGGCTTTCTGCACTTTTGGACGGGGTTCCCCTCGCCCAGGGGGCTTCGCGCCTGCCCCTATAATGTGTCGCACCACATTCCTGCTGTAAGTGTTTGATTTGCCTGAGTTTAGCGGGCAGCGTCAGACGGCGGTGAGAAGGTGTGAGCCCATCCCCCGGCGCAACGGCGCTGGCAACGGGCTCAAAAAAGAGCTGATGCAGCGTGTGTCGTGGCGATCAGGCCGTCTCCCAAGGTGGGCCGGCGGATCCGAGCAACACGCGGCGGAGACTACGCTACAGGACCCCACGTCAAGGTTTTTTGGGTCTGAGCGGCACCCGGCTTCAGGGCAGCACGACCGGTTCGTGACCCTGGGGCACAGGTGGCGCTTGGATCAGCGGCCAGACCGCGCACCACACCATGTTCCCCCTCAACCCACGCTTCCCTGTCGCAGGCCTCATCCGGCCCGGTGCGACTCGGCGCCTGTCTGCCCCGCCCTTGTGCCGGGTGACGCGGGCGGCAGCGGCGTGTCGGCCTGTTGCGGCGCACCTGCGCGGCCCGGGCCAGGAATCATGATGGTCCGCTGCCTGTGTCCGCACGCGCCAACGCTGCGCTGACCTCCGCCCGCGTCTGCTGAGCAGACCAGGCCAAGGCGCGCAGTCCAGGGCGATTCCTTCACGGTGCTGCTGCGCAGTTCTCTTGCATCGATCCGCCTCGGGCGGTGGGCTTACGGGCTCATCGCTCCGGCGACTGTCGTGTGTCGCGACGTGAGCCTTAGCCGGCCCGCCGCGACGAGGAGAACGCATGAAGCGTATGTTGATCAATGCCACGCAGCCGGAAGAACGGCGCCTGGCAATCGTCGATGGCCAGAAGCTGCTCGACTTCGAAACCGAAATCGAAGGCCGCGAGCAGCGCAAGGGCAACATCTACAAGGCCGTGGTGACACGGGTCGAGCCGTCGCTGGAAGCCTGCTTCGTCGACTACGGCGAAGAGCGCCACGGCTTCCTGCCGTTCAAGGAAATCTCGCGCCAGTACTTCAAGGAAGGCGTCAGCGTCCGTGACGCCAAGATCCAGGATGTGATCAGCAACGGCCAGGAACTGCTGGTGCAGGTCGAGAAGGAAGAGCGCGGCAACAAGGGTGCGGCGCTCACCACCTTCGTCAGCCTGGCGGGCCGCTACCTGGTGGTGATGCCCAACAACCCGCGTGGTGGTGGCGTGTCGCGCCGCATCGAGGGTGAAGACCGCGAAGAGCTGAAGGAAAACCTCGAACAGCTCGAATACCCCAAGGGCATGAGCCTGATCGCCCGCACTGCTGGCATCGGCCGCAGTGCGCCCGAGCTGCAATGGGACTTGAACTACCTGCTCAAGCTGTGGACCGCCATCGACGAGGCGTCCAGGGGTGGCAAGGGCGCGTTCTTGATCTACCAGGAGTCGTCGCTGGTGATCCGCGCGATCCGCGACTACTTCACCGCGGAAATCGGCGAGATTCTGATCGACACCGACGACATCTACGAGCAGGCCAAGCAGTTCATGCTGCATGTCATGCCCGACACGGCCAACCGCGTGAAGCGCTACCGTGACGATGCCGCGCTGTTCAGCCGCTTCCAGATCGAGCACCAGATCGAGACGGCCTTCAGCCGCACGGTGAACCTGCCTTCCGGCGGCGCCATCGTGATCGACCACACCGAAGCGCTGGTGTCGATCGACGTCAACTCGGCCCGCTCCACCCGCGGCAGCGACATCGAAGAAACCGCCACCCGCACCAACCTCGAAGCCGCCGACGAAATCGCCCGCCAATGCCGCCTGCGTGACCTGGGCGGCCTGCTGGTGGTCGACTTCATCGACATGGAGGAGAGCAAGAACCGTCGCGAGGTCGAGACGCGCCTGCGCGACGCGCTGCGCACCGACCGTGCTCGCGTGCAGTTCAGCTCAATCAGCAAGTTCGGCCTGCTCGAACTCAGCCGCCAGCGCTTGCGCCCGGCCCTGAGCGAAGGCAGCCACATCACCTGCCCGCGCTGCAACGGCACCGGCCACATCCGCGACACCGAATCGAGCGCGCTGCAGATCCTGCGCATCATTCAGGAAGAAACGCTGAAGGACAACACCGCCGCCGTGCACGTGCAGGTGCCGGTGGAAGTGACCAGCTTCCTGCTCAACGAGAAGCGCACCGAGATCACCAAGATCGAGATGAAGCAGCGCTGCACCGTGCTGCTGGTGCCCAACAAGCACCTCGAAACCCCGAACTACCGCCTGGAACGCCTGCGCCACGACGACCCGCGTCTGGAGAACCTGCAGGCCAGCTACTCGATGATTGAGGAGCCGGACGAAGAGGTGGGCATCACCCGCCGCGAGAAGGGCAAGCCCAAGCAGGAGCCGGTGATCAAGGGCGTGCTGCCCGACCAGCCCGCGCCGATGGCACCTCCGAAGCCCGAGCCGGTGGCTGCCGCCTCAGTGGTGGCGCCCGCCGCGCCCGTGGCTGTGCCCGCGCCGGCCAGCACCGGCTTCTTCGGCTGGATCAAGAAGCTGTTTGGTCCGCCGCCGGTGGAGGCGCCTGCGCCGCAAGCCGCACCTGCCGCTGAAGAGCCGGCCAAGCCAGCCCGCGAAGCCCGTCAGGGTGGTCGTGGCGGTGAGCGCCGTGAAGGTCGCGAAGGTCGTGAAGGCGGCCGCAATGGCCGCAACGGCCGCAATGGTCGGGGAGAGCGTGCTGAGCGCGAAGGTACCGAGCCGCGGGAGCCGCGTGAAGGCCGTGAGGCCCGCGAAGGCCGGGCAGAAGGTACCGAAGCCCGAGAGCCGCGTGAACCCCGTGAAGGCGGTGATCGTGACGACCGCCGCCGTGGCCGCGGCCGTGATCGCCAACGCGATGAGCGCCGCCCGCAAGAAGGTGGCGATGCCAGCGCCGAAGCCCAGCCGCCGCGCGCACCGCGTGAGCCCCGCGAGCCGCGGGAAGGTCGTGAAGGCCGTGGCCCCCGTCGCAACGAGGCGCCGCAGGAGCAGGTGGCCGAGCTCAACGCCAATGCCAATGCCAATGCCAACGCCCAACAGGCCGTGGCCGTGGCCGCGCCGGAGTTCGCCGATACGCAGCCGCAAGCCGGCGATGACAGCGGCACCGGTGAGGGCGCGCGTCGCCGTCGCCGCCGCGGTGGTCGCCGTGATCGTGACGAGGCCCGTCCTGGTGAAGAGGGCGACGTGCAGGCCGTCGACGGCGAGGCTGCGGTGGCTGTCGAGCCGGCCGCTGACGCGGGCGAAGCGTCTGGTGAGCAGGGCGAGGCCGGTGAGGGCCGTCGCCGTCGCCGTGGCCGTGGTGAGCGTCGCCGTGACGACGAAACGGTGAGCGAGAGCGCGCCGGCTGCCGACAGCGCGGCATCGGTGGCATTGGCCGCTGTGGCAGCCACGGCGGTGGCCGAGGTGGCGCAGGCCGCCCCGATAGCTCATGCGGCCGAGCCCGACGTGGTGGCGCCGGTCGACGCGGTGGCTGAGCCGGTGGTCCCCATGGCCGCCGAACCTGCACCCGTGGCGCTGGCGGTGGCTGCTGCCCCGGCCGAACCGTTCGTGCTGCCCACCGACAGCCTGGCCGAACTGGCGCAAGCCGCCGGCCTGGAATGGGTGCAGAGCGACGATGACAAGGTGCGTACCGTGCAAGCCGCCATCGCTGCCGAGCCCAAGCCGGTGCATGTGCCGCGCGAGATCGTTCGCATCGTGCTGCCCGACGAAGGCCCGTTGGTGCTGGTGGAAACGCGTCGTGATCTGTCAGACGTGAAACTGCCGTTCGAGCAGGCTTGAGAGAGGGGACATGGCGATGGCGGGCAGTTTGAGCCGTTGGTTGCCGTGGCGCTCCAGGGGGCGAGCGTTGTCGCTGCTCTGGGGTGTGCTGATCGGCCTGGCAGCCTTCGAGGGCATGGCAGCGTGGCGTTACCTGCACCACGCCGAGCAGCCGTCGGCCATGTCCGTTGCCCGGCCTCTGGAGGGGTTTGCGCCCGATGCTGCGCGCGTTCTGGAGGGCACGCCGAACTTCCAGGCGGCCGAGACCTCGCGCTCGCCCGATGGGCGGGTCATCACCGGCCTGTGGGCCTGTGATGGCCCCACCCGCTTCGAGTGGTACTTCGCGCTCGACGAGACGGTGCACCTGCTCGAAGGGCAGGTGAACGTCGAGTACCAGGGCCGTCGTTTCACGCTCAAACCGGGCGACGTGGCCACGTTCCATGCGCACACCCGGGCGGTGTGGCATGTGCCGGTACCCACCAAAAAGGCTTACACGCTGCGTCACCCGGGTCGCCTGGTGCTTTGGTGGCGTGCGCTGCGCGGCGTCCTGTCCGCCTAGGGCTGAGCGCCTGAGGGGTTGAAGGCCCCCTCGGGCTACCGGTTCAGGGCAGGCGCTCCAGCGCGGCGAGGTAGGCCGGTGAATGCATCAGGCTGTGCCAGTCCAAGGACGGGCTGCGCGGCAGCAGTGCGGCGCGACGGGCTTCGCTGACGGGGCTGACCTGCCAGAGATCCAGCGCGGCGGTGGCTGTCAGGTCGTCAAGCAGTTCATCCACGGCCTGTCCGTCACCCACGCTCTGGTTGCACAGCAGCACCATGTCGCAGCCGGCCCGCAGGGCCAGCACGGCGGCTTCGGCGTAGCTGAGCAGGCGGCCGTCATCGATGTCGGCCACACGGCGTGCGCCTTCCATGCTGAGATCGTCGCTGAAGATCAGGCCGTCGAAGCCCAGGCGGCCGCGCAGGATGTCCTGCAGCCACACGCGGGAGAAGCCCGCCGGGCGTTGCTTGTCGACCTTGGGGTATAGCACGTGTGCCGGCATCACGCTGGTGAGCACTGTGCGGAGCCAGCCGTAGGGTTGGGCATCATCGGCCAGGATCTGCTTGAGCGAGCGCTTGTCCACCGGCGCATCCACATGTGAATCGGCGGCCACATGGCCGTGACCGGGGAAGTGTTTGCCGCAGTTCGCCATGCCGGCTTGCAGCAGGCCGTGCATCAGCGCGCGGGCCAGCATGCTCACCACCCGCGCATCGCGGTGGAAGGCGCGGTTGCCGATGACGCCGCTGGGGCCGTGGTCGAGATCCAGCACCGGCGTGAAGCTGAGGTCGACACCGCAGGCGCGCAGCTCCGCCGCCAGCACGTAGCCGGTGGCGGTGGCGGCATCGATGGCGCGCATCGCGCCGCTGCCGGCAACCGCTTTGGCACCCCGGCCGTCGTTCATCCACAACTCGCCCAGTGCACGCATGGCAGGCAGGTGGGTGAAGCCGTCGGTCTTGAAGCGCTGCACGCGGCCGCCTTCGTGGTCGACGCAGATCAGCAGATCCGGCCGCAGCGACTTGATCTCGTCGGTCAAGGCGCACAGCTGGGCACGGCTTTCCCAGTTGCGGGCGAAGAGGATCAGGCCGCCCACCAGCGGGTGGGTGATGCGGCGGCGGTCGGCGTCGTTGAGGGCGGTGCCGGCGATGTCGAGCACGACCGGGGCGTGCGAGGGCAGGGAGGTGTTCATGGCGTGGTGGGGTTCACTTCGACCACCACGTAGCTGGTGGCGTAATCGCTTTCGTCGCTGACGCTCACATGGGTTTGCAGCCGCCGCTCGGCGCACCAGGCGGCCAGCTCGCCATGCAGCTGGATGTAGGGCTGGCCGCTGGGGCGGTTGAGGATCTCGCAGCCGCGCCAGGTCATCGGGGCGTGGATGCCCAGCCCGATGGCCTTGGAGAACGCCTCCTTGGCTGAGAAACGGGTGGCCAGGTAGCGCACGCCGCGGCTGGCCACGCGGGCGGAGCGGGCGCGGTAGACCTGCAGCTCGGTGGGGCCCAGCACCCGCTCGGCAAAGCGGTCACCGCGCCGGGCCAGCGTGGCGGCGATGCGGCGGATATCGCACACGTCGGTGCCGATGCCGTAGATCACCGCGGTGTGCCCTGGGCGGTGGGCCCGGCGCCGGGCCGCCCCAAGCCGGACGCGCCCCCTTGGGGGGCCGACGCCGCAGGCGTCTTGGGGGCAAGACGGATGCAGCGCAGGTAGGCGCGGATGGTCTCGGCGTAGCCCATCTCCAGCGCATCGGCGATCAGGGCGTGGCCGATTGACACCTCCAGCACGCCGGGCACGGCGCGCAGGAAATCGGTGAGGTTGGCGAGGTTCAGGTCGTGGCCGGCGTTCACGCCCAGGCCGCAGGCTTGTGCGGCTTGCGCGGCGGCGGTGTAGCGCGCCAGCACCTCGGCCTGCCGGGGTGTGCCATGGGCGCTGGCATAGGCCTCGGTGTACAGCTCCACCCGATCAGCGCCGGCAGTGCGGGCATGCGCCATGGCCTCGGGGATCGGGTCCATGAACAGGCTGACGCGCACGCCCAGGGCATGGCATTCGGCGATCAGCGGCTTGAGCGTGTCGATGTCAGCTGGCAGGTTCCAGCCGTGGTCGGAGGTGAACTGGCCTTCGGCATCGGGCACGAAGGTGGCCTGGTGCGGGCGGGTGGCGCGCACATGGTCCATCAGGTTGTGCAGCGGGTTGCCTTCGATGTTGTAGTCCACCTGCGGCCAGGCCTGCAGCAGCGCCTTCAGTGCCGGCACGTCGCTGGCGCGGATGTGGCGCTCATCGGGCCGCGGGTGCACGGTGATGCCGTTGGCACCGGCTTCCAGCACCAGAGTCGCTGCGCGGGTGACGCTGGGCAAGTCGAGGTGGCGGGTATTGCGCAGCAGGGCCACCTTGTTGAGGTTGACCGAGAGCTGGGTGACACCGTGGCCGGCGTCGCTGGAGACGAGGGGGTTCATGGCAGGAGCTTCTGTGCGTCGATCATCAACGTGCGGGTGCGCAGCCGGTCGGTGCCGAGGTGCTGATGCAGCAGCGCGCGCACCTGCATTCTCAGGCTGCCCAACGCCGGCCGGGTGGCTTGCTGCAGCGCGGCCAGGTCATCGGCGGCCAGTGCGGCTTCGAGCGCGGCCCAGGTGGCGCCGCTGGGGCTGTCGTGGCGGGCATCGTTCTCGTCGTCAGGCAGCAGGCCCTGTTCGGCCTGCAGGCGGTAGCGAGCGCTCATGGTGAGGCTCGATTGTGTTTGGGTGATGCAGTCCAGCGCGGGCAGCACGCCCAGCTCGCGCAGCAGGCGCAGCTCGAAGGCGCGCAGGGCGGCCTGGGACTGTTGCTCGTCGTCGTTGCTCAGCGCCGGCAGTGTGGCGGCGTAGAGGTCGTACAGCGCCGGGTGCGGGTCATGGCGCAGCAGGCTCTTGAGCAGCAGCTCATTCAGGTAGAAGCCGGCCAGCAGCGCGGCGCCGCTCAGCATCGGGTGGCCGCCGGCCCATTCGGCCGAGCGCAGGGTGCTGACCTCAGCGCCTTCTTCGCCCTTCTTGTGGCTGGCCTGGATCAGCAGCTGCTGAAACGGCAGCAACACACTGCGCAACTGCGAGTACGGCCGCTTGGCGCCCTTGGCCACCACGGCGATGCGGCCCTGCTGGCGCGTGAACAGCTCCAGGATCAGGCTGGACTCGCTCCAGTCGTAGTGGTGCAGCACGTAGGCCGGCTGCGGCGTGAGGGCGGGCCGCGAGGCGGCGCTGCGTTTGCGGGCCGGCGTCAACGCCCGCCTGCGCCGGCGGGGCTCGGCCGGGCGCCCTTATTCGTAGCCATAGCTCTTGAGCCGGCTTTCGTCATCGGCCCAGCCACTGCGCACCTTCACCCACAGTTCGAGGAAGACCTTGCTTTCCCACAGCCGCTCCAGCTCTTGCCGGGCTTCGCTGCCGATGCGCTTGATGCGCTCGCCGCTGTCGCCGATCACCATGCCCTTGTGGGCATCGCGCTCGACGATGATGGTGGCGCTGATGCGGCGCAGGTTGCCTTCTTCTTCAAACTTGTCGATGACCACCGTGGAGGTGTAGGGCAGCTCGTCACCGGTCAGGCGGAACAGCTTTTCGCGGATCAGCTCGCTGGCCAGGAAGCGGTCGGTGCGGTCGGTGAGCGAGTCTTCCTCGTAGTACCAGCCCTGCTCGGGCAGGTAGGGGCGGGCGATCTCCAGCAGGCGCTCGGTGTCGGCATCGGCCGTGGCCTTGAGGGGCACGAACTCGGCGAAGGGGTGGCGCTCCTGCATCTGCTTCAGCCAGGGCAGCATGTCATTGCGCTGGCGCACCAGATCAAGCTTGTTGGCCACCAGGATGGTGGGCTTGCCCGGCGGGATCAGCGCCAGCACCTTGGCATCGTCCAGCCCGAAGCGGCCGGCCTCCACCACGAAAAACACCAGGTCGACATCGCTCAGCACGCCTTGCACGGTCTTGTTCAGCGCGCGGTTGAGCGCTGCTGTGCCCTTGACGGTGTGGCGCGTCTGGAAGCCGGGGGTGTCGACGAAGACGTACTGGGTGTTGATCGCTGGATCGTCCAGCGTGCGGATGCCGGTGATGCGGTGGCGCGTGGTCTGCGCCTTGCGCGAGACGATGCTGATCTTCTGGCCGACCAGGCTGTTGAGCAGCGTCGACTTGCCCACGTTGGGCCGGCCGACGATGGCGATCAGGCCGCAGCGTTGTGGCACGCCTGCATCATCACTGTCGTCGTCCTGGGGGCCCTCGTCGAGGGTGGGGTCGTCT
>Ga0209066_10003581_pt1 | contig 17599 bp, 12 predicted proteins | sample All_14_2_FD_187198 | JGI IMG/M metagenome (GOLD analysis project Ga0209066, IMG submission 187198) | Freshwater microbial communities in response to fracking from Pennsylvania, USA - Allegheny Zone_MetaG_DW_15 (SPAdes) (version 2) ... | reverse complement strand
GGGTACTGGAGTTTATCATCGCCCTGAGCCATCGCTGCCAACGTTAACCGCTCCATGACCGAATACGAGTATTCGAGCCCATACCCGAGCCCACCGGTAGTGGGATCGACCAGCACTCTGTCCATCGGCATGCCGAAGTTCTCGAGCAGAATGTTGATCTGCTTGGCAAGGTTGACATCGATCGGCGAAGAGGCGATGACACTGTGACCATATCCCATCGCCGCGGCGGCGATGCCTTTGTAGTTCTTCTCCTCAACCGGCCCGAGCATGAGGTTGCCGTTCTGGCAGACCTCGCAGACCACCTTGAAGACCTCTTCGTCCTTGGCTGGATTGGCACATCCCCACACGATCAGCGGGACATTGATCGCATCCATGACCTTCTTGACAGTCGCCGCCGCCGCATCGGCCTTGGCATCCTTGTCGTTCGGATCGGTACTCTTCAACTGCAGGACAATTGCCTCAGCCCCAAATTGTTCGACACACTTTTTGGCCCACGCTACCGGGTCAGCCGCCACGTCCTTGAAATAGGCAAGAGCCGGTTCCGCCCAATCTTCCGGTTCCATGTCCCAAATCTCCATGGCAATAAGCGGCTTATTAGGCATCTCGCCTTCGAACGTATAAAAGGGATAGCAACTTTGGCCGCCGACTTTCTTGGCTGCGTCGCCCTTGCCGATGGATATCTCCTTTATGCCTCCGGTATAGGATTCCTTCTTCATTTCAAATCCCACGACTACCTCCTTGCATCTGAGTGTTATACTCCTCAAGGTTCCTGTGCCATGGGCCGGCCTCGTCTGCTGTTAATCGGCCACCCATAACGCCAACCTCCCCTTTTACTTCCAAATCAGCTACTTTAACTGCAAAGAAAACATTCCGAATATGTCGAAAACGGTCTCCTGGGGAAACCCCCGGCACTGCGGCAATTTCCTCTCCAGATGGACTGTCATTGTCTCCCTCGTCCCTCGATACGTCGCTTCGTCCGCGGAAATTTCTCAATCTCCGTATGCGGCAGAAACATCGCCGCCACATAGTTGCTCATATAAGAAGGTGTTTCGGACAATTCGAAATTTGTCATTCTCTTCGTCACTTCCACCACATCCTTACGGATCCTTTTGGTCAGCGAACTCATTCGTGCGCCCAACAGCGACCCGTTGCCGATAAATGTAACCCGGTCTGCCTCGATCTCCGGCAGAAGACCTATGGTCATAGCCCGGTCAAGGTCGATGTAGCTGCCGAAGCCGCCTGCCAGGATGATGTGTTCTATCCCATCCATCGTCAGCCCGACTTCTTCCAACAGCGTCATACAACCGCTGTAAATCGCCCCCTTTGCCCGGATCAGATTGTCGATATCCGGTTCGGACAGTGAAATATCACGGTCGATCTGCGTCTCCTCACGCCAGGCAAGGACGTATTCCCAGATTCCGTTGTTACTACGGATGCGAGGGGTGTTGAGATCGCGGTTGAAATGGCCCCGGTTGTTGATAACCCCCATCTCCAGCATCTCAGCTGTCATGTTGATCAGCCCCGAGCCGCAGATCCCTTTCGGACGGATATTGCCGATGGTCAGAAGCATCGGTTCAAACGTCACCGGATCGAGCGAAAAGTCTTCAATCGCACCCTTGGAGGCCCGCATCCCGTACTCGATGCCGCCGCCCTCGAATGCCGGCCCGGCGGAACAGGCGGTGCATGCCAGCCAGTCCTTGTTGCCGATAACGATTTCGGCATTGGTGCCAATGTCGAGGTACAGCGTCAGCTTCTCGCTCCGATACAGACCCGACCCCATGACTCCGGCGACAATATCGCCACCGACATAACTCGACACGACCGGGTAGAGCAGAGCGATGACCTTGGGGTTGAGGTCGATGCCGATGGTCGCGGCACTGAATGGAGGATAGAGCGAAGAGGCCGGGACATAGGGGGCCCTTCTGAGGTAACGGGGTTCGATGTCCACCAGCAATTGGGTCATGGTGGTATTGCCGGCCAGGGTGATCGTCGCGACGTTGTCACCATCGACCTTGGCCTGACGGAGTATCTCCCCGATGACCTTGTTGATCGTGGCGACGACGACCTCCTGCAGCCTCTTGCGTCCTTCCGGCTTTTCGGCATAAATGATACGACTGATGACATCCTCGCCGTAACTGATTTGACCATTGAATTCGCCGTATTCACCAAGGCACTCGCCGCTGCTCAGATCGATCAGCTGACCGTAGACGGTCGTCGTGCCGATATCCATCGCAATCGCGTAATTCGCCGCCGTGGTATCACCAGGTTGGACATCGATAACCAGGGTTTTGCCATCGTCACGAACCGGACGGACAAGGGTAACGGTGATCTTGAAATCGTATTGGCGAAGGACATCCGGCAATTTCCTGATGACCGGCAGTGTCAGTTCCAGCTTGTGCTCATCCCCCTTCAGCTTGAGATATTCGATCAATCTCGTGACATCCGGCATATTGTTCTGAACGTCCGGCGGCGGTAGCTGAAGGAATATTTTTTCCACCGGAGGAATAAACAGCCCCTGCTCTTTCAGGCTGTTGAAATCCACTTGCTTGATTGTGGCCTTCCGCCGCGTCGACGCCTGTTTGTTGAGGACGCTGACATCAATCGAGGACTCAACCGGAATACGGACCACCACATTGGAGGTAACCTCGGAAAGGCAGGCAAGACGGTAGCCCCGCGCCACATCTTCGGCACCGAGTCTCTCCGAGACACCATTGCCAACTTCGCCCTGTTCGATCAGAACCCGGCATTTACCACAGACACCTTCGCCCCCGCAGGAGGCATTGATATGAACCCCGGCATTAAGGGCGGCCCGGATCAGGCTTTCCCCGGCAGGGACTTCTATCTCCCTGCCATGAGGAAGGAATGTCACCTTGTTCATTTGCATGCGTCGATCCAACACGGGTAACCGGACCGCTCGAAGCTGAACCGAAAATTATCAAAGACAGAAGACAAAGAACATTCAGAGACAAATATCATAGTCGAGATTTTTGGCATCATGGCAGGAAGGGAAAGTATTTGCTTAAATATACACGAGTTCTCGGATAAACAATCATTCTTTTTGCTCCGGTGCTTCATCACTTGTGTTGATACTAACCCTTCTTATCTCCTGATGAACAGCATATATCCCATTCTCGCTTTTTTCGACAAAAAAGGCGCGATGATCGACCAAACATTATCTAACTATCGGGCACTTCGATTAATTCAAAAACTGCTCAATAGTAGGGGGCTATTCTGATCTCCAGCGATCCCATGCCTTCGATGCCGGCAAGGGCCGTTTCAATTCTGGTGACAATCGCCGGCGACTGTTCTTCGGGAGCCTTGACATGGACATGAACCCGACCTTCATCAACAAAGACCCCGGCTGTCGGAAAATCGAACAGTGCGGCTCTGACCTCGGCGGTAAGGGCGAGATCATTTATCCTCCGGACAGAGGCCTCGGTCGGGAGAAAACACGGAAAACTCACCGCCTTGATGATCAACTCGACGGCGTTATCGACGCTCATTGCACTGATATTGATCACCATATCATACAGTCCCGGATCGACGATATCGATACCGTAAAGCAATAATGCCCACTTACGGCGTTCCTCATCGTCGATTCGCAACTGCCTCCGCGCCTCATCACGAGACAACTTCGCCCGTTCCGCCTCAGCCGCGACCCGCTCCTCCATATCGGCAATGATGCGCACCTTCAGAACGTGACCGACATCACGGAGAAAGAACTGGCCGGCTACCCCATGATAGACATACATGTCATTCTTGAGGTGGTTTAAAATCGCGGAGGAGATGAAGTTGACAAATCGCTCCCGTCCAAAGGATTGTCGTTCAAGGATCTGAACTGCATACTGGAAATTATGCATGATCTTCAATTCAGGGATATCGTACTCCTTGCTCGACTCAAGGATCGTATCCCTCGAAATGCAAGCATATCCCAGGTTCGCTGCTACTTTCAGCGCAACTTCCTTTCCCCGGTAATAGCTGCCCCGGGATATGCTGATGATCGACATAGTCCTCTCCTTGCCTCAGGCGATTGCTCTCCCCGAGAAAAAGCCGTTATTTCACCCTACCTTGCAGGTTTTCGGATCGAAGGTCACCTTGCATTTGGGGCATGTGGCCTTTTTCTCGATCTCATCGGAAAACAGTTCCATTTCCGCCTTGCAGGCAGGACAGGCGACCTTGACTGCATTCAACGACTTGTTGCTTTCAAAACCTGGACAATGCTGATCCGTCATGACAAACCTCCTTCTTCTGACTGTTCTTTCTCTGCATGGTCCCTTTCCAACACTGTTCTTCCCTCCCGGTGTTGCGCGGGAAAAGTATCGTCAGGAACTCGTGCCGTTTTTTTTCCCTGCCGCCGCCTCTCCTTGTCGATAAAATGAATGGCACAGGACGGGCGGTACTTGCAGTAAAGATCTGGATCACCGCAGGAAAGGCAGGACTCACAGAGGTAGTATTTATGCTTCAAGCACATGTACGATGCTTCTACATCCGGGTGATTCCTGCACTTCCCCATTTTACGACTTCTGTCAAACCTCGGCTTCGTTTATTCGAGACGCAGCCAGGCCGATTTCACCGTATTCTTCATCAGCATCGCAATCGTCATCGGGCCGACGCCGCCGGGAACCGGGGTGATCTTGCCGGCGATCTTCTTCGCCTCTTCAAAATCGACGTCGCCCTTGAGAATGGCCTTGCCGGTGGTTTCATTGACGCCAACCCTGTTGACCCCGACATCGATAACTGTGGCGCCGGGCTTGATCCACTCCGGCTTGACCAGATCGGGGACGCCGGCGGCGACGATGAGGATGTCGGCGCGCTTGCAATGGGCGGCGAGATCCTTGGTCCGGGTATGGACGATGGTCACCGTACTGTTAGCGCCCGGTCCTTTCTGGGCCATCATCATTGCAATCGGTTTGCCGACGATATTCGAGCGGCCGACAACTACGACTTCAGCCCCGGAAGTTTCGGTGCCGGAGCGGACGATCATTTCCTGGATTCCGGCCGGGGTGCAGGGCGGATACTTGACTTCGCTGCCGCCGATCATCAGACGACCGACGTTGACCGGGTGGAAACCATCGACGTCTTTGTCGGGATCTATGGCGTTGAGGACCTTCTTCTCATCGATATGCTTGGGAATCGGTAACTGAACGAGAATGCCGTCGATGGTCGGGTCTTTATTGTATTTGTCGATCAGGCCGAGGAGATCGGCCTCGGAGATGTCCACCGGCTGGCTGTCCTGCACCTCATGGAAACCGAGTTCCTCTGCCGTTTTGATCTTCAGGGTCACGTAACTGATCGAGGCCGGATTTTCGCCGACGAGGATCGTGACAAGGCCCGGGCCCCTGCCGTGTTTGGCCTTCATTTTCCTTACTTCTTCGGCCAACTCCGCGAGGATCTCCTTGCGAATCTGGGTTCCGCTGATAAGCTCTGCAGTCATGCTTGCTCTCCTTCAGGTTGAAAATACTGAAAACCTGCTATTGCCGGCGGAGGGACAAATACCGGTCCTCCCGCCGGCTGGACCTGATCGATTAAAACACACCCTTGACCTTGCCGGTCTCGACATCGACATCGACCCGTTTGAAGGCCGGGTTGGAGCTGGTTCCTGGCATCAGGCTGATGGCCCCAGCCACCGGCACGATGAAGCCGGCGCCGCCATAGGTGAGAACCTCGCGGATGGTGAGGCGCCAGTTTGTCGGCACACCCTTGAGAGCCGGGTTGTCGGACAGCGACAGATGGGTCTTGACCATGCAGATACCCATCTTGGCCAGTTTCGGATCAGCCTGGAGCCTCTCAACGGATTTGGCGGCAGCCGGAGAGAAATCAACGCCATCGGCGCCGTAGACCTCCTTGGCGATCAGTTCGATACGTGCCTTTATCGGCATATCGAGGTCGTAGAGGAATTTGAAATCGTTCTTGTCCTCACAGGCCTCGACAACGGTCTTGGCGAACTCGATGGCCCCATCGCCGCCTTTTTCCCAATGACGGGAAAGGGCAACCCGGGCGCCTTCGGCCTCGCACAGTTCACGGACCTTGGCGATCTCGGCGTCGGTGTCGGTGTAGAAGGCGTTGATGCAGACGACCGGGGCAATACCGGCCTTGCGGACGTTGCGGATGTGGTGAATGAGGTTGGCGCAGCCCTTGGCCACCCACTCGACGTTCTCCTGTTTGTACTCGACCGGCATCGCCTTGCCGGGGACCGGAACCGGAGCGCCGCCATGGCACTTGAGGGCGCGAATGGTGGCGACAACGACAGCGCAGTCAGGTTTGAGCCCGGAATAGCGGCACTTGAGGTTCCAGAATTTCTCGAAGCCGATGTCGGCGCCAAAACCGGACTCGGTAACATGATAGTCGGCCAGTTTGAGGCCGATGCGGTCGGCAATGATCGAGCTCTGGCCGATGGCAATATTGGCAAAGGGGCCGGCATGGACGATGACCGGCTGCCCTTCCAGAGTCTGCATCAGGGAAGGATTGAGGGCCTCGACCATCCAGGCAGTCATCGCACCGGCGACCCCCAGGTCTTCGGTGGTGACCGGCTTGCCGGTCTTGGAATAGGCGACGACGATTTTGCCCATCCTCTCCCGCATATCCTTCAGGTCGGTGGCCAACGACAGAATGGCCATGACCTCGGAGGACACGGCGATGCCGAACTTCGACTTCATCATGAAGCCGTCGGACTTGCCGTTGACGCCGTCGATGCCGATAATGATGTTGCGAAGGGCCTGGCAGCAGAAATCCATGATAAAGCCCATCTCGACATTGGTCGGGTCGATATCGAGCCGCTTCATGCCGGACAGCCGCTCCAACTGCTCGTCGTTGTAATTCCTCTCATGCTGCAGCCTGGAGGTCAGGGCGACCATGGCCAGGTTGTGGGCATTCATGATGGCGTTGATGTCGCCGGTGAAGCCAAGGGAGAACGGGGTCAGCGGGATGCACTGGGCGAGGCCGCCACCGGCTGCCGAACCTTTGATATTCATGGTCGGACCGCCGGAGGGCTGACGGATGGCGGCGCAAACCTTCTTGCCGATCTTACCCAGGCCCTGGACGAGGCCCATGGAGGAGGTGGACTTGCCCTCGCCGAGCGGCGTCGGGGTGATGGCGGTGACGTCGATATACTTGCCGTTCGGCTTATCCTTCAGTCGTTCAAGGACCCTACGGAAATCAATTTTGGCAATGTAATGCCCATGAGGAAGCAGTTCATCCTTGGTAAGGCCCAGCTGTTCGCCGATCTCGTAGATCGTCTTCATCGTTTTTTCTGCGTCTTCAGCAATTTCCCAGTCCTGGTGTTTTGTTGGATCTAGCATATGGAATTCCTTTCACGTTGTTTCGACCCACGGGATGGCCAAAATTGATTGATGACATTCTGCATTTTCATGTTGGGCACAACTCGCCCAACTTGCAACACTCCCACACTGCTTTCCTCCGAAAAATCGCCACTCTCGCCGCCAGAGGCCCCCGACCGCCTCAGATCAGCACTCATTCCGGAGACATACCCTTCCCTTATCGCCAGAAAACAGTAAAAAACGGGCAACCACGCAATCCATCGAGTTGTAAAGATTAATTGGATGAAGTTGTAGCTTAACGACAAAGTCAAAGCAACTCATTTCTTCGCGCAATTCGCCATTCTTACTGATAAATAATTATGATATGTATATTCAAACGCACTAATTGACCGGGTCCATTTTCCCTGGTATTTTTGTCATATGCAAGTATTTTTTCGATGAGGTCGAAAATGAATCACAGCATCCGGTTTCTTCCCGACAATGTCTCAATCGATGTGGAGGCCGGCGAGAGTATCCTGTCGGCGGCCGCCGCCGCAGGGATATATATTCATGCCGCCTGCGGCGGCGAGGGGGTCTGCGGCAAGTGCAGGATTCGCCTGGAACAGGGGAACGTCAAGAACACCCACGGTACCGGCCTGACCGAAAAGGAATACGGCGAGGGCATCAGGCTGGCTTGCACCTCAAGGGTCATTTCCGACTTGGTCGTCCGCATCCCGGATTCCGTAGGGCCGGACGGCAGGTCCCTCGCCTGTCGGCCGAAGACGACGCGCCCCCTATCGGCACAATCGCTCGAGACGCTGGTCGGCACCTGGGAAACGGCGCCTCCGGTCCGCAAGCTCGCCCTCCATCTGCCGCCGCCGACCCTGGACGACAACATCTCCGACATGCAGCGCCTTCTCCGCGGCATCCGCCAGGCGCTGCCTGATAGCCCCGAACCGTACTACGACCTCACCGAACTGCTGAAGGAACTCCCCTTCGTGCTGCGCGATGCGAACTGGCACGTCACCGTCATCCTCCTCCACGGCAAGCATGCCGACGACCCGGAAACCATTATCGCCGTCGAAGAAGGCGATACGACCGACCGTCTCTACGGTCTGGCCTGCGACATCGGCACGACCACCGTCTGCGGCCAGCTCATCGACCTGAACACCGGCAACACGATCGCCGAGTCCTCAAGCTACAACGCTCAGGTGTCCTGCGGCGCCGACGTCATCTCGCGCATCATCTATTCGCTGAAGGGCCACGGCCTCAAAACTCTGCAGAAAAAGGTCGTGTCGACCATCAATGCCGTTATTGAGGATGTGTGCCGCAAGGCCACGATCTCACCCAGCGACATCAGCTACATCATGACGGCCGGCAATACCGTCATGGCTCACCTCCTCCTCGGCATCAGCCCGAAATATATCCGCGAATCGCCCTATGTGCCGGGGATCAGCATCTTCCCGCTGACCAGGGCAGCCGAACTCGGGATCATGGCCCACCCCTCGGTGCGCATCTACATCTACCCCTGCGTTTCCTCCTATGTCGGCGGCGACATCGTCGCCGGGGTGCACGCCTGCCGGATGCATGACAGCGATGCAATCAGCCTGTTCATCGACATAGGCACCAACGGCGAGATTGTCGTCGGCAACCGCGAGTGGCTGATCTGCGCCGCCTGTTCGGCCGGTCCGGCATTTGAGGGCGGGGGCATCAGATACGGGATGCGGGCCAGTCCCGGCGCCATCGAGAACTGCCACATTCACCCCCAAACCCTTGATCCGATGATCGTCACCATCGGCAACACCCTGCCGCGCGGCATCTGCGGCTCGGGGCTGATCGCCATCGTCGCCGAAATGCTGGCAACCGGCATCATCGACCAGCGCGGCAAGTTCAGCCGCACGCTGAAGCACCCGCGTATCAGACAGGGAACGGACGGATGGGAATACGTACTGGTCTGGTCGCGCGATTCGCTGACCGGGGAAGACATCACCCTGACCGAGATCGACCTCGACAACCTGATCAGGGCCAAGGGGGCCTTGTTCGCCGGCTACCAGACCCTGCTTGAATCGGTCGGGCTCAGCTTCGACAGTCTCGACCGTGTCATCCTTGCCGGTAATTTCGGCGCCCACATCGATCTCGAACGGGCCATCGCCATCGGCCTCCTCCCCGATCTTCACCGCGACCGGTTCTTTTATCTCGGCAACGCCTCACTCCTCGGCTGCCGGATCAGCCTGACCGACCAGGGCCGATTCATGGCGCGGACACAGGCACGGTCGCTGATGACCAACATGGAACTGTCCGACAATCCCGGCTTCATGAACCATTATGTCGCGGCGCTCTTTCTGCCGCACACCGACCTGGGGCTTTTCCCGACCGCCACCAGGAACCGGACCTGACCCCGCCCGGCCGTCACCGCAGTACGTCGGAAGATTGTCACTCGACGGCGGCCATCTTCTCCATTGCGGCCGCATCCACTTCGGCCAGCGGGAAATGGAGGGAGAATGCGGTCCCGACTCCCGGCTCCGACTGGACATCGATATAGCCGTTGTGGGCCTCGACCACGCTCTTGACGAGCGCAAGCCCGAGGCCGGAACCGGTGATGTGGCGCGTCGCCTTGCCCTTGACCCGGAAAAAGCGGTCGAAGATGTGCGGCAGGTCGTCCTTGCCGATCCCGATCCCGGAATCCCTGACGACGAGGCAGGCCTGACCACCTGCCAGGGACGTGGCGATTTCTATCCGCCCCCCTTCCGGCGTGTATTTGACTGCATTGGAGATGATATTGAGAAAGGCAGTGCGAAGGTGGTCGTAATCGACATTGATCCACCAGTCATGCGGGCAGGGTTTGTATTCCAGCTTCAATCCCTTGCTTTGCACCTGCGGGGTGACGATATCGATGATGTCGGCGAGAATTTCGTGCCCCTGCACCGGTTCCAACCTGAAGATCACGGTGCCGCTCTCGAGCTTGGACAGATTGAGGAGGTTTTCGATCAGCTGCAGCAGATCCCGGGTCCGGACGATCATCCGCTTGTGGAGGGCGTTGCAGGAATGGAGCGCCTCATACTTGCAGTCGACCTGGAGGGCGTAAATCATCTGCTCGATCGAGGCGAGCGGCGCTTTCAGTTCGTGCGCCACCATCGCCACGAAATCCGATTTCATCCTGTCGATCTCCTTGTGGGTGCTGATGTCTTCAAACACCGTCACCGATCCAAGGATGCCGCCGCCGCTTGACCGCACCGGTGAACAATGGGCCCGGAGGTAGCGACGGGAAATCGATCCGGGAGCGAATTCCCGAGTCACGACCTGCGAGCCGTCGATGGCCTCGAAGACCATCTCCACCGCCGTTTCATCCCTGATCGAGGCCGCCAGCGGCTTGCCGACGACCGGATCGGTCTGGATTTCGAGAATATTGATCGCCGCCGGGTTGTGATGAACCACAACCCCTTCCCGATCGGTGATGATGACCGCCTCGACCATGCAGCCGAAAACGGTCTTCAGCCGGCTCTGTTCCTGATTGATCGCCGCCAGACTGAGGGTGCGCTCCTCGCGGAGCTGTTCCGCCTCGGCCTGCAGTCGCAGCTTGCCGACCGCTTTGCCGACGACGATACGGATGTAGTCGGGAGTGAAGGGTTTGCCGACGAAATCGAAGGCCCCCTGCTTCATCGCCGAGACCGCCTTCGACACCGTGGCAAAACCGGTGATGACGATGACCTCGATTTCCGGCTGGTTTTCCTTGACCCAGCTGAGCACGGCGAAGCCGTCGATGCCCGGCATCATCAGATCAAGCAGGAGGATGTCGCACCCCGCGGTCCTGATCATCTCGATGCCCCGTTCACCGCTTTCAGCTTTGGTGATGACATAGTCTTTTCCCGCCAGGGCCCGTTCGACCCCGTCGCGAATGACCTTCTCATCGTCTACGATCAGGATGCGGATTGCGTCCATAATTGACTCCGGGCGGCGAATTACGTTCACCGAAGCGGCCTCGGTTCCCTCCCAAGCCAGCGGAGGGAACCGGAAAACAGGCTCACTTCAGCCAGTGTTTGATAAGATTGAGCAGTTCCATCGGTTCGACCGGTTTCGGCATATAATCCTCGGCCTGACTCTCCAGCATGTCCCGGTGGGTATAGGTGCTGGTCGTGACCCGGTCTGCCACCGCCGTCAGCAGGATGATCGGAATCTTCGCCGTCTGCGGGTCGGCCTTGAGCTTGGCGCAGGCCTCGTGTCCGTTCATCACCGGCATCATGACATCGAGGACAATCAGATCGGGTTTTTCCTCGGCGACGGCCTCGAGCCCTTCGGCGCCGTCATAGGCCACCCGGACAGCGTAGCCTCCATTCTCGACTATGACCTTGATCGCCTCGACGAAATCAGGATCATCATCCACCAGCAACACCTTCTTCTTATCAGCCATATTTCTCCTCCATTGGTCGCACAACGTTATTTTCCAGCTTCTTTTCTCTCAGTCTACAACCGGCCGGGGCAGCAATCCAGCCCCACCGACGATTTCCTGCAATTTTTCCTCCCACTCGATCGCCATCACGTGAACGCCGGCGATCCCTTCCATCTCCTTCAGTTCCTGGATCTGCTCGATGCACATCTCGATGCCTTTGGCGGATTGCTTCTCCTTCGGCTCGTCGGCAATGCGCTTGATCACCGCGTCGGGGATGTCCATGCCGGCGACCATCTTCTTCATGAACTTGGCCATACCGGCCGACTTCAGCGGAGTCACCCCGGCCAGGATCTTGACCTTCTCGTGCAGACCCTGGCGTTTGGCATCCTCCAGATAGGTCTTGAACTTCTCCATATTATAAATGCACTGGGTCTGGACGAAATCGGCGCCGGCCATCATCTTCATCTTCAACCGGGGCACCCTGATCTCGAACGGATCGGCGAAGGGGTTGACGGCGCAGCCGATGAAGAACTTCGGCGCCCCATCGAGCTTCTGACCGGAGGGAAAGATCCCCTCGTCGCGCATCGTTTTAACCATGTGGATCAGCTGCATCGAGTCGATGTCGAAGACGTTCTTGGCCTGGGGATCGTCGCCGAATTTCTGATGATCGCCGGACAGACAGAGCATGTTCCGCACACCCAGCGCCGAGGCCCCGAGCAGGTCGGACTGCAGGGCGATGCGGTTGCGGTCGCGCACCACCATCTGCAGCAGGGGCTCGATCCCCATCTCCTTGAGCAGCATGCAGCCGGCAACCGAGCTCATCCGCACCACCGAGGTCTGGTTGTCGGTGACGTTGCAGGCGTCGACGTTGCCCTTGACATAGGCCGCCTTCTTCCGCACGATCTCGGGATCGGCGCCGCGGGGCGGACCGCATTCGGCCGTCACGGCGAAATGGCCGGCGGCGAGGACCTTTTCCAGATTGCTTCCCGCTTTCATCAGATCATATCCTCCCTGACAATGCGGCGAGGGCCGCCATCTCTTGAGGTGTTCCATCCCTTGTAGGGTTTCAGCTTCGTGTAGTTATCCATCTGATCGAGGGATTTCAGCCGGTCGATGATCAGCTGCCAGCCGCAGGGGGTGTCCTTGCCGACCTCGCAGTGGCCCTGCACCGAGCCGCCGCAGGGACCATGGAACAGCGATTTGGCGCAGCGGGTGACCGGGCAGATGCCGCCGGTCAGGTGCAGCACGCAGTCGCCGCAGCCCTGGCAGCGCTCGGCCCACTCGCCCTGACGTTCGGTGACGCCAAGGAAGCCGGTGTTGATCCCCGGCAACAGCGGTGTTGTGGTGTACTTCTCGGCCAGGAACTGGATGCCGGCGCCACAGGCGATCGACAGCACGGCCTGGTAGTCATGGACGTAGGAGCGCATCTGCTCGATATACTCGGGATCGCACTGCCGCTCGAGACAGACCTCCTTGATCGTTATCTTCTTCCCCGCAGTCTCCCGCGCCAGGCGCAGGGTCGAGGACAGCACCTGAACCTCCTTTTCCCCTCCCACCCGGCACACCGTCACACAGCCGTAGCAGCCGGCAACGACAATCCGGTCGTAGGGATCGACCATCTCCAGAATCTCCTCGATGGGTTTCGGCGTTCCTGTGATCATTGTACTCCTCCTGAGGCCGGTCAGGCCGCGTTCTTCCGGGCGACATTGATGGAACTGGGGCCCAGTTCCCGGATTTGCTCGACGAATTCATTGACATAAGCGGCGAATTTCGCTCCCTCGCCGGCACTGAGATTGAACATCCGGATCCGGTCGCCGCCGATGCGGATGCTCTCGAGAATCCCGGACACCCGGGCCACCCGGGCCCGGGCCCGGATATTGCCGGAGAGATAGTGGCAATCTCCCTCCAGGCAGCCGATGACCATCACTCCGTCGGCCCCGTTCTCGAAGGCCTCGAGCAGTAACGTCTCTTCGATCCTCCCTGTGCACGGCAGCATCACGATGCTGGTCGACGCCGGGTACCGCCTTCTTTCCGAACCTGCCAGGTCCGCAGCGGTGTACGCTCAATGACGACAGGCAAAGATGATGACGTTGGCGGTGAACTCATCCATCATGCGACTCCTCCACGGTTATGGCTTCCGGCATTGCCTGGGCATAGGACCGGATCTTGGCCTTGAGGTTGACATCCTGGTATCGCCCGAGCGTTATCGCCTTGGCCGGGCATTCGGCGACACAGATGCCGCAGCCCTGGCACAGGGCCGGGTTGATCTCGGCGGTATGCTCGGCGTTGATGAACGGCACGTTGTAGGGGCAGGCCCGGACACAGGTCAGACAGACCGCGCAGTGGGTCGGATCGACCCGCGAAACGACGCCGGACAGCCGCAGGTTCTTCTTCGACAGCAGGATCGCGGCCCGAGCCACCGCCGCCTGGGCCTGGGCGATGGTCTCCGACACGTCCTTCGGGGCGTGGACCGTCCCGGCCATGAACAGCCCTTCGCTCGGCAGATCGACCGGACGCAGCTTGGCATGGGCCTCGATGAAGAAGCCGTTGCTGTTGCGCGGCACCCGCAGCATCGAGGCCAACTCCTCGGTATCGCGCGGCTTCATGCCGGTCGAGAGGACGAGCAAGTCGGGGGCCAGCGAGACCTTGCGGCCGATCGACGGATCGCGGATTTCGACCCGTATCCCCCGGTCCGCCACCTCGATCTCCGGCGGGTTGTCCTGCGGGTCGAAGCGGATGAAATTGATCCCGAGCCGCCGCGCCTGCTGATACTGGAGTTCACCGAGACCGTAGGTGCGCATGTCGCGGTAGAGGATGTCGATGCGCGCCGCCGGGTTGATCTCCTTCAGGTGCAGGGCGTTCTTGACCGCCTGGTTGCAACAGACCCGCGAGCAGTACGGCAGGTGGTCCGCAGTTCCGCCACTCTTTGCCGATGTATCGCAGGGCGTGCCGGTATCGGGTTCGCTGTAGGCGGCTTGCGGCCCGGTGGCCCGGGAACCGGCACACTGCAGCATCACCACATGGCCGGGGACCGTGCCCCGGCCGGCGAGCAGGCGGGCCTCGAAATCGGTCTGGGTCATGACATGGTCGGCGGTGCCGAGACCATGGAGATCCGGCCGCGCCTCCTCGGCCCCGGTGGCGACGATGATCGCCCCATGGGCGACCGTACGCAGTGCCCCGGTGGGGGTCATGATATCGGTCGAAAAAGCGCCGACGAAACCGGAGTGTTCGACGACCTCGGAGTTGAGAAAGACCCGGATTCGATCGTTATTCTCGACCTGTTCCTGCAGTTCGAGCAGATAGCGCGAGAAATCCTGTCCGTCCCAGGATCGACCGAGATGGACGACCTGGCCGCCGAGGGTCGGCTGCCGCTCGACCAGGTAGACATTGAAACCCTGCCGGGCGGCCTCGACCGCCGCGGTCATCCCCGCCACCCCGCCGCCGATGACCAGCAGGCCGGGATTGACATCGAACTCCAGTTCGGCGAGGGGTTCGGCCTGGGTGGCATTGGCCACCGCCATCCGCACCAGCCGCCGGGACTTCTCGGTGGCCAGCTGCGGGTCGTGCGGGTGCACCCAGCTGCACTGGTCGCGGATATTGGCCATGTCGAAGAAATACTTGTTGATCCCGGCCTGGCGCAGGGTCGACATGAACAGCGGCTCATGGGTGCTCGGCGAGCAGGCGGCGACAACCAGCCGGTTGAGCCGATGTTCACTGATGATGGCACGGATCGACTCCTGCGAATCCTGGGAACAGGTGTAGAGCGGATGGCCGGCATAGACGACGCCGGGCAGGGTCCTGGCATACTCGGCCACGGCGGCGACATCGACGACCGAGGCGATGTTGGTGCCGCAGTGGCAGACGAAGACCCCGATCCGCAGTTCCTCGCCCGCCTCCGGCACCCGCTCTTCCGGTATGGCCTCGACCGTCACCTCGGTCCCGCGGGCCAGGGCCAGACCGGCCGAGGCCGCCTGGGCCGCACCCGAGGCCTCGATGACCGTTTCAGGGATATCCTTCGGCCCGTTGATCACGCCGCTGACGTAGATCCCCGGCCGCGACGAGGCCAGCGGGGTAAAGGCCTGCGAGACGGCAAAACCGTAGCGGTCAAGCTCGATGCCGAGCGTGGTCGCCAGATCCCTGGTCCGGGCGGCGATCTGCACCCCGACCGACAGCACCACCATGTCGAAGTTCTCGGTGGTCCGCCAGCCGGAGTCGTCGACGTAGCGCAATTCGAGATCGCCGGTCTGGGGGTCCTCGAAGATCCGGCTGACCATTGCCCGGACGAAGCGGATTTTCCGCTCTTTGGCCCGCTCGACATAGGCGTCGAAGTTCTTACCGAAGGAGCGCATGTCGATATAGAAAATCGTCGGTTCGATGGCACTGTCGTGCTCGCGGGCGATGTAGGCCTCCTTGGTGGCGTACATGCAGCAGACCGAGGAACAGTAATCGCGGTCACAGCTGTGGTCGCGGGAACCGACGCACTGGATCCAGGCAATCTTCTTCGGGTGTTTGCCGTCACCGGGGCGTTGCACCGTCCCCGAGGTCGGCCCGGAGGCCGACAGCAGGCGCTCGAACTCGATGCTGGTGACGACATTCTTATATTGGCCGTAACCGAACTCGCCGCGCCGCTTGGCATCGAAGACCTCGAAGCCGGGAGCGAAGACGATCGAGCCGACCCGGAGCTCGCGCTCACTGCCCTTGAGGCCGTAATCGATGGCACCCGGCCCGCAGACCGACTGGCAGATGCCGCAGGCCCCGGTATTGAGGTGGACGCAACTGACCTCGTCGATCACCGGCACCCGCGGTACCGCCTGGGGATACAGGATATTGACGGGATGGCGCAGGTTCAGCCCCTCGTTGAAGGTGTTGTAGAGCGGCTGTGGCGTCCTGTTGGTGACCTGTTCGATCGCCAGAAAGGAGACCGGACAGACCGAGACGCAGGCGCCGCAGACCTGGCAGGTATCGAGACTGGCCTCTATACCCTCCGCCACCATCTTCAGGGCCCCGATCCGCATGACCTTTTTGCAGGTCATGGCACAGAGGCCGCAGCGGATGCAGTTGCGCTCGTCCCCTCCGGCCATTTCCTTCTTCAGCGCCACGGAACGGGCGACGATAGCGGCACCGAGACCCTTGTCCATCTCCGGCGCCGCGGCAATTGTGACCGCCGAGAACTTCTCCGGGCAGGCGGTAAAGCAGGCGCCGCAACCGGTACACTTGTCGGCGATAACGCTGGCGATCCCGCCCTTCTCCCAGCTGATTGCCCCGTGCAGGCAGGCCCGGAAGCAGCTGCCGCATTTACTGCATTTGTCGGCGGCGACCTCAAAGGTCCAGGGATGGAGGCGCTGCGGCACCGGCGCTCCCGGCCCGCGGATAATCCGTTTTTCCCGGCTGCCCTTTTTCTTCTCCCCTTCCGCCGGTTCCTCAGGAAAATACGAGATCTGGGTCACAGGGCAGGCCAGTTCGCAGGCGCCGCAGCCGGTGCATTTGCTTATATCGACATAGCGGGCGTGACTCCTGACCGTGGCGGTGAAATTACCGGCCTCGCCGGTCAGTCCGGTGACTTCGCTCCAGGTCAGCAGCTCGATGTTGAGATGTCGGCCGACCTCGACCAGTTTCGGCGAGACGATGCACATCGAACAGTCGTTGGTCGGGAAGGTTTTGTCCAGCTGGGCCATCTTGCCGCCGATGGCCGGCGAGCTCTCCACCAAGTAGACCTTGAAGCCGGCATTGGCGAGATCAAGGGCCGACTGCATGCCGCTGATGCCGCCGCCGATGACCATCACGGACCCCGACAGGGGCGACGTGGTCTGGGGTTGCTGCGAGTATTCGCTGTTCATCGTGGGCCCTCCCCGGCGGGTGCGGCCTGGCTGAAGAAACGGTTGAGGAGCGCCGGATCGATCAGATGGACTTTCTGCTGGCCAGCCGGATAGCTACCGGATATGGCCGCCACCAGAAG
>Ga0209066_10003580_pt1 | contig 17606 bp, 13 predicted proteins | sample All_14_2_FD_187198 | JGI IMG/M metagenome (GOLD analysis project Ga0209066, IMG submission 187198) | Freshwater microbial communities in response to fracking from Pennsylvania, USA - Allegheny Zone_MetaG_DW_15 (SPAdes) (version 2) ... | reverse complement strand
TTTATAAAGTATCTTAATCAATTTTACAGAGAATCAAACTTTCATCAGTTTTACCGAAATCAATCTAGAATCTACTCTATTGCTACAGAAAATTTCAATTACCTCTTAAAAGAATTGGACCTACAATGGTTTGAGAATTTTTATGGAGTAAAAACCAATGGATCATTTAAAATTATTGTTAGTCTTACAAACAGGGGATACTATGGGCCGAAAATCACACACAACGATAGAAGTGAGAATATTTATGCAATTATGGGTATTTGGGAAACTGACAGTTTAAGAAACCCTATTTTCCCAAAAAGTGTTTTGAATGTACTTGTTCATGAACTTAATCATTCTTTCTGTAATTTTTTGGTTGATATACACTATCCTTATATTCAGAAGGAAGTAGAACAACTATACAACCTGAATTCAAGTTTATTTAACGATCAAGCCTACGGTAATCCTAAAACTGTTATGTACGAAATGTTAGTGCGAGCTTGCGTTATTAAATACTTTCAAAATAAAACAATTGACTATCAGGAATTTAATACTTTTATTGCCGACGAAAAAAATAATGGTTTCCTGTGGATTGACAAATTGGTTGATTGGCTTGATATTTATGAGAAAAATCGTGACAAGTATCCAACACTAGCTAGTTTTATGCCCGAAGTCACTAGAAAGATTAAAGAATTATCCTTTGAGCAGGTTAAAAGTGATTACGAAGCCTGCTTTGTGGCAAAAATTGTTTCTTCCAACATTCCCAATGGCGCAATCAATGTCGATCCATCAACAAACTATATTGTGGTGAAGTTTAACGTCCCAATGAGTACAACTAACAATGGGGCAAGTTGGGGTAAAAAAGGGAAAAAGTATTATCCAAAGAGAGAAAATGGCAGAAACCCTTTCTGGAATAAAGAGACGAAAATGGAATGGAACTTCCCAATAAACCTTAAGCCAAACTCAACATACTCAATATCCTTTCCTGCAGAGTTCTTTGTCGATGAAAAAGGATATCCGATGAAAGAAACTTACTATCTGGACTTTAAGACAGGTAATTAGTTGTTCAAAGTTGACAATCAATCCAAAATATTTCTTAATTTACGAATGTTTTGATTCAGTACTCATTTAAAATAGGTTGCATGAATAGGCTAATACTAACATTATTCCTTTTAATTTTGATTACAGTTTCCTGTAAAAACAAAGTTTCCATGGCCGACAAAGAACAGTACAAACAAGAAATCATTCAAACCGAACGTGATTTTGCCAAAATGGTGAAAGAGCAAGGGATGCAGGCTGGGTTTACTTTCTTTGCTGATTCCAACGCGGTTATTCGTCGCGGAAACGAGACTTTAATAAAAGGTAAAAAGGAAATCGAGGAAAATTACGGACATCCTCGCTATAAAGATGTTGTGCTAGAGTGGGAAGCCGATTTTGTTGATGTTGCAGCAAGTGGCGATTTGGGATATACCTACGGACACTATACCTTTGAGGCAAAGGATTCAACTGGTAACCCAATAAAAGCCACAGGAACATTCCACACGGTTTGGAAACGACAACCCGATGGTTCGTGGAAATATGTATGGGATTAAAAATCAATATTTGACAAAAAATTAACTATCCAAAACAGTTTGTTATGGAAGCAGTAAAGCAATGGTGGACAACATCGCGAGGCAATAAACTTTTTGCTTGGCACATGCTACCTGTATCGCAACCCAAGGCTGTAATTCTTTTGGTTCACGGCCATGGCGAGCACTCATGGCGATATATGCATTGGGCAAAGCAATTCTCCTACAATGGCTATGCGTTTTTTTCGTGGGACCATTTTGGACACGGAATGTCCGATGGACAGCCTGGGCACATCAGGCATTATGAGCAGTTGTTACTCGAAGTCGATTTGGCCATAACTAAAATAAAAGAGCAATTCCCCAACCAGCCAATAATCCTTTACGGACATAGCATGGGAGGAAATATTGCAATTAATTACACCATTCGCAGAGATTCTAACATCAAACTCCTAATTGCCACATCGCCTTGGATTGAACTTGCAACTCCTGCTCCAAAATACATGGAGGTTTTGGCTAAGATGATGAACGTTGTTCTGCCATTTTATCCTTTTAAGTCGCCAATTACCCCTGAGCAAATTACGCATGTTGATGAGGAAGTGCGCAAGTATGCTACAGACCCACTAATTCACGGAAGAATTACACCTAGACTTTACACTGCAATAACTGATGCGGGAAAATATGCACTCAAAAATTCCCACAGAATCAAAATCCATGCACTGCTAATGCACGGTAGTGCCGATACGGTTACATCGGCTAGCGCTACCAACAAAGTGGCAAGCAGCATTCCAAATGCTACATACATTGAATGGCCTGAACTTTACCACGAAATACACAACGAGGAAGTAAAAAATGAGGTTTTCAATCAAATTAAGGATTGGATAGAAAAACAACTAAAGAAAAATGAAGTTTAGAACCGAGGTTGAGATTACAAAATATCCCTTTAATATTGGATTTGATTCGCCATCGCTTTTCATCGGCTCCTGCTTTACTGAGAATATTGGAGCTATTATGCGGGAGAATAAGATGCCTGCATTGGTAAATCCCTTTGGTGTTGTTTATAATCCGTTGTCGATTCATAAGAGCCTTGAGTCTATACTAGAGAATAAGCAGTATGAGTTGGACGACATTCATTTTAGCAAGGGGCTTTGGTACAATTACGATTTTCACACAAGGTTCTCGAATCCTAACAAGGACGAGTGCTTAAGCAATATGAATAGTGCTATTGGTAATGCTCATTTGTTTTTAAACAAACTTCAAAACTTAATCGTGACCTTTGGAACAGCGAGGCTGTATAGGTTAAAACAAACCAATAGTGTTGTGGCAAATTGCCATAAGATTCCCGCCAAGGAATTCGAGCATCAAATTATGAGTGTTGACGAGATTGTGGAAATTTGGTCAGCATTAATTGAGAAGTTGTTAGAACGAAATATCTACCTGAAAATAATTTTTACAGTTAGCCCAATTCGCCACTGGAAGGATGGTGCCGAGGGTAATCAGCTAAGCAAGGCTACACTTATTGTGGCTGTGCATAAACTTATTGCTAAATATCCAAATAACGCATTTTACTTTCCCAGCTACGAAATAATGATGGACGATCTACGCGATTATAGATTTTACGATGACGATATGCTTCATCCATCATCAAAGGCCATTGAGTATATTTGGGGCAAGTTCGAGAGCGCATTTCTGGATAAAGAGTCGAAGGATCTTTTGGCTAAAATTCATAGAATAAAGCAAGCTGTTGGCCACAGGCCATTTAACCCAAACACGAGTGAACATCAAAAATTTATCAATCAAACCATTGCATCGATTAACGAAATAAAATCAAAGTATTCGCTCATTAATTTCGATGACGAGATAGAAAAGTTAAATTCACAAATTTGCTGAACATTTAATTCCTTTTAGGGTTTACCCACATTCAACTATTGTAACTATGGAAAATTTTAATGCAGTTTTAATAGCTTTTGGTTTAACTCTTTTTGCAGGTTTATCGACTGGAATTGGTAGTGCAATTGCTTTTTTTACAAAACACACCAACACTAAATTTTTGTCCGTAGCTTTGGGTTTTTCGGCAGGAGTAATGATTTACGTTTCGTTTGTGGAGATTTTTCAAAAGGCCAAGGAGTCACTAATTATACCTCTTGGCGAAATGGGCGGCACCACTTTGACCGTAATATCATTTTTTGGTGGCATGCTGGTTATTGCGCTTATCGATAAGTTTATTCCCTCGGCCGAAAACCCTCACGAGATTCATACAGTTGAAGAATTGGATAACAAGCCTGTCCGCAATAAGAAGTTGATGCGAATGGGTGTTTTTACAGCTCTGGCCATTGGTATCCACAACTTCCCTGAGGGTTTGGCAACATTCACTGCGGCTTTGGAAAATCCATCGCTGGGGATTGCTATTGCCATTGCTATTGCTATTCACAATATTCCTGAAGGAATTGCAGTTTCGGTTCCTATTGTTTTCGCAACTGGCGATAGGAAAAAAGCTTTTCGTTTATCGTTCCTTTCTGGACTAGCCGAACCCGTTGGTGCCATTGTTGGATATTTAGTACTGATGCCATTGATGAGCCCTCTAACCTTCGGAATTCTATTTGCGGGTGTAGCAGGAATTATGGTTTTTATTTCGTTGGATGAGCTTTTACCAGCAGCCCGCGAGTATGGCGAGCATCACCTCTCCATTTACGGTTTAATCTCCGGAATGATGGTTATGGCTGCTAGTTTGTTGATGTTTGTATAGTACAATAAAAAATATGTATTTAATTTTGAATACAACATTTAATATTCAAAACAGAATGAAAAATAAATTATTGATTACAGTTGTCATACTTATGATGACTATAGTTGTTAGTGGACAAGATTCGTTTAAGGGTTATGCGATTAATCCTAAACTTGGCTTCTTTAATAATAGTAAGGTTGGTGGGTTTGCCGGAGGGGTTGAAATAAATTACATTAACAATATCTTCCTTTTCTCTCTAGATTATATTCGTCTGGATGAATTCAACATACTTGGGCCTGAGCCACAAGAGAATTACAATCAGATAGGGCTTATGGCGGGTAAATTTACTGGCAATAAATACCTGAGATTTCAATATCAGGCTGGGGCTGGCCCATTGTGGGGTTTAAAGAGAACAGATCTTAAAAGTTCCGGTACTGGCTTACTGGGCCCCGAAATATACAATTCAAAGGACTTTTTTACTGTTGGACTGGTAGCAAAACTTGGATTTAAAGTAATACCATTTAACTTTATGAGTATTGGAATTGATATTAATGCAAATGTTAACAAGGAACGAACCTCTATTATTCCTATGTTAAGCATAGAGTTTGGAAGTATAAGAAAATAAAAACATAATCCTTTATTGTTGTTTTATTAAGTGTTGAAGAATTGAAAAGAACAGAAGAAATTGTTAATAGCACATCGCATGGAGTTGGAATACTTTTGGCTATTGCGGCAACAGTGCTGCTGATTATTAGAGGCGCAATGCACGGCAATGCTTGGCATATTGTAACTTACAGCATTTTTGGCGCAGGTTTAATAAACCTATACACAGCATCAACACTATACCACGGAGCTGTTAATCCCCGGAAAAAATACAATCTTAACAAGTTTGACCATTCATCTATTTACATTCTTATTGCAGCTACTTATACACCATTTGCAATACTGGCAATTAAAGGATGGCAAGGCTGGATAATATTTGGGGTTGAGTGGGCTATTGCCATTGCAGGTGTTGTTTTTAAGATTTGGTTCTACTCACCAAAACACAGAAAATTATCGGCATGGCTTTACGTTTTAATGGGCTGGGTGGTAATATTTGCTCTAATTCCTCTTATTAGAAATACACCGGCTTTGTCACTTTGGTTTTTGTTGGCAGGGTGTTTGGCTTACTTTTCGGGTGTCTTCTTTTATTTAATGGATAAATATCCTTTTTTCCATGGTATTTTCCACCTATTTATAATTGGAGGTAGCGTTTGTCACTTCTTTTCGCTATACTTTCTAGTATAAAACATAGGTTCGACTTTCTATACTCAACACTCCTTGTTCTTCATTCAAAAGAATTAAATTTGCCTTAAAAATAAACTCGATTCCGATGTCATTCAAGTACAAACTAAAACCCGAAGAGGTTAAGGACTTAATCCCTCACAAACTTTACTGCTATGCATCCGATATGGTTACAGTTGATGGATTGCCCGTAGGCTATATGCATAAGGAGAAACCCGAGGATGAGGACGATAGCGGATGGCGCTTTTACTCAGGAACAGAGACCGAGGAGTATGTAGATAATGAGTATCACTTCATGATGTTCGACCTAAACTATATTGCCAACTGCGACCCTGCAATTATTCCCTATTTAAAACAAAAAATCGGCACCGAACTCGAACGAGTTGAGGGTACCGATAAGTTTAGACCTATTGAGGTTTAGATTTTTTATTTTTTTTCAAGTTCAACCTCATAGTATACTTTGTCGTACTTATACATTGCGCCCGACAGTGCATCAATACCAAAGCCTACGATGCCAAAAATATTTAAATAGTATACTAGATTTAATTTCTTCTCCAGTTTAATTACTTCATCTTTATAACCATCCTTTTTAAAAGTAACTTTAGTTTCAGAAACTTTTCGCTTAACTTTTATCTCGGCAGGAGTAACACCCTCATTAACGCCGTTTATAACAACCTTCGCACCAACTGGTTCAGTGTGAAAATATATTTTCTCACTAGTTCCAGTTAAAAGAGTTGCACAACTTGAACTTAATACTGCAATAGCTAAAAGAATTAAAAAGAATTTTGTTTTCATCACAACTTGAAAAGTACTTTGGTAGCATTTCTTTAAAGTCATAATCTTTCAACAATTCAATAGGTTCATTATTTGTATCGTAAAAATAGTAGTCTATTCGAGTTTCATCCATTATATATTTTCCTTGAGTAGTGGTTACAGAATACATGTGGGCGAAAAGTTTTGCGTTCTCGTTTTCATAAACTAGGTGAAGTAAGTCTATCGGATTTTTCTTCCAAGCCTTTGATTTAAGTTTAACAGGGATGAATAGTTTTCCTTCAAACATTACCTGCTTGGTGTTATTAAAATCAAAGTGTTCTTTACTTATAGATTTCTCTTTGAAGGCAAAATTGGTGGATTTATGATTCATCGGACCTGCCATCATTAAGTTTATCCTCAACTTGCCCTTTAAAGTGTCGCCGTTCTGGGTAATTAGGTAATCAGCAGGTTGCGAAAAAATAAAATTTGAAAACCATAAAAAGATAGAAAGAAAAAGAATTTTTTTCATTGTTCTGAAAGTTATGAATTAGACAAAATTGATTTAACCATTTCAGAAATTGCTTTACCATCAGCCTTACCAGCCAATGCTTTTGAAGCAACACCCATTACCTTTCCCATATCCGATGGTGCTTTTGCGCCAACCTGCTCAATTATTTTTACTAGCTCGGCTTTTAGTTCATCAGCACTAAGCATTTTGGGCAAGTATTCCTCAATAAATGCAGCTTCTTCCAATTCTTTATCAGCCAATTCCTGACGACCAGCCTGAATAAACTGTTCGGCGGCATCTTTGCGTTGCTTGTACTGCTTTTGTAAAATCTTCATTTCAACATCGGTTGAAAGTGAATCTTTATGCTCTCCATCGGTCTTTGCAAGTAAGATGGCACTTTTAATAGCGCGGAGCGCTTCAAGTTTTACTTTTTCTTTGGCCATCATAGCGGCCTTGATATCCTGGTTAATTCTTTCTTCTAGTGACATATTAGATATTTTTAGTAAAGTTATACAAAGATAATGTGAAACGTTAAATGTAAACCTTTAAACGAATATTTTTAAAGGCTATTAGTAAACCTCAAAAACTTAATTAATTTTGATATGTATTTAGAAAAAATAAAAAAAACAACAACTCAACCCATAAACCCTATGAAAAACAGTAAGCTATGGAGCATATCAAGATATTTGCTCCTAATTGCACTCAGCGCATTGGTTATTGGCCAAACCGCGTGTAAAAAGAAAAAGGAGGTTATAGCTGAAGTTGACCCATCGTTTGGGGAGTACATCACCGCTTACACCTCGGGATTAATCCCAGCAAACTCCTTCATCACATTTAAACTCGCACAACCTACCGCATCGTTCACTGCCGCAGGCAATGAGGTTAAGGAGGATTTGTTCGATTTTTCACCATCTATTGATGGTAAGGCCTACTGGGTTGATGCACAAACCGTTGAGTTTCGTCCTGAAAAACCAATGAAGTCGGGCGAAATTTACACTTCATCATTTGCGCTTGGTAAGCTATTCGAGGTACGTGAATCGCGTTTCAAAAAGTTCGATTTCAGTTTCCGTATCATACCTCAATCAATTTCAATTGAATTTGAAGGACTTTACGTGGAAAATACTGAAAATCCGAATACATACAGCCTTGAAGGGTTGGTTCAAACAGCCGATGCTGCCAATATCGACAACCTTAAGAAATGCATTGAGGCAAACTACAACAATAAATCTGCAGAGATTGTGCTTGACCCCGCAGAAGCAGCCAACGCTTATCGTCTACACATTAAGGGCATTGAACGTAGCAGAAATAAAGGATTAGTTGAGGTCAAGTGGGATGCATCGGAGATTGATGGAAACTCAAAGGGAGAAGACTCATTCGACGTTCCTGAACTTGGCAGTTTCGTGGTTATTAGTTCCAAGGTAACACAGTCGCCACAGCAATCGGTACTGATTGTTTTCTCTGACTTACTAAACAGCAACCAAGACTTCGCGGGTTTAGTAGAGATTGATGGATTTTCAGATTTAAAATTCGAAGTAAAAAAGAATATGCTTCGTGTTTATTTGCCCGAGGCAATACAGGATATTCGCACCCTTAAAGTAAATAGAGGTGTTCAGAATGCCATTGGCGATAAACTGAAGGAGGAATACTCGCAAACATTCGCTTTTGAGGATGTAAAACCCGGAATCCGTTCGCTTGGACGAGGAACAATTCTGCCAACCACTCAGGGTTTAGTTTATCCGTTCGAGGCAGTTAACTTAAAAGCTGTAACCGTTGAGATTATCAAAATTTACGAGAATAACGTTCCATACTATCTTCAGGTTAACACACTTGGCGGAACTTACGAGTTAAAGCGTGTAGGCTATCCTGTATTCAAGAAAGTTATCAATCTAAATCAACTTGGAGTAATTACTCCTAACAAGTGGGCAAGGTATACACTCGATTTGAGCCAACTTTTCAATGCCGACCCCGGCGCAATCTATCAAATTGGCATTAGTTTCAACAAAAAACAACTGCTAAACCCCTGCGATAGCGATAAAGCAGAGGAAGGCTCAACCTCAACCATTGATATAGAGGAGCAAATAAATACCGAAAACTACGAAGGCCCAGGCTACGATTACGACTCTGACTATTACTACTATTACGACGAAGAGTATAACTGGGACGAGCGCGATAATCCTTGCAATTCCGCTTATTACTCACAATCAAAGATGATTAAGCAAATTGTAATATCATCGGATCTTGGAATTATTGCAAAACTGGGCAACGATGGCGGAATGGTTGTGGCTGTCTCGGATTTGCCAACGGCAAAAGCAAAATCGGGTGTAAACGTTCGCGTATCGGATTACCAGAACCAAACCATTGTTGAAGGAACTACCAATGGCGACGGCTTGGTGGAACTTAAAGCAACACGCACACCATTCCTAGTTACTGTTACCGATGGCAAAATGAAGGGTTACCTAAGGGTTGATAATGGCACATCGAACTCACTTAGCAACTTCGATGTTGGTGGCTCTGAGGTTCAGCGTGGATTGAAAGGTATGATTTACGGCGAACGAGGCGTTTGGCGTCCAGGCGATTCACTACATATTGCATTCATCCTAGAGGATAAGGGCAAAACGCTACCAATGAATCATCCAATTATTTTCGAACTACGCGACCCCAAAGGATTGCTTGTGAAGAAGGCCGTTCAATCCAACAACGAGGTTGGCATATTCTACTTCCCAACAGCCACTGATGCGCAAGCACCAACTGGACCATGGAAGGCAACTGTAAAAGTGGGTGGTGCAGTTTTCAACAAAACCCTAAAAGTTGAGACAATCAAGCCAAATCGTTTAAAAATTAATTTTGATTTGGATAAAATTCCTTCGTCAGGAAATATCAGCGCATCGCTTAACTCAAAATGGTTACACGGTGCAACAGCGGGTAACTTAAAGGCTATTTACGAGGTTACTACTAGTAAGGCTAAAGCCTCATTCCCAAATCACACAAACTACACGTTCGACGATCCTGGAATTGAGTTCACCCAACAAACCACCACGCTTTGGGAAGGTCAACTCGATGCCGATGGAAACGCAAAGGTTTATGGAACAATCAGCAAACCTGAGAAAGCACCGGCAGCAATTAACGTGGTGTTTAAGGGTCGAGTTTTCGAGCAGGGCGGCGATTTCAGCATCGATCTATTCTCAAAAACTTTCAATCCTTTCAACGAAAATGTAGGCTTCATTTTACCACAAACAAGTCCTGGAAGAAGTTGGTTGGAAACCGACCGCGACCAAGAGGTGAGCGTTGTAACAGTTAACGCCGAGGGAAAACCAGTTAACTGCTCGAACCTTGAAATGGAACTATATAAACTCGACTGGCGTTGGTGGTGGGAACAACCCGAAACTGGCGATGCCAGCTATGTTAGCCAAAGCTACGACAGATTGGTGAAGCGTGAGCGTTTCAGCACTTCAAACGGTAAGGCTACAGTAAAATTCAAAATCAGCTATCCTGAATGGGGGCGTTTCTACGTTAAAGTAACCAACAAAACAACTGGCAACAGTGCTGGTTCGTATGTTTATTTCGATTGGCCATATGAGCCCGGCAGGTCGCAAGCTAATCGTCCGGGGGGAGCAAATGTGCTTGCTATAGCCGCAAATAAATCGACATGTGATGTTGGCGATGAGTTTAAATTAACAATCCCCGGTGCAGAAAACTCAAGAGCATTAATCAGCATAGAAAACGGCTCAAAGGTTATAAAAGCATACTGGGTTGATGCTTCGCAGGCAACCAACATTGTGGATATTGAGGCAACAGAACAGATGGCCCCCAATGCTTACCTTCACGTTACCTTGGTTCAACCTCATAAGGATAAGGCGAATGATTTGCCAATGCGACTCTATGGTATCACCAAAATGGAAGTAAATAACCCCGAAACAATTCTTCAGCCCGAGATCATTATGGCCGATGAGTTAAAGTCGGAAAAACCAGTTGAGATAACTGTTAAGGAGAAGAATGGTAAGAAGATGAGTTTTACGCTTGCAATGGTCGACGAGGGACTACTCGATATCAACAGGTTTAAAACACCAAATCCACACTCCGAATTCTACACCCGCGAGGCTATTGGCGTAAAAACCTGGGATTTATACAACGATGTTATTGGCGCTTACGGCGGTAAGATGGAACGTTTAATATCTGTTGGAGGTGACGATAACCTTAAACCCAACGATGGCGACCAAGCACAACGCTTCAAACCAGTTGTCAGATTCTTTGGTCCTTATGTTTTAGAGAAGGGAGACCGTAAAAAAATCAACTTCAATATGACCAACTACATTGGTAGCGTTAGAATTATGGTTGTTGCTGCCAACGAGGGCGCTTATGGCTGGGCGGAAAAGGCTTGTCCTGTTCGTAACGATTTGATGGTTATGGCCACACTTCCACGTGTCCTTGGACCACAGGAAAGCATTAAACTTCCAGTGAACGTATTCACCATGTCGCCCGATATGAAAAAGGTTAAGGTGAAAGTAAAAACCACTTCGAACCTGAAAATTCAGGGTGATAATGAACAAACCTTGAGTTTCTCGAAACCGGGCGATAAGATTATTTTCTTCGATTTCAAGGTTGAAAACCAGATTGGGCCAGCCAAAGTTGAGGTTGTAGCCGAAGGTAACGGAATCAAGTCAACACAAACCATCGATATTATGGTTCGCAACCCAATATCGGAGGTTACACGTAGTATTGACACTTTAGTTCCTGCAAGCGGCAAACTGAGTATCGATTTTAACACCTTTGGTGTTGGTGGAACCAACGAGGCTGTGCTTGAAGCATCGGTAATGCCTCCGCTAAACCTTAAGAAGAGGTTGGATGAACTTATCCGCTACCCACACGGATGCGTTGAGCAAACCACTTCGGGAGCATTCCCTCAAATTTACCTAGGACAACTTGTTGAACTGACATCGGAACAGCAACAAAATACAAATTACTTCATCTCCGAGGCGATTAAAAAACTTTCTCGTTTCCAGAATAACGACGGTAGTTTCCGCTACTGGCCATCGTATATGTACGGCGACGACTGGAGCACCAGTTACGTTGGTCACTTCCTAGTGGAGGCACAGGATAAAGGCCACGATGTTCCTCAAGGAATGATTTCGAGCTGGGTAAGCTATCAAAGTAAAGCGGCTCGCAGTTACACTCATCAAAGTAGCGGGTATTACAATAATGAGTTGATGCAGGCTTACAGACTTTACACCCTTGCACTGGCTAAGAAACCAGAAATTGGTGCAATGAATAAGTTGAAGGAGCAACAACTCGGTTTAGTTGCGAAGATGCGCTTGGCTGCGGCTTATGCCCTAATTGGACAAACCGAAACCGCCGAGGCAATTGTTGAGAATGTACCGTTGACCATTAACTATTACCGTGAGCTTAGCTACACATATGGTTCAAGTAATCGCGACAAAGGTATCGTTCTTGAGACTATGCTACTATTGAAACAGGATTCGAAGGCCTACCCTATTGCAATTGAACTAAGCAAGTCTCTATCGAGCAACTCTTGGATGAGCACTCAGGAAACAGCCGTAAGCCTTATGGCACTTTCCCGAATGAGCATTGGCAAAGGGAAAAGTGATAACCTTAAGTTGAAGTACAACTTGAACGGAAACTCAAAGTCGATTTCAAGCGAAAAACCTGTAGCACGCGACCAAATGGCCATTGCCGATGGCAAGAATAGTGTTGAGTTCAGCAACTCTGCGAAGAATCCAATATACGCAAGTATTGTTCTTAAAGGTATTCCTGAGCAAGGCGAGGAGAAAACGTTTGAGAATAATATCAATATGACGGTTAATTATATTGCAAGCAATGGCTCAACTCTGAATCCTGCTAATTTGAAGAAGGGTACAGACTTTACCTGTGAGGTTACCATTACCAACCCAGGAGTTCGTGGCGAATTAAAGGAGATGGCTTTAACGCAGATTTTCCCTTCAGGTTGGGAGATTCAGAATGCCCGTTTTGAGGAATCGGCTGACCAGTCGAAGATGAACTTCGACTATCAGGATATCCGCGACGATAGGGTAATCACCTATTTCAGTCTACGACCAAATACTAGCAAGAAATTCACCCTTAAGTTAACAGCAACGTACGCAGGTAAGTACTATATGCCCGGCCCATATTGCGAGGCGATGTATGATAACACCATTGCTGCGGCACAGAAGGGTGGTTGGGTTGTTGTTGAATAGATGTTTTTTAAATGGATAAATCCTTGTTGGAATATACAATGCACCACACAGCCCACGGATTAATCCGTGGGCATTTTTTTAATCATTTACCATTCACATAAAGAGTCAATTTCAAATTAAAGTTCTATAAAAATTATTTTTAGTAAATTTGAACATTAAACTATATGGCTTAAATGATAAATATTCAAAACCAAATAGATTATTGGATAAAAGGAGCCGTTGAGGATGTTGCAACTGCAGAGTTGTTGATTAAAGAAAAAAGATATTTGCACGGATTGTTCTTCTGCCATTTGGTAATAGAAAAAGCCATAAAGGCTCATTACGTTAAAAACAAAAAAGAGATTGCTCCTCGGTCACACAACCTAATTTATTTGTTAGAAGGCGCTGATTTAAATGTTGATGATGAAACAAAAATATTTCTTGGAATATTGATGAAATATCAACTTCAAGGGCGATATCCGGATTATAACCCTGTATTGCCCAGCCATAATAAAGTTGACGAGTACCTTGTTAAAACTAAAGAACTACTAGAATGTCTAAAAACGAAGTTATAGATATTGCCAAAACATACATATTACTTCTTAAATCAGAAGGTATTGTTGTGGAAAAGGCATATTTGTATGGAAGTTATCTAAAGAATACCGCCTCGGATGATAGCGACATTGATTTACTTATTGTTACAGAAAATGGTGATGACGATTACTTGGTTGGAAAAATTTGGAGTCTGACATCAAAAGTAAACTCAAAAATTGAGCCCTATTTAGTTGATAAAAAAAGGTTTTACAGCAATGAGGATTCACCATTAATTGATTTGGTTCGAAGAACTGGACTGGAAATATCCTAAGTAGAGGATTAGGTCTATCTTTGTCCTGATTTTATGAAGAGCCTAAAATATGTTGATGCTTCGACAAGCTCAGCATGACAAGGAATATTCTAGATTGTCATTTCGAGCGATAGCGAGAAATCTACATTTTTAATTATTGTAATGCCTTTCAAAAACATCAAAACAAAACACAAAATAGTGCTAGCAGGAGTCCTTCTCCTGCTGGCTTTTTTATTGGTTCCACCTGTTAAGTTTAAAAACACTACATCTACTGTATTACTCGACAGGAATGGTCAACTCCTATCCGCAACTGTTTCGGACGAAGGAATGTGGCAATTCCCCGAGGTGGATACTGTATCAGAAAAATTCGCCATTTGTCTTACACAGTTCGAGGATGCCTATTTTCGCTATCATCTCGGGGTGAATCCAGTTTCGGTTATACGTGCCACAAAGCAAAACATTCAGGCTCAGAGGATTGTTAGCGGCGCAAGCACAATAACAATGCAACTTGTTCGCCTATCGAGGCGAGGAAAGCCCAGAACTTTCTACGAGAAAGGTATAGAGATGCTTTTGGCCGTTAGAACAGAGTTTGCCTTTTCAAAACGCACCATACTGGCCAAGTACGCATCGCAAGCACCGTTTGGCGGAAATGTGGTTGGTTTGGATGCCGCCGCTTGGCGATACTTTGGCACAAGTCCCAATAACCTTAGCTGGGCCGAGGCCGCAACATTGGCAATTCTGCCAAACGCTCCTGGCCTGATATTCCCTGGCCGAAATCAGAATCTGCTAATCGAGAAACGCAACCGACTGCTTGCAAAGCTAAAAAGCAAGGGCTATATTGATGATGAAACCTACCAATTGGCGTTACTTGAACCCACACCAAATCCAGCCAACGATTTACCTCAGGACGCAACCCATCTGCTTACCCGATGTATTCACGATGGACTAAAGGGTAAAATGGTAAAATCAACCATCGACAAACGCTTATACGATAATGCCTATGGCATTACATCGCGCTATCATCGACACTTTATGGCCAATGGAATAAGGAATTTGGCTGCAATGGTTATCAACAATAGAACAAGCGAGGTGTTGGTTTACATTGGAAATATCCTATCCGATAAGCCAGAGAACTCATCGAGGGTTGATATTATAAAATCGAAACGGAGCTATGGCAGCTTGCTAAAGCCATTCCTGTATGGATTTATGCTGAACGAAGGACTCCTTTATCCGCGTCAACTTGTGAATGATGTTCCAGTTGCATATTCCGATTTTACACCCCAGAATTTCAGCAAAACTTTCGAGGGAATGGTTTCAGCCAACGAGATTTTATCGCGCTCCCTCAACGTACCATCTGTTAACCTTTTAAGGCAGTATGGAATTGAAAAGTTCCATAACAACCTTCAACAAATGGGCGTAAAGAGCATCAACAAGCCACCTAGTCATTACGGACTTTCAATTATTCTGGGAGGTGCCGAGGCTAGTATGTGGGAACTCGCTGGAATATACTCTGCGCTTAGCCGAAACGCTGGAGGCATTCAGAATAGTAACGTTGCGTTAAGGTATCAACTCGATAGCACTGCAAAGGTTAAGCAGATATTCAACTGCAACGGAATTGGTTCGGGCGCAGCGTACTTAACGCTTGAGGCGTTAACTCAGGCAAATCGTCCAGGTGAAGATGGCGCTTGGCGACATTTTATTTCATCGCAACGTATTGCTTGGAAAACAGGCACCAGCTTCGGCTTCCGCGATGCTTGGGCTATAGGAACAACTCCCGATTATACTGTAGCCGTTTGGGTAGGTAATGCAGATGGCGAGGGGCGTGCAGATTTAATAGGTATTGCAGCAGCAGCTCCTGTTATGTTCGACATATTCTCGTTGTTGCCAACATCCAATTGGTTCACGCCACCTTGGTTCGATTTAAAATCGGTTGTAACCTGCAAGCAAAGTGGGTTAATGTCATCGGAGAATTGCCTTGATACAATTACGGAGTACATTCCCGCAGTTAAAACCAAAACTTTGCCTTGCTCCTATCACCATAAAATTTATGTTGATAAAGACCAGAAAAATAGGCTGACGTTAGGCTGTGCAAAGCAAGAGGAGATGTTCGAAACCAGTTGGTTTGTTTTGCCTCCAGCGCAGGAGTGGTTCTACACTAAACTTCACGCGGAGTACAGAAAGTTGCCTCCATTCCGAAAAGGATGCGTCCAAGCCAACGACAAACTTCCAAACATCGCGCTAATTTACCCTTACGCTGGAGCGGATATCTATATACCCCGCGAAGCAAAGGACACCAAGGGCCATAGCATTTGGAAAGCAACGCACCGTAACCCAAAAGCAACCATTTACTGGCACCTTAACGATACGTTTCTAGGAAAAACAAGCGGAACACACGAAATATTAGTATCGCCCAAGCCAGGAAGATACAATTTAACACTCGTGGATGAGGAAGGCGAGGTGCTACAAAAGCGAATTAATATAATTGGTGAATAGTTCGATTATATCCCGATACTAATCATCAACGAAAACAAAAATTTGTCGTGAGTTAGCATCAACACCGGAGAAGAGGAGTAATCAAACGTCACCTCTTGTTCAAGCATCGAACCTAGATTATACCGCGCAGCCACGTTCAGATGCCTCATATCAAAGACATTGAAACTAAATCCAAATCCGATAAATGGGCTCAAAACCCTCAACTCGTTAATCTTTTTATTAAATTGATCCGTGTAGTAGGTTCTAACCTCATGCAAATCGTTTTCAACCTCCAAGCTAGCTCTCCCATAATTTCTGAATATATAATCGAAAGAAAAACCGAAATCTATAAAGGAGGATATGCCTTTAACAGGAAACTTATAACGAAAAGCAATAGGCATACTTAGGGAAGACATAGTATAATTCAAGTCAATCCGATGCGTTTGAGATGGAAAAGCCTGATACAGCACTTGGTAAATGTATGAGTTCTGCCTATAATAAAGCAATTCCAACTGTACATACCAACTTTGAGACACCCTAGATAACTGGTAATTAGAGAAAACTCCAAACGTCCAAGCGCTTTTAAACTGCGACATTGAAGTAGCTTTTGGGAAACGATAAGTAATAGGCTGCGACTCCAAAATAGTTGTAGAAAATCTTGAGGCATTTATTACACCATACGTAAGAGCATTTCGTCCTTCCATAATTGCATCGCTAACGAAATCAGAATTTGTGTAGGTTCTATTAAACTCCTTATAAGCAGAGGAATCTTTTCCATTGAAATCCTTAACAATACTGGCTATTGAATTTTCGTTAACCTCTAAATTTTCGGGAACATTTACTCCTTTTCTATCTTCAGTATAGTTCTTAAAAAATTCGGCTACATTACTATAAGTATATGGTGCGCTGTTTTTCTCGGCTACTACTAACTCTGATCTAAGCTCTATTAACTGCTTATTTTCCTTAGAAACAAACAATTGTTTCTTATACTTATATAAGCTAATATTTCCCTTTATTATACATTCAAGGAAAACCCTATTACCATTTACTAAGTGAGTCTCGTAGTAATTACCATCCTTATATCCAAAGCCCTTAATTTGCTCGGGACTATACAGAACCACACTTGCTATATCGAAACGCTTAAAAATACACTTATCGGCAATGGTCTTCTTTACATAGAATTGAACAAGACCATTCAATGTATCTCCATTGTTTTTTATAATAAAGCCATCTCGAAATACTTTTTGACTGTATGCGTTTATTGAATTTAAAATCAATACAATAACAA
>Ga0209066_10003578_pt1 | contig 17613 bp, 12 predicted proteins | sample All_14_2_FD_187198 | JGI IMG/M metagenome (GOLD analysis project Ga0209066, IMG submission 187198) | Freshwater microbial communities in response to fracking from Pennsylvania, USA - Allegheny Zone_MetaG_DW_15 (SPAdes) (version 2) ... | reverse complement strand
GCCCTTTTTCATGCACCGCTACAACTGGCATCGTCCTCATGCCAGTATCGGCGCCAAGCCGCCCATCAGCAGAATCCGCCTAACCGGGGACAACCTGTTGAGACTCCACATCTAGCGCACCGCGGGCGCGTTCGCCCATGCGACCGGTCGGTCCTGGTGGCCCGGCGAGCGCCCACGCGTTCGACAGGCGAAGCGGCTTGCAAATTGCATGGCGAGGCTCGCCAATGACGGCAGCAGATCTCGGGAGGAAGACGAAGTGCCGGTGTCCGATCCGATCGCCCTGGAGCTCTTCAAGAACGCCATTTTCTCGATCGCCGACGAGATGGCACTGACCGTCTTCCGGACGACCTATTCCGGCGTGCTGAAAGACAACATGGATTACTCGACGGGCTTCGCCGATGCCAACGGGAAGCTCGCCGCCCAGGGGCTGACCCTGCCGGGCCATCTGGGTTCCGTGCCGACCGCCATGGAATCGATCATGCGCCACTTCAAGGACGACATATTCGAAGGCGACGTCTTCATCATGAACGATCCGTTCGACGGCGGCATGCACCTTCCCGACATCTTCGTGATCAAGCCGCTGTTCCACGTGGGCGAGCGGCTGGCCTTCGCCTGTACCGTCTGCCATCACATCGACGTCGGCGGCCGTGTCGCCGGCTCGAACGCCTCCGACTCGACGGAGATCTACGCCGAAGGTCTGCGCATCGCGCCGATGAAGCTCTATGACAAGGGCGTCCTCAACAAGACGATCATGACCTTCATCGAGAAGAACGTCCGCCTGCCCGTGCAGCTGTTCGGCGACCTGCGCGCCCAGCTCGCGGCCTGTCATATCGGCGAGAAGCAGTTCGCCGAGCTGGTCGCGCGGCATGGCGCGGAGGAAACCAAGTTCTATCTCAACGAGGTCATCGACTATGCCGAACGGCTGACCCGCGCCGCGATCCAGGAGCTGCCGGACGGCCAGTGGAGCTTCGAGGACTGGATCGACGACGACGGCGTCGACTACGGCAAGCCGATCCGCCTGTTCGTCACCATCACCAAGAAGGGCGGCCACATGGTGGTCGACTGGACGGGCACCAACCCGCAGGTGAAGGGCGCCATCAACAACACGCTCTCCTTCACCAAGGCCGCTTCCTATACCGGCGTGCGGTCGGTGCTGCCGCCGGGCATCCCCAACAACGAAGGCGTGTTCCGCGCCATCGAGGTGATCTGCCCGCCGGGCACCGTGGGCAACGGCGTGCTGCCGGCGGCCTGTGCGGCGCGCGGCCTGACCGGCTTCCGCATGACCGACTGCATGTTCGGGGCGCTCGCCATGATGCTGCCCGACCGCGTGAAGGCCGCGGGCGACGGCGGCAACACCGGCATCTCGATCGGCGGCTATGATGCGGACCGCAAGCCCTTCGTCTATGTCGACTTCACCTGCGGCGCCTGGGGCGCCCGTCCCTTCGCCGACGGGCTCGACGGCAACTCGCACATGTTCGCCAACATGGCCTCGCATTCGATCGAAGTCACCGAAGCCGAGCAGCCGATCAAGTTGCTGGCCTACGAGTTCGTGGCCGACAAGGCCGGCGCCGGGAAGTATCGCGGCGGCGTGCCGTTCCGGCGCGACTACGAGTTCCTCGAGGCCGAGGGCATGCTGCAGGTCCGCTCGGACCGGCGCGACCACCGGCCGTTCGGCCTCTACGGCGGCAGTCCCGGCGGACCGTCGGAGAACTACCTGAACCCCGACGGCGAAAACCGGCTGCTGCCGTCGAAGCTCACCATGACGGTCAAGCGCGGCGACATCTTTCGCCATGTGCTGGCCGGCGCCGGTGGCTGGGGCGATCCGCTGGAACGCGACGCCGCCGCAGTGCTGCGCGACGTGCGCAACGAACTTCTCTCTCCGGCGAAGGCGCTTGGCGACTATGGCGTCGTCATCGACACCACCGCCTGGACGGTCGACGCCGCCGCGACCGAGTCTCGCCGCGCCGAGATCGCCAAGGCGCGCGGCTGGACCGAGACGCCCAAGGTGCAGTGGCACGATCCGGCGCCGCTGGCCCGGGCGGCGGAGTAACCCATATGACCGTTTCCTACCGCGTCGGCGTCGACATCGGCGGCACCTTCACCGACATCGTGCTGCTGGGCTCCGACGGCACCATCCACACCAAGAAGATCTCGTCGAGCGTTGGCAACTACGCCCAGGCGATCGTCGACGGTCTGAGCGAGGTCTTCCGCGAGACCGGGCTCGACGGGAACGCCATCGAGGAAATCCGGCATGGCACCACGGTCGCGTCCAACGCGATCCTCGAGCACAAGGGCGCCAGGGTCGGGCTGATCACCACCAAGGGCTTCCGCGACGTCCTCGAAATCCGGACGCTGCGCATGCCGAAGCTCTACGATCTCGGCTGGACCAAGCCCGAGCCGCTGGTCGAGCGTTACCTGCGCCGCGTCGTTGACGAGCGCGTCGACCATGCGGGCAAGATCGACCGGGCGCTCGATCCCACCGACGCCGAGCGCGCCGTCGACGCGCTTCTGGCCGAGAAGGTCGAGGCGATCGCCATCTGCCTGCTCAACTCCTTCGCCAATCCGGCGCACGAGCTGATGCTGCGCGACATCGTGGCCGCCAAGGCTCCACACCTGCCGCTCAGCGTCTCGTGCGAGGTGCTGCCCGAGATCAAGGAATACGAGCGCACCTCGACCACGGTCATCAACGCCTATGTGATGCCGATCGTCGCGACCTATCTGCAGGCGCTGCGCCGCGGGCTCGACAGCGCGGGCATTCCGGCGCGCCTGCTGCTGATGCAGTCGAACGGCGGCCTCACCACCGACACCGCCGCGGCCGAGCGGCCGATGAACATCATCGAATCGGGCCCGGCTGGCGGCGTGGTCGGCGCCCAGGCGCTGGCGCGGGCCAAGAAGCTCGAGAAGATCATCACCTTCGACATGGGCGGCACGACTGCCAAGGCCTCGATGGTCGAGGAGGGCGAGGTTGCCCGCGCGCAGGAATATGCCGTCGGTGCCGGCATCATGATCGGCTCGCGCCTGCTCACCGGTGCCGGCTACACCTTGAAGGTCCCCGCCATCGACCTCGCCGAGGTGGGTGCGGGCGGCGGCAGCCACGTGTGGATCGATCCGGGCGGCGCATTGCAGGCGGGGCCGGAGAGCGCTGGCGCCTTCCCGGGACCGGTCTGCTACGATAAGGGCGGCGAGGCGCCGACCATCACCGACGCCAACGTGCTGCTGGGCTACATCAATCCCGGCCATCTGGTGGGCGGCGCGGTGAAGCTCAACGCCGACAAGGCGCGGGCCGTATTCGAGGCGAAGATCGCCCAGCCGCTCGGCATGACGGTCGAGCGCGCGGCCTATGGCGCACACCTGATCGCGGCCTCCAACATGATCCGCGCCATCAAGGCGGTGTCGACCGAACGCGGGCGCGACCCGCGCGAATTCTCGCTGTTCGCCTTCGGCGGCAACGGCCCGCTGTTCGCCGCCGGCATGGCAGCGGCTCTGGGCATCGGCCGCGTGATCGTGCCGCCATCGGCCGGCCTCTTCTCGTCCTTCGGCCTGCTCTACGCCGATGTCGAGCATCACTACGCGCGGACCTTCCGACGCCTGTTGCGCCACGCCGATCTCCGCGAGATCGACCGCGCCTGGACCACGATGGCGGAACAGGCCACCAGGCAACTCGCCGAGGAAGGCTTTACCGGCCCGAGTGCCCGCCTGAAGCGCTCCGCGGCGCTGCACTACAAGGGCCAGAGCTACGAGCTCACCGTCCCGGTCCCGGACGGGCCGATCGACGCCCGCATGGTGACGCATCTCGAGGAAGCCTTCGGCCAGGAGCATGAGCGCACCTACGGGCACCGTGCCGGCCCCGACGAGCCGGTCGAACTGGTCGCCATCCAGCTGGTGGGCGCGGGCCTGCGCGACGGCAGCGGCGTGCCCCGGAACGTGCAGCCTAGCCGTGCCGAAGTGAAGAGCCAGGCCTCGCGCCGCGCCTGGTTCGGCGACAGGCACGGCTGGATGGAAACCCCGGTCGTGAGCCGCAACGATCTCGCCACGCCGATGATAGGTCCGCTGATCGTCGACGAATACGACACGACCTGCGTCGTCCCGCCCGGCACCCGCGCCGAACGCGACAGCGCCGGCAACATCGTGATCACACTGGCGGTGGCGACTTAGGTTGCCGCCATTTGCGGCAGCCACAGCGCGATCTGCGGCCAGATCGACAGAACCACCAGCATCAGCAGCATGGTGATCACGAAGGGAGACGTGCCGATGATCACATCGTCGATCCGGCCCTTCTTGCGCAGGCCCTGGACGACATAGAGGTTGATACCGACCGGCGGCGTGATCATCGCCAGCTCCATCAGGATGATGATCACGATTCCGAACCAGATCGGGTCGTATCCGGCCGCGATCACGATGGGCGCGATGATCGGCACCGTCGCCACCATCATAGACAGCGTCTCCATGAACATGCCGAGCACGAAGTAGAAGAGCACCACGACGATCAGGAGCTGGACCTTCGAGAGGCCGAGACTGGTGATGAAGCGGTTCACCTGGCCCGTGAGGCCGACCGAGGTGATGACGAAATTGAGGAAGTAGGCCGCAAGCAGGATCGCCATGATCATGGCGGTCGTGCGCATGGTTCCCTCGAAGGCGTTGAGGAGCGTGCGGAACGTCAGGCGCCGATAGGCGGCGGCAATACCGATCGAGGCGATCACGCCCAGCGCCGCAGACTCGGTGGCCGTCGCCCAACCGGCGTAGATCGAGCCGATCACGGCGAGAAAGATCACCAGAGGCGGAATCAGATCGGGCAGGGCGGCCATGCGTTGCGCCCAACTCGTCGAAGTCGGCCTGCCGCCCATCTCCGGCCGGACGAGGCAGATCACCAGCACCGTCAGGCTGAAGAGGCCGGCCAGGACGAGGCCGGGAACGAAGCCCGCGAGGTAGAGTTTCGGAATCGACGTCTCGGTCAGTACCCCATAGACGATCATGTTGATCGAGGGCGGGATCAGGATGCCGAGCGTACCCCCCGCCGCAATGGTGCCGAGGAACAGCCGCTCGGAATAGCCGCGCTTCTCGACCTCGCCCAGCGCCACCGTGCCGATGGTCGCCGCCGTCGCCACGCTCGAACCCGAGGTCGCCGCAAACATCGCGCAGGAGGCGATGTTGGAATGCATGAGGCCGCCCGGCAGCCACGGCACCCAGAGCACGAGGGCACCGTACATGCGCTCGGCCATGCCGGACCGCAGCAGGATCTCCCCCAGCAGCACGAAGAACGGTATCGCCACGAGAAGGAAGTTGTTCGACGTGCCCCAGGCGATCTCTCCCATCGCCAGCGACAGCGGCAGCTTGGAGTAGATGCCCGACAGCGACAGACCGAGAATGCCCAGGCCGGCCGCAACTGGAATAGCGAGCGCGAGCAGGCCGATGAGGATGAGCAGCGTGACGATCAGCACGTCAATTCCTCCCCTCGCGCACCTGACGATCCTTGAGGTCGCGAATCTCTTCCTCCACCTCCTCCTCGGCAGAGCGCGTGCTGATCAGGCGGGCCATGCCGTTCAGGTCGCCCGCGGCGCCCAGCCGGAGGGCCTGCACCAGCAGGATCAACGCCACAACGACGAAGGCCACCAATCCGGCGAGCCAGAGGAACTGCGGGATGATGGTGGGCGTTTCTAGGGCGGATTGACTGCGCGATTCCGACGTCCAGGATTGAGCCATGACCCCGTACCCGTGCCACAGGGTCAGCGCGAAGAACCCCGTGAACAGCACGAGTGCCACGAGATCGAGCGCCAACCGCAGCTTCTGCGGGAACAGGACATACAAGGAGTCGATGCGGATATGGGCGCGATCGAGCAGGGCCGCGCCCAGCCCCCAGGTCGTCCCGATGGCGAGGGAATAGCCCGCCAGCTCATCGGCGCCGCCAATCGACAGTGCCAGGAACTTTCGCATCAGCACGTCGATCCCGATCAGCACGGCGGCAAGAAGAACCAGCCCGCCGCCGAACCATAGTCCCCACTGGGCGAAGCGCCGGACACCGATCATGTCGGAAGCCGCCGGTTAAGGCGTGGGCGCCTTGAGGTCGAGCGTCTTGCCGACGGTCTCGTTCCATTCCTTGGCGCACGCCGCTCCGCAGCGCTTGGCCCAGCCGGCGAGGACCGCGCCCTCGACCAGCTTCTTGTGCGCGGCCATTTCCTCGGGCTTGACCGGAACGATGGTGGTCTTCGCGAGCTTGCCCATGGTGCAGGGCTGCACGCCGGTATTGCAGTTGTCGGCCTCGGCGGTCGTGGTCTCGATGGTCTTCCACATCTTGTCTTCGTAGGCCTTGAACTGCTCGGTCAGGAAAGCCTGCGTCTTGGGATCGAGCCGCTTCCAGGTGTCGAGGTTGACGGCCAGGACATTGATGCTCCAGCCCAGCGACATCGGATAGATCGACTTGGTGACCTCGGCCCAGCCGGCGGTGTTGCCCGACAGGCTGCCGGTGACGCCGCAATCGACGACCCCGTTGTTGAGGGCCGGCACCACTTCGGCAAAGGCCATGCTGACGGCGGTCGCTCCCACGCCGCTCAGGAAGTCGCGCATGGTGTTGTTGAAGACACGCACCTTCTTGCCCTTAAGGCCCTCGAGGCCGGCCAGCACGTCGCGACACCAGAAAACCTGCGGCGTGTTACCTCCGAACGCCAGCAGCTTGGCGTTCCAGTTCTTCTGCATCTGGCGATCGATCACGGCGCGATAGGCATTGCAGGCTTCCCGCGCCTTGGCGGGCGTGAGCGTGAGGCCGGCGAGATCGCAGGCCTCGAAACGCGGGTCGTCGCCCGCCATCTTGGAGATGTCCATGGCGGCAAAATCCATGACGCCGAGCTTCAGCAACCGCAGCATGGTCTTGTCGTCGATGCCCATCTGGTCGAGCGGCGTCACGTCGACGGTGATGGCGCCTTTCGAGGCCTCGGGGATCGTCTTGCGCCAGAACGGTAGCTCGTCATGGATCGAGACCGGCGTCGGACTGTTGAGCCCGATCACCTTGAACTGGCTCTTGGGCAGGTCCTGCGCCGAAGCGACGGAGACGACCGCTGTCGCCAGTGCCAAACCAGACAACAAACGACGAAGCATGCGAACCCCCTGGATCGTCCCCGACTATCCCGGAACGACGCAGCAATTTGCATGCCACGCATTGGCGTCAGCGCCGGCGGCTATCCAGCACTTCGAGGATCTCGTCGATCTTGATCTGCCGGTCTTTCTCCGAACCGGCATGGAAGGCATGGGCCACGCAATGCTGCAGATGATCGCCCAGCGTCTCCTGCTCGACCTTGTCGAGCGCAGCGCGCACGGCGCGGATCTGCGTCAGCACATCGATGCAGTAGCGCTCCTCCTCGATCATGCGCGCCACGCCGCGCACCTGGCCTTCGATCCGACCGAGGCGCGCGAGCTGCGACTTCTTGAGCTTCTCGTCCATCCTTGAACCATACCCCCGTAGGGTATAGATAGCAAGCATGAGCCACTCCTGCTGCCACGCCTCCCCCGGCACCGCTCCTGCCACCGATCCCGCGATCGCCATCGACCCCGTCTGCGGGATGAAAGTGAAGATCGACGGCGCGAGAAACACGACGGTGCACGAGGGGCAGACCTACTACTTCTGCAACCCCAAGTGCCTGCAGAAGTTCACGGCCGATCCGGTGCGCTACCTGAAGCCCGAGGAAGCACGGCCCGCCGCGCCGGTCGCGCCCGGCGCCATCTTCACCTGTCCGATGCATCCCGAAATCCGGCAAGTCGGCCCGGGAAGCTGCCCGATCTGCGGCATGGCGCTGGAGCCTGCCGAAATCTCGCTCGATGACGGACCGAACGAAGAGCTCGTGGACATGACTCGCCGCCTGTGGATCGGGGGTGCCCTCGCCGTCCCGCTGGTGGCGCTCGACATGGGTGGCCATCTGTTCGGCCTGCACGGGCTGCTGCCGCACGGCGCCCTGCCGTGGGTGCTGATGGCGCTCGCGACGCCGGTGGTCCTGTGGGCCGGCTGGCCGTTCTTCGTGCGCGGCTGGCAGTCGGGACGCACCGGCCATCTCAACATGTTCACCCTGATTGCATTGGGCACCGGCGTCGCCTGGGCCTACAGCGTGGGGGCGACCGTGATGCCCGGCCTTTTCCCCGCCGGATTGCGCGGTGCCGATGGATTCGTGCCGGTCTATTTCGAGCCGGCCGCCGTGATCGTCGTGCTGGTGCTCGTCGGCCAGGTCCTCGAGCTGCGCGCACGCGACGCCACCGGCGGTGCCATCAAGGCCCTGCTGGGGCTGGCACCGCGTACGGCCCTGCGGGTCGATGCCAGTGGCAACGATGTAGAGGTCGCGATCGATCGGATCGCGGTCGGCGACCGTCTGCGCGTGCGGCCCGGTGAAAAGGTACCGGTCGACGGCTCCGTCATCGAGGGCGCGGGCTCGGTCGATGAATCGAGCATCACCGGCGAGCCCATGCCCGTCTCGAAAGCGGCGGGCACCAAGGTCATCGGCGGCACGGTGAACGCCAGCGGCACCTTCGTCATGAGGGCCGAACTGATCGGCAGCGACACGATGCTGTCGCGCATCGTCAAGATGGTGGCCGAGGCGCAGCGCAGCCGCGCGCCCATCCAGCGCCTGGCCGACATCGTCGCGGGCTGGTTCGTGCCGACGGTGATCGCGGTGTCGGGGATCGCCTTCGCCGCCTGGTCGATCTGGGGCCCGTCGCCTGCCTTCTCCTATGCACTGGTGGCGGCGGTCTCGGTGCTGATCATCGCCTGCCCCTGCGCGCTGGGACTCGCCACGCCGATGTCGATCATGGTGGGCGTCGGCCGTGGCGCCGCGGCCGGCATCCTGATCCGCAATGCCGAGGCACTGGAGCGGCTGGAGAAGGTCGACACGCTCGTGATCGACAAGACCGGCACACTCACGCTCGGCCGGCCGACGCTGTCGGCGGTCGAGCCGCTCGGCCGCTTGTCCGCCGACGAGGTGCTGCGCCTGGCGGCCAGCCTGGAGCGCGGCAGCGAGCATCCGATCGCCGCCGCGATCCTGGCCGGCGCGAAGGCGCGCGACGTGGCTGCGACCGCCGTGGAAGACTTCGCCTCGCCCGCCGGCAAGGGCGTCTCGGGAACGGTCGAGGGCCACCGGCTGCTGCTCGGCAACGCGAACTTCCTGCGCGAGGCCGGGATCGACGTCGCCGCGGCCGACGCGCAGGCCGATGCGCTGCGGCAGGAGGGCGCCACCGTGGTACTGCTGGCGGTCGACGGCCAGGCGGTGGGACTCCTCTCTGTCAGCGATCCTGTCAAGGACACCACCCCCGAGGCGCTGACGCACCTGCGTGAAGCCGGCCTGCACATCGTCATGCTGACCGGCGACAACCGGCGCACCGCAGCGTCGGTCGCCGCCCGGCTGGGCATCGACGCCGTCGAGGCCGAAGTGCTGCCGGAAGACAAGGCGCGCATCGTCCAGCGGCTCAGGAAGGAAGGGCGCGTGGTCGCGATGGCGGGCGATGGCATCAACGACGCCCCCGCCCTCGCCGCCGCCGATGTCGGTATCGCCATGGGGACCGGCACGGACGTCGCCATCGAGAGCGCGGGCATCACCCTGGTGAAGGGAGACCTGCTGGGCATCACCCGCGCCCGGAGTCTTTCCCGCGCCACGATGGCGAACATCCGGCAGAACCTGTTCTTCGCCTTCGTCTACAACGCCGCCGGCGTGCCGATCGCCGCCGGCGCCCTCTATCCGCTGCTTGGCATCACCCTCAGCCCGATCTTCGCCGCCGCGGCCATGGCCTTGAGCTCGGTCAGTGTCATCGGCAACGCCCTGCGACTGCGGCGACTCGACATCTGAGCGATCCGATCTATCCCGCCTGCGGCGTCGGCTCGGTCGCTGTGGTTGCGGTCGGCTTCTTCTTCGACCTGCGCCATTCCTCGAAGCGCTGCAGCACCACGAAGAAGCAGGGTACGAACAGGACCGCGAGGCAGGTCGAGGCGATCATGCCGCTGAACACGCTGATGCCCAGCGAGTGGCGGGCGTTGGCGCCGGCCCCGACCGCGGTGACCAGCGGCAGCACGCCGAGGATGAAGGCGAAGGAGGTCATCAGGATCGGCCGGAAGCGCAGCCGCGATGCCTCGACCGCGGCCTCGAGGATCGGCTGCCCATCCGAGATCCGGCGCTCGCGCGCCACCTCGACGATCAGGATGCCGTTCTTGGCCGACAGCGCGATCAGCAGCATGAGGCCGATCTGGACGTAGAGGTTGTTCGCGGCGCCGAGGCTGGTCAGTGCGATCACCGGCCCCATCAGGGCGAGCGGCACTGCCGACAGGACCGACAGCGGCAGGATCCAGCTCTCGTACTGACCGGCCAGGCAGAGATAGACCAGCAGCAGGGACAGCGCGAAGACGTAGTACAGCTGGTTGCCGGTCACCTGTTCCTGGTACGACATCGCCGTCCATTCGAAGGTGACGTCGGACGGCAGCACCTTCCGAGCGATACGCTCCATCGCCGCCATGGTCTGGCCCGAGCTGAAACCCGGCGCCGATCCACCGACGATCGTCGACGAAGGATAGAGGTTGTAGAGCGTGATCAGCGGCGGCGCGACCGCCGGGCTGAGCGTCGCGACCGCGCTCAGCGGCACCATGTTTCCATCCTGGCTGCGCACATACAGATTCAGGAGGTCGTCGGGCTGCACGCGATACTTCGAGTCGGCCTGCACGTAGACCTGCAGCGACAGGCCGAACTTGTTGAACTGGTTGACGTAGGTCGAGCCGACATAGTCGGTCAGCGTCGAGAAGATGTCGCCAACCGAGACCCGCAGCGTCTCGGCACGCGCCCGGTCGACCGACAGGATCACCTGTGGCGCGTTGACCCGGAACGTGGACACGACGTTGCGGACACTGGGCTCGGTCGCCGCCTCCTTGACGATCTGGTCGGTGAGCTCGCTCAGCTTCTTGTAGTCGAAACTGCCGCCCAGCAGCTCGAGCTGCATCTGGAACCCGCCGGCATTGCCGATTCCCTGGATGGCCGGTGGCGGCAAGACCAGGGGCTGGCCGTCGTTGAGGGTCGCGAGGGCCTTCTGCACGCGCCCATAGATCGAGAGGAGATCCTGCCCCTTGGCCGCATCGCGTTCGGAGAAGGGCTTCAGCATCACATAGGCGACGCCGGCGTTGGCGAGGTCGGCGCTGTTGTCGAGCGGCGAGATCCCCGAGATGGCGATGACGTTCTGGACGCCCGGGATGTCCTTCACCTTGTCATGCACCTCCTGCAGCGAGGCCGCGGTGCGGTTCAGCGACGCGCCGTCGGGCAGCTGCAGGGAAACGATCAGGTAGCCCTGGTCGTCGATCGGAATGAACGCGGTGGGCAGGCGCGCGATGCCGTAGGCCGCAGCGGCGGACAGGCCGAGGCCGACCAGCACCATCACGCCGGCATGGCGGACCATTGCACGTATGAGACGCGTATAGGCCGCTTCCATCCGGTCATAGACCTTGTTGAAGCCTCGATAGAAGAAGTTGCGCTTGTCCTCCGGCACCGGCGCACGCAGCCACTGGGCGCATTGGGTCGGCTTCAACGTCGCGGCATTGACGGCGCTGATCAGTGCCGTCGCAGCGATCACCAGCGCGAACTGGGCGAACATCTGGCCGGTCAGTCCGGGCACGAAGGCTGCCGGCAGGAACACCGACATCAGCACCAGGGTAATGCCCATGATCGGGCCGAACAGGTCGCGCATCGCCTTGATGGCCGAGTCGTGGCCGGACATTCCCTTTTCGATGTACTTGGTCACGCCCTCGACGATCACGATCGCGTCGTCGACCACGATGCCGATTGCCAGCACGATGCCGAACAGGGTCGACAGGTTGACCGTGAAGCCCAGCGCCGCCATGCCTGCGAAGGCCCCGATGATCGTCACCGGAACGGTCGTCGCCGGCACCATGGTGGCGCGGAAGTTCTGCAGGAACACCAGGATGACGATCAGCACCAGAATGCCGGCCTGGTAGAGCGTGGAATAAACCTCGTCGATCGAAGCGGTGACGAACAGAGTCGTGTCGTAGGGGATGCCCCAGCGCAGCCCGTCGGGGAAGCGCTTGGCCATCTCCGTCATCTTGGCGCGCACGGCGTTGCCGACTGCCAGGGCATTGGCCTCCGGCGTCTGGTAGATGGCAATACCCGCCGCCGGTCTTCCGTCGAGGTTGAACTGCTGCGAGTAGGTCTGCGAGCCCAGCTCGACGCGGCCGATGTCGCGCACATACACCAGCTCGCCGCCCTCCTTCGTCTTGTCCTTGACGATGATGTTGGCGAACTGCTCGGGCTCGTTGAGCCGCGACTGGATGTCGACGGTGTACTGGAAGCCGGCGGTCGCGGGAGCCGGCGGCATGCCGACCTGGCCCGCCGCCACGCGCTTGCTCTGCTGCGAGATGGCGTCGATCACGTCGGACGGCTGCAGCCCGAAGCTGAAGAGCTTCTGCGGATCCATCCAGATCCGCATGGAATACTGGCCGGCGCCGAACACCTTGACCTGGCCCACGCCCGGCAGCCGGGCCAGGACGTTGACCAGGTTGATCGTGGCGTAGTTGCTGAGGAACAGGCTGTCGAAGCGGTTGTCGGCCGAGTCCAGGGTGACGATCTGCAGCATCGCCGTGTTCTTCTTCTGGACGTTGACGCCCTGCGCCTGCACCGGCTGCGGCAGCGAGGCCAGCGCCAGCTGGACGCGGTTCTGGACCAGCACCTGGTTGATATCGGGATCGGTGCCGATCTCGAACGTCACCGTCAGCGTGTAGGTGCCATCGGCGGCGCTGGTCGACTGCATGTAGAGCATGCGGTCGACGCCGTTGACCTGCAGCTCGATCGGCAGGGCGACCTGGTCGATCACGGTCTGCGGGCTGGCGCCCGGATAGGACGCGGTCACCTGGACCGTCGGCGGAACGACGTTCGGGTATTCGGAGATCGGCAGGCGGAAGACGCTGACCAGGCCGAGCACGACCAGCACGATCGCCAGGACGTTGGCGAGTACCGGATGCTCGATGAAGAACTTCGACATGCGCGCGCCGCCTCAGCCGTCGATCGTCTTGAGCTGCGGCGTGACCTTCGTCCCCGCCGAGGACCGCCACAGTTCGCCGATCACCACCAGGTCGTCGACGCTCAGTCCGCCGGTGATGACGCGCAACGACCCGACCTGTTGGCCGATCTGGACGTAGCGCTGCTGCGTGACGTTGTTCTTGTCGAGCACCAGGACGTAGCGCCCGCCCTGGTCTTCCTGAAGGGCGTTGTTGGGTACCAGCAGCGCGTTCTGTGTCGACTTCTCCATCGGCAGGCGCAGGCGCACGAAGCCGCCCGGAAGGATGTGGCGGTCGGGATTGCGGACGATGCCGCGCAGGTACAGCGTCCCGGTCGCCGGGTCGATGGCCGGCGCCACGTACTGCAGCGTGCCGCGATGGGAGAAGGTCCGCTCGTTACCGACGGCGACCTCAATCGGAATCTGCTGGATCTGGGCCAGGGTGAGCTGGCGCTGGGTCATGTTGGCCCGGATCTGGACCGCCTGCTGGGCGGAGAGGTTGGCCTCGACGTAGATCGGATCCAGCTGGTTTATGACCGCCAACGCGCCCTGCTGGCCGTTGCCGCCGACGACGTTGCCGGGATCGATCAGATGCTTGCCCATCTGGCCGTCGAACGGCGCCCGAATCTCGGTGTAGCCGAGATTGATCATGGCCAGCGCGACCGCCGCCTCGCCGGCCATCAGGTTGGCCTGGCCAGCCTGCAGCTGGTAGTTCCAGCGGTCGACTTCGACCTGGGTTGCCGCACCCTTCTTGACCAGGTTGGTGTAGCGCACGACCTCGATCTTGGCATGGTCGACCTGCGCCTGGGCCAGCGCCAGCTGGGCCTGCGCCTGCTGCAGCTGTGCCTTGTATTGGTCCTGCTGCACGGTGAAGAGCAGATCGTTCTTCTTCACCAGCGCGCCGTCTTCGAAGTGGATTTTTTCGAGATAGCCCACCACCCGGGCCAGCAGTTTCACTTCGGCGACCGAGGCGGCATTGCCGGTGACCTCGAGCGTGTCGCTGACGTTCTGGACCTTGGGATGCGCCACCGGCACGGGCGCGACCATGGGCGACTGGGCCATCGCCGCGGAGGGTCCCGGCGATGCCGGAGCGGGCGCCGCCGGAGCCGCCGTGTCTGCACGAGCCGTTTCCGTGCCCGGGCGCCCAATGATGCCGTAGCGATCGAGGCCGTAGGCAAGCACGCCGGCTGCCAGCACGGCGACGGCGGAGATCCAGAGAATCCCCGAGGATTTCTTGGCGGGACCTTTCATCGGCTTCACCACTCCGGCGCTCGAACGGTTGGACCACGGTCATCCGGCCCCGGCAGACCGGGCACCGGCACGGGTGGCGGACCGCTGGGCGGCAACAGGGTCCCCCAGTTGGTGCGGTTGCGCATCTGCTCACGCACCTTGTCGTTGACGAATTCCGAGTTGCCGCGCAGCTGCCAGCCGCCACCCATCGCGCGGTACAGTCGCGCGAGGGCGATCGACAGGCTGCCCTCGGCCGAGGCCAGACTCATCTGGGCGTTGTAGAGATTCTGCTCGGCCGTCAGCACGGTCGTGAAATCGCGCGTGCCGAGCTGGTACTGCTCGAGGGCGATCGTCTCGGCATTGCCGGCGGCGCGCACGCTCGCGCGCAGGAAGTCGATCTGCTGGCGGCCGTTGAGGTAGCCGCTGAGATTGGATTCGACTTCCTTCTGGGCCACCAGCACCGCCTGCTGGTACTCGAGCAGCAGCGCCTGCAGGCGCGCGTCCTGAACCCGGACCTGGTTGGTGATCTGGCCGTAGTTCAGAATCGGCCAGGAGAAAGTCGGCCCGAACGCGAAGCTGACGGCGTTCGACGTGAAGACCTGGCCGACCGGAATTTCGTTGGTCGAGGTGGCTGCGCCACCGAATGCGCCGGTCAGCGAGAAGGCCGGAAAGAGCTGCGCCTTGGTCATGCCGATCTTGGCGCTCTGCGCCGCGGCCCTGAGCTCGGCCGCGCGGATGTCGGGGCGGCGGCGGACGAGGTCGGCCGGTATGCCCACCGCAACGTCCGGCGGAGGCACCGGAATCGTCTTCGGTCCTTCGAGCAACTGCGTCATCGCGGTGGGGGACAGGCCGAGCAGGACCCGAAGCGCCGCCTCGCCCTGCTGCAGCTGGGCGGTCAGTTGCGGGATCGACGCCTCGGTCTGGCCCAGCACGTTCTGGGCCTGGAAGACGTCGAGCAGGGTCGCCGCGCCGCCATTGTAGCGGTCGCGTGCGATCTGCAGCGCCTTGCGCTGCTTGACGACGTTTTCACGGGCGATGCGCAGCTGCGTCTGCAGGGTGCGGATGCCGATGTAGGTGGTCGCGACATCGCCCACCAGCGTGACCAGAACGTCGTCGTAGGTCGCGATGGAGGCAAGATAGGTCGCGCTGGCCGATTCGACTCCGCGCCGGAATTTCCCCCAGAAATCCAGCTCCCAGCCGAACGAGACGCCGAGATTGGCGCGCCAGATGTTGTTGTCGAGCGCGCCCAGCGGATTGGTGCTGGAATCGGCCTTGCTGAACTGGTTGTAGGTGACGCCGCCGCCGAGCTGCTGCTGTTGGGGGTAGAATTGGCCGATCGCCACGCCCAGCGCGGCCCGCGCCTCGAGGACGCGGGCGCCCGCCGCCATCAGGCCGAGATTCTGCCGGTAGGCCTGTTCGACGAGGCTGGTCAGCGTCGGGTCGCCGAAGGCCGACCACCATTCGACGTAGTTCTGTCGATCCGTCCGCACGGCCGGATTTCCGGATTCGAGATACTGCTCGGCGACCGGGGCCTCCGGAGCGGTGAAATCGGGACCGACCATGCAGCCGGCAGCGAAAAGACCAAGCGCGGCTGCCGCAGGATGCCTAAGCCAGATAGCGCCTCTCACGACGGCGCGCCTCACCGACCGCTCAATGTCCAAGCCGACATTTCCCGGACGTCCCTCCCCCTTTTATCAGTCCGACACCTAACATTGTGTCGGATTCGAGGAAAGCCGCATCGACGAAGAAAATACCTATCAGGCACGGCTCTTCTTCCTTTGCCGGAGAACCGCCGACCGGAATTTAGGAAGTCCTTGTCGCTTTCCGCTTGATCCCGGGCCGTCTCGGCTGGAAATTGCCCTCATCATGCGTCTGATCCACCGATCGCATCGCGCCGCCAACGCCGTCCGGACCGTGTCTCCGAGCGGCGAGCTGTTCGTTGCGAGTCTGGTCATCTGCATGATCCTGTCCTCGTTCGGCGATGCGGTCGATCCGACCTGGTTCGGCGAGGCGGGGCTTGAGTTCGCCTTCTTCGACCTGGGGGGCGAATTCTCGGTTCTGGCGATGCGTCACTGGCATCTGCTCGAGCTGCTGCTGGCCGGCGCCGTGATTGCCGCCGGCATAATGGTGCTGCGCATCGTGGCCGGCGCGTTCTTCCGGCCGCTCGATCCCGCCGATTCCGGCGGCGTCGAGAAGGTGCCGATAAAGCTCTGACGACTGGCTGAAACGGCCCCGACCGCCCTTCCCCGGGAAGCGCGCGGCGTGGGCGCACATTCAATCGTTGTTGGAGATATTCATGGAACTCGAACTCTTTTCGGGCGCATTCTTTTCGGCGCTGCTCGCCATCATCCTGATCGACCTCGTCCTGGCGGGCGACAATGCCCTCATCATCGGCCTGGTCGCGCGCAATCTTCCCAAGGAAAGCCAGAAGAAGGTCATCTTCTGGGGCACCTTCGGCGCCATCGCCATCCGCGCCCTGATGGCCATCCTCGTCGTCTACATCCTGGCGGTGCCGGGCTTCATGCTGGCCGGCGGCCTCGCGCTGGTCTGGATCGCGCGCAAGCTGCTGACGCCACAGGACAATTCCGAGGAGAGCCATCTCGTCAAGGCGCCGGCGGCGAGCTTCGCCGCGGCGGTGCGCACCATCATCATCGCCGACGCGGTGATGGGCATCGACAACGTGCTGGCCATCGGCGGCGCGTCGCATGGCTCGATCCTGCTGATCCTGATCGGCCTCGCGATCAGCGTGCCGATCATCGTCTGGGGCAGCCAGCTCGTGATCAAGCTGGTCGACCGCTACCCCTCGGTGATCCTGGTGGGCGGCGCGGTGCTGTGCTGGACCGCCTACGGCATGATCACCCGCGAGCCGATGCTGCTGCCGTGGTTCGAGGCCCATCCGGCCGCCAAGCTGATCCTGGCGGTGCTCGCCTTCTCGATCGCACTGGCGCCCTGGTACAACGAGCGCCTCAGCGACCAGATGAAGCCGCTGACCCTGCTCCTGCCGGCCATCCTGATCTGGATGCTGGGCTTCGAGGTCGCCGCCAGTGTCTGGAAGGTTCAGGCCGACTATCTGATGGCCACCACCCAGGGCGAGTATCTGATGGAAGCCGTCCGCTGGATCGGTTGGCTGCCGTTCGCCGCGCTCCTCCTCTGGGTACGTGAGCGCCTTGTCCTGCGCAGCGCCCGTCTGGCCCGCAGCGCGCAGTAAGACCCAAGAGACCGGCTTCCTCCCCCGTCTGTCGGGCTATCGGATTCACACATCTCATAGTGCGAGGGCTGCGCCGTATTTGATGGCACGGAACTGATCGAGGCCGATGCGCATGACCTTCGGCCCCGGCTTTCCGTAGTAGCCGGTCCAGCCTCCTAGTC
>Ga0209066_10003577_pt1 | contig 17615 bp, 6 predicted proteins | sample All_14_2_FD_187198 | JGI IMG/M metagenome (GOLD analysis project Ga0209066, IMG submission 187198) | Freshwater microbial communities in response to fracking from Pennsylvania, USA - Allegheny Zone_MetaG_DW_15 (SPAdes) (version 2) ... | reverse complement strand
TACACCGTTGCACCGCCCGATGGGTTGGCAGTAAGGGTAGCTGTTCCACCCTCACAGATGTAGCCGTTGTTGGTTGGCGCTGCTATTGGTTTAGGTCGTACTGTTACCGATGTTGTGTACACATCTGCCGGCGCACAGCCCGGCTGGCTGCTGCCATCACTCACCGTCAGGGAGTATACCGATGTGGTCGTTGGCGTAGCCGTCGGGTTCTCTACGGTAGTAGAGGCCAGTGATGCGCCTGCCCATGTGTAAGTATTAGCGCCACCTGATGGTGTTGCCGTAAGTGTTACTGTTCCACCCGCACAGATAGGTCCGTTGTTCACAGGTGCTGCAACCGGCTTGGTATTAACGGTCACCGAAGTAGTATAGATATCCGCTGGCGCACAACCCGGCTGGCTGCTGCCGTCACTCACCGTCAGGGAGTAAACCGTAGTAGCCGTTGGGGTTGCCGTTGGGTTCTCTGAAGTGGTAGATGCCAGTGATGCGCCCGCCCATGTATAGGCCGCCGCTCCGTTGGCCGGGTTGGCAGTAAGTGTTACCGTACCACCATTACAGATATAACCGTTGTTCGTCGGCGCTGCCGTAGGCTTCGCATTAACTGTTACTGTAGTTGTATATACGTCTGTTGGTGCACAGCCCGGCTGACTACTACCATCACTTACCGTCAGTGAGTATACTGATGTAGCAACTGGTGTAGCTGTAGGATTTTCAGCAGTAGTGCTGGCCAGTGACGAGCCTGCCCATGTGTATGTATTTGCACCACCTGAAGGTGTGGCTGTCAATGTCACGGTACCACCGGCACAGATATAGCCGTTGTTTACAGGAGAAGCTACAGGCTTCGCATTTACTGTTACCGAAGTCGTGTATTGTGTAGTCGGGCTACAACCATTATCAGATGTTCCATCACTTACTGTTAGCGTGTAAACTGTGGTGACAGTTGGTGTTGCCGTAGGATTTTCTGCCGTGGTTGATGATAGTGCACTACCCGCCCATGCATAAGTGTTAGCTCCGCCCGATGGCGTAGCCGTGAGCGTTACCGTACCACCGACACAGATGTAACCATTATTAACAGGCGCAGCTACAGGAGTAGGCCGCACCGTCACAGTTGTAGTATATACATCTGATGGTGTACATCCAGAGCCGGAAGTACCATTGGTAACAACCAGTGAATAAGTAGCAGTAGCTGTTGGTGTTACAGCCGGATTTTCCAGCGTAGAACTAAACCCGTCAGGGCCGGCCCAGCTATATACTGTTGCACCACCTGAAGGTGTAGCCGTAAGTGTAGCAGTACCGCCCACACAGATAGGTCCGTTGTTTACAGGTGCTGCCTCAGGCTTTGCATTAACTGTTACCGAAGTGGTATAAATATCAGCAGGTGCACAACCCGGCTGACTGCTGCCATCACTCACTGTCAGTGAATAAACTGTGTTAGCGGTAGGTGTAGCGGTAGGATTCTGCACCGTCGTGGACGACAACGCAGAACCTGACCATGTATAAGTATTAGCGCCACCGGAAGGATTAGTAGTAAGTGTTACGGTACCGCCATTACAGATAGGGCTGCTATTAGACGGCGCTGCCACTGGCTTAGCATTAACCGTAACCGATGTTGTGTAAACATCAGCCGGTGCACAACCCGGCTGACCGCTGCCGTCACTTACGGTCAGTGAGTAAACGGATGTCGCTGTCGGTGTAGCCGTAGGGTTCTGTGGCGTAGTAGACGACAGGGAGCTACCAGCCCATGTATAAGTATTAGCGCCACCCGATGGTGTTGCCGTAAGTGTTACTGTTCCACCATTACAGATATAACCATTATTGCTAGGCGCAGCCACTGGCTTAGCATTAACCGTTACGGAAGTAGTATATACCTCTGCAGGCGCACAGCCATTATCGCTGGTACCGTCACTTACGGTAAGTGAGTATACCGTAGTAGCTGTTGGTGTTGCCGTTGGATTTTCTGTGGTAGTGGATGCCAGCGATGAACCTGCCCATGTGTAAGTAGTAGCACCATTGGCAGGGTTAGCCGTGAGCGTTACCGTACCACCATTACAGATATAACCATTGTTCGTTGGTGCTGCCGTTGGTTTTGATTTTACAGTAACCGATGTTGTGTACACATCAGCCGGTGCACAACCCGGCTGACCGCTGCCGTCACTCACCGTCAGTGAATAAACCGATGTAGCAGTTGGTGTAGCAGTCGGGTTCTGTGCAGTAGTAGATGACAGAGAACTACCTGCCCATGTATAGGTGTTAGCACCACCAGATGGCGTAGCCGTCAGCGTTACCGTACCACCCGCACAGATAGGACCATTGTTAACAGGTGCAGCCACAGGTTTAGCATTAACCGTTACTGATGTTGTGTACACATCAGAAGGAACACAACCCGGCTGGCTGCTACCATCACTTACTGTAAGTGAATATATGGTAGTAGCAGTTGGCGTAGCAGTTGGGTTCTGCGCAGTAGTAGACACCAACGCGCTGCCACTCCAGGTGTAAGTATTTGCACTACCAGACGGATTGGCTGATAATGTTACCGTACCACCATTACAGATATAACCATTATTTGCGGGTGCTGCTACTGGCTTAGCATTGACAGTCACTGATGTTGTATATACATCTGCAGGAGCACAACCATTGTCACTGGTACCATCACTTACTGTAAGTGAGTATACCGTAGTAGCTGTTGGTGTAGCAGTAGGATTTTCTGCGGTAGTGGATGCCAGCGATGAACCTGCCCATGTGTAAGTAGTAGCACCATTGGCAGGGTTAGCCGTGAGCGTTACCGTACCACCATTACAGATATAACCATTGTTTGTTGGTGCCGCTGTTGGTTTTGATCTTACCGTAACTGAAGTTGTATACACATCAGCTGGCGCACAACCTGGTTGACTGCTACCATCGCTCACAGTAAGTGAGTAAACTGATGTTGTTGTCGGTGTAGCCGTCGGATTCTGTGCAGTCGTAGACGACAGCGCACTGCCACTCCATGTATAAGTATTTGCACCTCCCGATGGTGTAGCCGTAAGCGTTACCGTTCCACCTGCACAGATAGGACCATTATTCACCGGTGCGGCTACCGGCTTCGTATTCACAGTTACCGATGTTGTATATACATCAGCCGGCGCGCAACCATTATCACTGGTACCATCACTTACTGTAAGTGAATATATGGTAGTGGCTGTTGGTGTAGCAGTAGGATTCTGTGCTGTGGTAGATGCAAGCGCACTGCCACTCCATGTATAAGTATTTGCACCACCTGATGGATTGGCCGATAATGTAACAGTACCACCATTACAGATGTAACCATTATTGGCAGGTGCAGCTACCGGCTTAGACTTTACAGTTACAGTTGTAGTATATACTGTAGATGGACTACAGCCATCGCCGGAAGCACTCACTGTGAGCGAATATGTTCCGGAAACTGTAGGTGTAATAACCGGGTTCTGTACCGTGGAAGTAAAGCCCGAAGGACCACTCCATGACCATGAAGTGGCGGCTGAAGACGTAGCAGTGAGCGTAGCCGTGCCACCTGCACATATAGGCCCGTTATTAACAGGGGCCGCTGTAGGCACTGAATTTACGGTAACAGAAGTAGTGTATACTGTAGATGGATTACATCCTGTACCAACTGATGAAACCATCAGGGAGTATATACCACTCGCGGCAGGGGTGGCTGTAGGATTCTGAACCGTAGCGCTAAAGCCGGAAGGACCTGTCCATGACCACGAAGTAGCATCTGACGAAACAGCAGAAAGTGTAACAGTGCCACCTGCACATACAGGCCCGTTATTGACCGGTGCTGCTGTAGGCACTGAATTTACTGTAACAGAAGTAGTATATACTGATGAAGAGGTACATCCTGTAGCACTATTAGTGAGCGATAAAGAATATACGCCTGAAGATGAAGGGCTGAAAACCGGATTCTGAACCGTAGAAGTAAATGAAGATGGCCCTGTCCATGACCACTGATCGGCACCGGTAGAGTTTGCTGATAAAGTAACATTAGCACCTGTACACAATGGGCCATTATTCGTAGCCCCGGTAGATGCAGGCAATGAATTCACTGTAACGGTAGTCGTATATACGGTACCCGGACTACAGCCGGAACCAGAGGCACTCACTGTAAGTGAATAAGTACCACTTCCTGATGGTGTAATTACAGGATTCTGCTGAGTAGATGTAAAACCGGAGGGCCCACTCCACGACCATGCAGTAGCATTACTTGAATTGGCACTAAGCGTCACATTATTACCTGCACATACAGGACTGGTATTGGAAGGACCTGAAGATGCAGGCACCGGATTAACAATAACTGCAACAGTATAGGTTGAGGCAGCAGCACAACCGGTTACAGAGTTGCCAGGAGTAAGTGTATAGGTAGCCGTAGCCGTAGGCGACACTACAGGATTCTGAACCGTTGAGGTAAACCCATCAGGCCCTGTCCACGACCAGGTATCGGCATTGCTGGTGTTAGCTGAAAGTGTAGCAGATCCACCAACGCAAATATTGCCAGAGGTAGTAACACCGGAAGATGATGGCAGCGCATTAACTGTAACTACAGTTGTATAATTTGCCTGACATCCATAACCATTATTAACAGTAACCGTATATGTACCGGAAGCAGATGCTGCAGCGCCTGATATAACCGGATTCTGCAACGTAGATGTAAAACCTGAAGGTCCACTCCATGAGTAACTGGCCACATTAACCGGTGCGTTGGCTGAAAGAGTTACCGTACCACCTTCACATATAGCACCGCTGTTTGTTGCCCCGGATAATGATGGCGAAGGAGATACAGAATAAGTCATAGTCACATCATCCATGCGCCAGTTGATAGTACCAGTGCCGGGAGACCCTGTACCGTTATGCCCGAATATGCGCACATTAACAGCAGCATCCGGGCTACCGGTAACAGCACTGAAAGCGGGGGTTTTAAGTGACCATGAACTGTTATTGGTGATTGCGCCGGTTGCAACAGCAGTACCGTCAAACCCATCTACATCTGTAGTAACAGTAAATGCCTGAGGTGCTGTGCTGGTACTGCGCGTAGCAAAACTCAATCCGTATACGGTAAGGCAATAACCGGTATTGGGAGTGAGTATAAAATTCATATATGCCGATGTCGATGTATTTAAGGCTCCGGTACGTGCCGCATTCCCGATATTTCCGGAACCGGTAGCCCCCGTATAACCTGAACTTGCCGACGTAGTAGAGAATGGAGCGGCTACAGTACCCAGACTATTACCTATCGTTGCCACACAACCGGCAACAGGCACATTGGCATTTGAAGATGATGATGCAGTTCCATTCAGTGCGGTAAAGTTCCACATAGCCGTACCCGTAGCTACAATAACATTGAGTGTTGCCGTACCGGAACAGCCTGAAGAGGTACCGGTAATAGTATACACAGTATTGGCAGCCGGACTTGCAGTAACGGCACTACCCGTTGTAGCACTTAACCCTGACGAGGGACTCCAGGTATAAGTATCGGCCCCTGATGCGGTAAAGACATCACCAGACACACCGGAAGAAGGAGACACACTAACTACAGGAATTGGATTTACTACAACACTAGTAGTATAAATGGTAGAAGGAGAACAACCAGCACCTGTGCTGCTAACGGTAAGCGAATAAGCACCCGACACTGCGGGACTCACAACCGGATTCTGAAGTGTAGATGTGAATCCTGACGGACCAGACCATGTCCATGCCGTAGCATTTGTAGCATTTGCAGTAAGGGTAACATCACTGCCAGCACATACCGGCCCTGAATTGGATGGTCCTGATGATGCCGGAACTGGATTTACTGTTACTGCTACTGTATATGTTGCAGAAGAAGTGCATCCGGTAGTAGTATTGGCAAGTGTAAGTGAATACGTTGCCGATGATGATGGCGTAATACCAGGATTTTCAAGTGCAGAAGTAAACGACGGGCCTGTCCATGACCATGAGTCTGCACCAGTACTATTTGCACGCAGCGTAGTTGATCCACCTGTACATACTACATCATCTACAGTAGCACCGGCAGATGTAGGCAATGTATTTACAGTCACTTCCGTTGTATAGGTTCCGGCGGCACATGATGTGCCGGTATTTGTAAGCGTAAGTGAATATACTCCCGCTACGGCCGGTGTCACAACTGGATTCTGCACCGTAGATGTAAACCCTGACGGGCCACTCCATGCCCATTCATCGGCATTGGATGAATTAGCATTAAGTGTCACATTGCTGCCACTGCACACCGGTCCGCTATTGGTTGCACCTGTTGATGATGGAGACGTATTAACAGTAACTGTTGTAGTATATGTTCGTGTACAGCCATAGCCGTTGTCTACTGTTACCGTATAGGTTCCTGCCGATGCGGCAGTAATTCCAGCTATTACCGGATTCTGCACCGTAGATGTAAAAGATGAAGGACCAGCCCATGAATACGTTGCAACATTCACCGGGCTTACAGCACTGAGGGTAAGGGTTCCACCCGCACACACGGGGCCATCGTTAGATGCTGATGTAAGTGAGGGGGCTGGTGTTACAGAGTACGTAAAATTCACATCATCCATTCGCCAGTTGATAGTGCCAGAGCCTGCGGATCCTGTACCACTGTTGCCGTACACCCTTACCGTAACAGGCATATCCGGAGCACCGTCAATACCGGCGGGGAACGTATTGGACTTCAATGCCCACGAGCTGTTATTAGATATAGAACCTGTTGCTACTACCGGCCCTGACAGTCCTGCCACATCAGTAGTTACCGTGTACCCCTGCGGGCCGGTACTGGTACTACGTGTGCCAAATGAAATACCTGAAACAGACAGACAGTATCCGGTATTGGGAGTAATGACATAGTCTACATATGCTGAAAGCGTTGAGCTGAATGCGCCTGTGCGTGCAGCATTACCAATATTGCCACCCCCGGTTGCACCTGTATAACCTGAACTTGCAGAAGTGGTACCAATAGGACTTCCTACTGTACCCAGAGAGTTACCTATCGATGCCACACATGCAGAGGCAGTAACATTGGCATTGGATGAAGAAGCCGCATTGGCAGTAAGTGCCGTGAAATTCCACATCACATTACCACCCGGAGTAATAACCATTACTGTTGCTGACGCAGAACATCCCGATGCATCAGTACCCGTTACCGTATATGTCATTGCCGAACCGGGGCTGGCTGTGACACTGCTGCCAGTAGTTGCGCTCAGGCCTGTAGCAGGGCTCCAGGTATAAGATGTGGCACCCGATGCCGTAAACACCACACCAGACACCCCTGAAGGCGGTGTAGCCGTTACAACAGGCAAATCATTTACTGTTACTGATGTTGTGTACACATCGGCAGGAGTACAGCCATCTCCGGTACTGCTTACCGTAAGAGAATATACACCACCGGTAGAAGCCGTGGTTACTGGGTTCTCCACCGTAGATGTAAAACCACCCGGGCCACTCCACGACCATGAAGTTGCATTTGTAGAGTTGGCAGTAAGTGTCAGTGAGCTTCCGGCACATACAGGTCCGCTGTTTGCCGGGCCGGTTGATGCAGGTACGGCATTCACTGTTATTGTGGTGGTATATACAGTTGCCGGGCTACACCCTGATGCCGCACCACTGCTGAGAGATAGTGAATATGTACCCGTTACCGTAGGGCTCAGTACAGGGTTCTGAAGTGTTGAGGTATATCCCCCCGGACCACTCCATGACCATGAAGTTGCATCAGACGAGTTCGCACTCAATGTTACAGAACCACCGTCACATATAGGGCTGCTGTTTGTAGCTCCGGTTGATGATGGTGCTGACAATACTGTCGCAGTTGTAGTATAAGTTGCAGCACATCCTGTTCCGCTACCATTATTCACAGTCACTGTATATACACCAGCGGCCGCAGCACCTGCACCGGCTATTACCGGATTCTGAAGTGTTGAGGTATAGGAATCAGGCCCCTCCCACGCATATGCTGCTACATTTACAGGTGCATTAGAAAAGAGCTGTAGTGTACCACCTGCACATATAGCACCGCCGGTAGAGGCACTATCCAATTGTGGAACCGGATTTACACTCACTACAGCAACGGTGGAAAGGGAATTATTAATACCGCATGATGTTCTGCACCAGTAATAGGTGGTAGTAGTCAGTGATGGTGTTGTATATGTATCGCTCGTAGCGCCAGGTATATTGGTGCCGGGAGGCGTATTGGTAGCTGATGAGGACCACTGATAAGTAAGCCCGGAACCTACAGCGCCACCTGTTATTGAAAGTGATGCGGTGCCGGTGCCACAGAAAAACGTTGTATCCGGCGAAGATGCACCACCGGCCGGTGTACCTGTACAAAGTGATGCAGAAATTGTCTGTACTGCCGCCGCAGCTATTGGGTCAGTACCTGTAAGCGTTGCCGCACAAATATCAAACCCGGAAAAATTAGTCGCAGCAACGTTTATGGTGTTTCCACCTATTGCGCCACCATCTATTTCAGCAGTAATGTATATATAGCCCGTACTGCCTGCAGATATAGCCTGAGGCGTAAATGCCGGGAACACCTTACTACCTGCGGTACCCGGAGTAGAAAGTGACGAAAGCAATGTAGCAGTACCGGCATCAAACACCGAAGATGAAGAATACCAGCACTTCAGCGTATTGATATCTGATGACAGGTAACTTCCTCCGGTTGTTACGGTAAGCCCCGATATCGTAGCAGCAGCATCTGTTACAGAAAGCACATAGGTCTGCAATAATTGATTGGGAGTACCTTGTGGTGCCGCTCCTGCCAGGGGACTGTTTCCTGATATTGCTACAGATGCAGGCGTTACAGTAACAGTAGCCACATTTTCACATCCATTTGCATCCGTACCCGTCACCGTATATACCGTTGTCACTGTAGGAGATGCCACCGGGGCATCACCTGTTGTAGCGCTTAGCCCGGTGGCAGGTGCCCAGGTGTAGGTATCCGCACCAGATGCCGTTATCGTATTGCAGGATGCCGCTGCAGCAGGAGTAACATTTACAGTTGGTAACGCGTTTATTGTTATCACAGCACTACCGGTCATATCATTGGTACAACCTCCCGTTGTGGTTGTAGCATGTACGGTATAGGTTCCTGCTACCGTTTGCAAACCAAATGATATAGCCGAACCAGTACTACCCGCTACTACAGAGCCTACAGCAGATGCCCCTCTGTACAGCTGATAATTCACATTTGTCTGAGAGTTGGCAAGCCCTACTGCCACACCGGCGCCTCCTGCACAGTAACTGCCTGTTCCCGTCACAGCATACGCCGTAGGGGTTGTACAGCCCACAAGTGTTGTAGCCGACTGCGTACACGAGTTACCACTGGTTACAGGGGATGCTTCAGAATTCACTGCACGCACTCTGTAATAATATGTGGTGGATGAAGACAGCCCCGTTACCGCATGAGATGACCCTGTTACCGTAAGGTTATTATACCCGGCCACCATTGATGTAAAGTTCACATCTGTAGCTACATCCAGCCGGTATGTAACTGTTACACCAGTAAGTGTTGACCAGTTGGCAGTAAACCCAGTTGCAGTTATACTGCTTGCAGCGGCAGATACCGGCCCACGCAGGAAGTTAATAAAGTTTGTATTTCCGGTAGTATTCCCGGCACCAAATGTCTTTGCAGTAGTAGTGGTCAATACACCCGATGTACCGAGGTTAAAATCAGTAAGTACTGCACCATTGTTACTGGCATATGCATACGTACTGCTTCCTGCAGTGCTTGTTGTACTTATTTTCACACCACCACTTAAAGATGTCCATAACGACCCCGATGTACCGGCTTTAAGAGTACTTATGTTATTGGCATTGCCACTGGTGGTACCGGTTTTCACCATTATCATGTCCGAAGTAGCAATATCAAATGTGCCTCCGGTTTTAGTAAAGTAAGTCGTATTAGCGAGCCCCACATCCAATACATAATCACTGCACCCGGTTGACACATCAGCTGCTGCAGTGCTGGCTCCGCGTAGTATTATGAGCGTACCGGCAGGCACACTTGCCCATAATGCATTAGATGTAAACGTATACTGACCGCCACCGTCGCCACTATTGCTGGATGAAAAGTCCTTAACAATTAACCCGCGCAGATCGGCATTGTCTTCTATTACCAGTAACTCTACAATATCGGCACTGCTGCCTGAATTATAGAATTTATTTACAACAACAGATTGTGCTGACACACCTGCCGGGACAGATAGTAACATTGCCAACAGTACACTACCCATTACACATTTCAATGCATTAGCAAATCGCTGGTTTACCATACGAAACAACATATTATCGATTGATTTTCAGTACAAAGTGACGTACGTTTATTAATACAAACAACTCCGCAAATTACCATAATGTTAACAATGTCAATTATTAACTGAAAATAAGTCGATGCAGATTAAGTTTTGTTTAATTATCGCGCTAAATCAAGTAAAAACGATACAGACAACTGATATTTGACCATCGGGTATCGCATGTCTATCTCTCTACTTTTTTCATCACGCAATCAAAGATTCAATGCTCACTTCTCTGAAATAGCAGGAAGCATGAATAATATCAGCCAGCTATTTCAGGATGCCTTCCACGATAATAAGGAGGTGGCAGAAGAAGCTCATATGAAGATTAAGTCCGAAGAACGGAAGTTACTGCATACCATTTCCAATCTTCGTAATGAGTCTGGCAGCAGTCTCATTAATCCTCTCGACAGAGAAGATGTATATTTCATCACTTCCGACCTTCGGCTGCTTTCCGGCAACATTCTTCATATATGCGGAAAACAAAAGGGACTTGGTAATGATTGGTTTCCACAACAGTTTTATGCAGCAGTACCTGAAATATCATCTGCATTGGCTGATTTATCATTGATTCTTGGAGGAATAAAAGATATTGGTAAGCTGCATCAGCTTACAGACTCATGCCGGTCTGTAAGGCTACAATTGCATCAGTGCGATCTTATGATAGACGAAGCAACCTCCGCCACCCTCAATACGCGAAAAGACCCTATAGAACTTATAAGAATGATGGATCATTTTTCTGCCATACAGAATATGCTGGAAAAAGCCGGAGACGTTATCAATATTTCCGAGACTATCATTGTAAAGTATTCGTAACAAAATTACCCATGTTACGACACATCTTTTTACTGTGCTTTACTTCCGCTTGCCAGTAATTTCACAGTTCGTGCTATAGCTATTATCCGGGAGTAAGCAATGTCTTTCAATGACATCTTTACAGCTGGCACAGGTGCATCAGATGCCACAATTTTATCTATTGCTGCTATATATCGGTCCAGACAAATATCCATCGTAAACTCTGACATAGCCAGTTTTCCAGCAGCTGATCTCCGTTCATTGCGCGGCACTTCAACTAATGACAGAATACCTGCCACAGCCGCATCTATATCACCTACCTCATAAAGTCTGTAGCAGGAAGCAGCTTCAGCATGGGCTCCATAATCCTCTATACCACTCACCCTTGTACCCACAATGCCACAACCTGCTGCCAGTGCTTCCATCATTGCAATCGGGGTCCCCTCAAAGTCAGAGGTAAGCAGCAATATGTCCGATTGAGACAGCTTTTCTGATACCACCTGTTGCGACTGCCAGCCATGAAACGTTATTATTCCTTCAAGCCCGGCGTCTATTACCTTATGCTCCAGCGACACACGATCTACACCATCGCCAATGATATCTAAGCTAAATGCCACTCCTTTTTTTTGTAGCTGCTCACTTATCAGCAGCAGGTCTGTGACACGTTTCTGAAATTCACTTACACGCCCTACATATACTAACCTCAGCTTATCAGCTCCGTTATACTCCGGCGATACTGGTGGCAGTTCTATTCCACAAGGTATAGTGTACACTATATCGGGCCGCATCCCAGGTACCCTCTTACAGGCAGTTCTGCTTACCCGGCCTGATACACAAGCCATTACAGCTACTTTATCATAATATTGCTCTGCCAGCCTGTAATAAAACTCTTCATCTGCATGCAGTACACCTACTATCGGATAAGTTTTATACATACTTATCGCTGCCTTCCATACAGATAAGTCGTCAGACAATACCAAAGGTGTTCCTGGCTCCAGTTTTGCCAGCATTGTCCCATATATGTATTCACGGTAAGCCGCAGTACCCAGTTCAAATTCCCGGCCTGCACGTTTACTGATAATATTTACCGCAGCGCCATGGTTTTTACCAAGTAGTTCTATCATCGTCTCCCTGCCACCGGCGGAGAAAAAACGTACCGATGGTTCCGGAGTAATAAAAGTTACCTGCCACCCTCTTTGGGCAAATGCGATAGCGGCATCTGCCATCCACCGCGTTACCCCTCCCCGGTGATACGGGTGACATAAAAATGCAATTTTTCTTTTACTGGTCATTTTCAGATAGAGGGCAAAGTTAAACTTTCAACAGGTGAGACCATAACACCTAAAACAGGAAAAGGTCTGATATTTTACTATCAGACCTTTTCATTTTTCCTGCGGACCGGACGGGACTCGAACCCGCGACCTCCGCCGTGACAGGGCGGCATTCTAACCGACTGAACTACCGATCCGTTTCAGTTGGGAGTGCAAATGTAGCACCAAAATCCTGAAACTTCCAACAGTTTGCAGAAATTTCTTTGAATATTTATTTTTGAACTGCAAATCAACCCTTTAGAGACCATATAACGCCATTTTTTGAAGCATTTTCACGTCTCATCAAGCACACACATTTTGCCAGACTACTATTCTTCAAAATAGGTGCAACACACTCTATATCCTATTTTTGAAAAGCACTTGAAGCTGACATACCGGATTATAGCATCCAACGACGATGAGCAAGCCTACAAGAAACAATAGGGACCAAACAACACGTGCTGACAGACACCCACTGGCTCAGGAGTGGTTTAGCCTAAAAGGCTGGCTACCACATCAGTTTCAGAAAGAAACCTGGCAGGCTATGGCCGATGGTTATTCCGGGTTGCTTAATGCGCCTACAGGATATGGAAAAACCATGGCTGTCTGGTTTGGCGTACTGCAACACTACTATTCATACCGGTCCAATGGATTACACTGCCTTTGGATAACACCACTCAGAGCATTATCCAAAGAGATATATAACGCAACATCATCTGTTAGCACTGATCTGAATCTTGACTACTCCATAGGATTACGTACCGGTGATACATCTACTGCAGAACGCGCAAAGCAAAAGAAAACCACCCCCAATGCACTGATTACCACACCGGAAAGCGTACATATGATGTTGGCGGCAAAGGGCTATCAACAACTCCTGGGTAAATTGAGTTTCGTCATTATAGACGAATGGCATGAGCTTATGGGAAGTAAACGGGGCGTGCAGACAGAACTGGCCATTGCGCGTCTCAGGGCAATGAACCCCCATCTGGTAGTCTGGGGTATTTCAGCTACTATCGGCAATCTGGAACAGGCTCAGGAGGTATTGCTTGGCGCTACAGGGCCTTTGCAAAGGCTGATACGTAGTCATCTGTCCCGTACCATAAGTATTGAGACCATTATCCCTGATGAAATAGAAAAATATCCATGGGGTGGCCATCTGGGTATTCAATTGCTGAACAAAGCGCTTGAAATCATCCATGCCAGTCAATCTACATTGCTCTTTACCAATACCCGCTCACAGGCCGAAATCTGGTATCAGCGCTTACTGGAAAAAGACCCATCACTGGCCGGCGCCATAGCTATGCATCATGGCTCACTCAGCGACGAGCTGCGCAACTGGGTTGAAGATGCATTACACTCGGGCATTCTCAGAGCTGTAGTATGTACCAGCAGCCTTGACCTCGGTGTCGACTTTCGCCCAGTGGACTCTGTAATACAGATAGGTTCCCCCCGAGGAGTTGCCAGATTTGTGCAGCGTGCAGGCCGTAGTGGTCATCAACCCGGTGCAGAAAGCCGTATATGGTTCCTGCCTACCCATTCCCTTGAGATTGTTGAAGGTGCAGCATTACGCACCGCTGTAGCAGGCAATCATCTGGAGGAGCGGTTACCATATATCCGCTGTTTTGATGTACTTATTCAGTTCATGGTCACGCTGGCAGTATCAGAAGGATTCAATGCTGATACGTTATACCGGGAAATTACCACTACTCATTGCTTTGCATCTGTTACCCGGGAAGAGTTTAACTGGTGTCTGTCATTCGTTACCCAAGGAGGGAATGTCCTGGATGCATACGATGAGTTTCATAAAGTTGTTGCAGAAGGAGACATCTATAAAGTAGTAAACAGGCGCATTGCCACACGCCACAGACTTTCCATTGGTACCATTGTAAGTGAAACAATGATGCAGGTAAAGCTACAGGGTGGCACTCGTATAGGGGCAATTGAAGAGTGGTTCATATCCCGCCTGCAGCCAGGGGATTGTTTCTGGTTTGCCGGTCGCAATCTGGAGTTAATCCGTGTACGTGACATGGTAGCCCTTGTTCGTAAATCAAACGCCGGGAAAGGCATATTCCCATCGTGGCAGGGCGGCAGGATGTCATTAACATCACAACTCAGCGATACCATACGGCAAAAGATTGCTGCTTTCGATGAAGGTATAGTAACAGATACTGAGGTAAATGCACTTTCAGGCCTGTTTCAGGAACAGAAAAAACGGGCGCATTTACCCTCACGCAATGAACTGTTGATAGAAAAGACACAAAGCAAAGAAGGTTATCATGTATTCATATATCCGTTCGAGGGGCGTAATGTTCATGAAGGCATGGCTATGCTATTTTCATACCGCATATCTCAGCTAAAGCCAATAACTTTCTCCATTGCTATGAACGATTACGGCTTTGAGCTGCTCAGCGACCAGGAAATACCAATAGAAGAGGCACTGGGAAATGCGCTTTTCGATACCGGTAATATTACGGCAGATATAAGCCAGAGTGTAAATATTGCTGAGATGGCCCGGCGCAGGTTCAGAGACATTGCCAGCATAGCAGGGCTTGTATTCAACGGCTATCCCGGGAAGCAGGTGCGCACAAAACATATACAGGCATCCTCTCAGCTTTTCTTTTCCGTTTTTGCCAGCAATGATGCTGGCAACCTGCTGCTACAGCAGGCATGGGATGAAGTAATGACCTTTCAGATGGAAGAAGCACGCATGGTAGCAGCGCTGAACCGCATGATGGCACAAAACATTGTCATCAAAAAAATGCAGCAGTTCAGCCCGTTTTGCTTTCCCATTCTCACTTCACGGTTCCGTGAAAAATACACTAACGAAAAACTGGAAGACAGGGTCAATAAACTACTGGCTCAACTTAATGCATAAATGGAAACAGAACTCAACCGGCAACGATTCATATTATTACCCGAAAAAGCACTGTACAAGCCCGATGAACGGCTACTCATCATTGCAGATGTGCATCTGGGCAAGGCAGCGCATTTCAGAAAAGAAGGAATACCCATGCCCTCCCATGCCCAGCAAAATGACTACCTGAAGTTACACAATCTGTTATGCAACATAAAGCCGGAAAAAGTCTATTTTCTTGGTGACCTCTTTCATAGCAAACTAAACAATGACTGGCAGCATTTTACAACATTGCTTGTGCAACATCGTCACATCACCTTTACCCTGATAAAAGGAAACCATGACATTATTACGCCACAACTGTTTGAGGAAGCTGGAATCACAGTTGTCAACACCCTGGAAACTGCAGACTTTATATATGCTCACGAACCTCAGAAACTAACTACCAGCAGTAAACTAACTATTGCCGGACATATTCATCCGGCAATAGTTCTATCCGGAACCGCGAAACAAAATCTAAGGCTACCTTGCTTTCACATCACACAGAGTACTGTTGTTTTGCCTGCCTTTGGTTCTCTTACAGGTCTTTTTACGATTACACCAGGCAAAAAAGACCGCATCTATGCCGTACTACCTAATCAGGTAATTAAGGTTCAATAACCGGATACTTCACTCCTCACACCTGCTTATTCTTCCGTATGCTGCCCTTTTGATCTTCCCTCATTAAAATACCCTGCTTTATCGGCCAGGGCCACATCTCGCACATTCTTCTGTACAGCCACTGCTGCAAACATTGCCAGCAGATAGGCCATAGCATAAAATCCTTTCTCACTCCTGCTTACATCTGCATGCCATAATCCTATTATCAGCAATAGAATTGATAGTATGGTAGAGAACCAGCTTAGCCCGTAATAAATTGCGGTTACCTTTATGCCTTCCAGCTGGTCACGCACTGCTTTTTGCAGCGATACTGCTGAAAACAGCCCATACATCATTATAGCAAAGTAATATCCCTTCTCACTAAGCAGCATGTCTGCGTTCCACAGTCCTGTGCAGTAAGATATACTTCCGGCCAGCAGACCGGTCCATGATGCGCCTATAAATGCGCCTGAAGGTTTTTGCATCATAACACTTGTTTTTGGTTACTGATGCAAACCTATATCAACAGCTCTTTCCCGTTTTTGACCTATGTCAAAAACTATCGTTGCTAATACTGAGCTCTTATGCGGCTTAATGTCTCCTGCGAAATACCCAGATAAGAAGCTATATAGCCTAATGGCGCTCTTTGCAGCAATATGGGATGTGCGTCCATTAATTGCTCATAGCGCTCCTTTGCGGTTTTGAAATGACTTGCGAGTAATCTACCCTCCAGCTTTATATAGTAGTTCTCGGTTAGTATTCTACCTATACGCTCTGTTTCAGGAAAGTCACGATACAATGCCTGCAAATCCGCATACTTTATTTCAGACAGCACTGTTGTTTCTATTGCCTCTATACTTTCTGTTGAGGCTTCTCTTGTAATGAAGGAATAAAAGCTGGTGGCAAACTCGCCATCAATAGCCAGCCAGTTGGTGATTTCTTTCTCCTGCTCTATATAATAGCCTCTCAGCAGTCCCTGTTCTACAAACCTTATTACATCACACCGCTCCCCTGCCCTTAACAGGTATTGTCCTTTTTCTACGGTTCGCTGGCGGGTGATACGGTCTATCTCTTGCTGCAGTCTGTCAGACACTGCTATAGTTCTGTGCAGATATTCTATAAGTGTTGTCATAAAAAAAATGCGCCGTACACAAGTTACGGCGCATTCCTTTTCTATCATATTATTTTACTGCTCCATCACAAAGTGCAGGGTCTGCTTGCCCTCATTCAGATGCAGGGTCAGCATGTACATGCCGTTGGCAAGGCTGCCATCCATCAGCACCTGTGCATCCACCATGCCATTGCTCACATGCAGGCTGCCACGGTATACCACCTGTCCCAGCATGTTCGTGATGTCTACCGGTACCTCACCGCTCACTTTGCCTCCCACACTGCCCCGTACCGTGAACCGGCCACGGTTCGGGTTCGGCAGTAACCGCAGGTCGGCAACATCTGTAGCCGTACTGCCCGCACTCAGTGCCGTAGTCGTGATGAACACCCAGTCATGCGTGCCTATGTTATGACATACACCACTGCTTGTTACCATACATGTCACTGAGTCGTAGTCGTTGAAGATATACGTAAACGTATTGCTCGTAGCGCCCGATACCGGATAGCCGTTCACCTTCCACTGATACAGCGGTGATGGTCCTGCATCCGTAGCTACCGCTATCAGCGTCACCGGCATACCTGCCGTTACCGACAGTCCCGGCTCCGGATAGATTGTCA
>Ga0209066_10003576_pt1 | contig 17616 bp, 15 predicted proteins | sample All_14_2_FD_187198 | JGI IMG/M metagenome (GOLD analysis project Ga0209066, IMG submission 187198) | Freshwater microbial communities in response to fracking from Pennsylvania, USA - Allegheny Zone_MetaG_DW_15 (SPAdes) (version 2) ... | reverse complement strand
TACCGAAACCGCAACCAGTAAAGTAATACTCGACGGACAGCAGGCTGAGGACGAAATGAAAAGGCTTTCGACACTGGCTCTCGATTTGAGAAAGAAACTCAGGCTTGCCGTGCAGGCGGGTGATGATGCCGGAGCTAAAAAGCTAAAAAAAGAGCTTGCCGGTGTTGAAAAGGAAGCTGCTGCCGCAAAGCGGGAGATGAACAGCATTTCCAATGTAATGAAAAATCTGAATGGAAGTTCCCTGAAGCAACTTTCGCAGGCTCAAAGGCAACTTGCCGCCGAAATCCGAAATAGCACCCGAAATACAAAGGAAGAAGTTGAAGCTATAAAAGTAAAGCAGAAACAATTGCGAATGCTTAAAGCTGAGATGGATAAAGTGCAATCGGGCATGGCATTTCAATCTGGTGGCGCACTGGGTAAAATGGCAAATGGCTTTAATAAATACTTCACTATGGCCTCCAGTATGGTGTTGGCTGTTACCGGAGTTGCCATGTCATTCAAACAGTTAATCAGTGGCAATTCAGAACTTTCCGATAGCTTTTCGGACGTTGCAAAAACAACCGGATTAACCATCAAAGAAGTAAAATCGCTTTATAAGGAACTGGGCAAAATTGACACACGCACTCCACGCAAAGAACTGCTCGACCTGGCTTATATTGCCGGTAAACTGGGTTATACCGGTGAGGCTGAAATACTGGGTTTTGTTAAAGCTGCCAACCAGATTGGTGTAGCTTTAAGCAAGGATCTTGGCGGCAATGTTGAAGATGCCGTTACTTCCCTGGGCAAGCTTACCGATATCTTTAAAATCAAAGATAAATTTGGAATTGAGGAAGCCTTACTGAAAACCGGATCAGCCATTAATGCCCTGGGCGCGTCCGGAACGGCAAGCGAAGCTTACCTGGTTGATTTTACCAACAGGCTTGGCGGTATTGCTCCGCAGGCTGGTATAAGTATTGATAAGATCATGGGCCTTGGCGCTACTTTGGATCAGTTAGGCCAGCAGGTTGAAACATCATCAACTGCAGTTACCCAGTTGATCACAAAGATGTTTCAGAAACCCGGGGAATATGCGAAGATTGCCGGTATGGATGTGGCTGCATTTACCAAACTTATAAAAACGGATGCCAACGCTGCCCTTATCAAATTACTTGAGGGATTAAACAAGAATAAAGGCGGATTAACAGAGCTGGCCGGAAAGTTTGGTGATTTGGGTGTAGATGGATCAAGGGCAATAGGAGTTATCGGAGCATTGGCCAACAATGTGGATATGCTTAAAGATGCTCAATCACTTTCAAACCGCGAATTTGATAAAGGTACCAGCCTTACCAACGAATATAATCTTAAAAACGAAAACCTTGCCGGTAACCTCGAACGAATAGGGAAAGCGCTTCGCTCTGCGTTTGTTAATTCGGCCATAAATGAAGGATTAACAAATATTATTGGAAAAATAGCCGAATGGACCCGCACTCCATTATCTGAGACTATTGAGGATGAACGTATAAAAGTAAACATGCTTACCTCGAAACTTCTTGATGCCAATACGCAACTGGCTGATCGCAAGAAAATAGTTACCGAACTCAAAACTCTTGCTCCCGGGGTGGTTGATGGTATAAATGCCGAATCAGTTGCTTATAATAATTTGCGCCGTAACCTGGCTGAATATAACAAGGAAGCCCTGAACCGGGTAATTATACAGCGATCGCAGGAGGAAATTGACAAGAAAAACACTGAACTGGTTAAACTTGCCGGTGAGCGTTTATCAAAAGAGGATTATTTACGTAAACAGCTGCTTCAGTTAACCGAAGAATCAGCCTATCAGCTTGGCTCAAAAGTAGGCGCTCAGCTTATGGGAGTTATACAATCGGGAGAGGATCTGATAGTGCAGGCTCAAAAGGTGAAGAAAATAATCAACGATAATCAAAGCGGAACATTTGGTGCCAAGGTTGAAGGTGTACTTAAAATGAGTGGGGTTATAAATCAGATTCTGGTACTGGAAGAGAAAGAATCCGTCATCACCGGAGAGGTAAACAAGAAGTTTACCGAACGCGATAAGCTGATGAAAGAATTCGGGATAACAATTTCGGATACTACTGCTAATATTGCCGAAAATAATAATGTAACCGAAACGCAGACTGAAAACACAGATGATCAAACAAAAGCTACTATTGAACTGAAAGATTCACTCAAGGATCTGCAGGAGCTAATTTCCAATTTCGATAAGCAAATAAACAATGCTATTACTGCAGGAGATATCCCGTTAGCACAAAAACTCACTGCCGAGAAAAAAGCCGCGCAGGATCTTCTTGATGTTTACACTGAACTTAAAAAGCAGATTGAAAAAGGATGGGACGTTGATCAGCGCGATATGGCTCCCATCGAAGCCATTGTTTCGAAAACTGCCACAAATGTAATTTCGGGAAAAACAGGTAAATCACCACTACAATCCAGATCAAATGATATACAATCCGGTCCGACCGATCAAACTCAGGATCAGGAGCAACTGGATCAGGAGTGGAAAGATGCCCGGATTGATGCTGCTTTAGCCGTTAACACTACCCTGAGCAATATTGCCATGAACCGTCAGCAGGCTGAACTTGATCATAAACTCAATATGCTCGACAAACAGCGCGAAGCTGAACTGGCAAACGAAAACCTTACCCAACAGCAGAAAGATGCCATCAATAGCAGGTACGATGCCAAAGCCCGCAAAGCCAAACAGGAAGCCTGGAAAAAACAGCGCAATGCCGATGCCATAAGCACTACCATTGCAACTATATTGGCCGTAATGAAAGCAGGCGGACCGCTCAACCCTGTTGGTGCGCTTACTGCTTTGGCCGGTGCCCTTTCGGTAGTTGAAATAATGAGCCAGAAAGTCCCCGAGTTTTCAAAAGGCCGTTACAACGTAACCGGCGCCACTACCGGAAAACAATACAGCAACGTGAGCTACACCGGGCCTGCTGTTACTGGTTTATATACCCGTCCGGCGCTGGTAGCCGAAAATGGTGGCGAAATGATTATCGATTCGCCTACTACCAAAAACCTGATGATGAACTTCCCGGGAATAATTGATGCCATAAACAATGCCAGGGTACCGCAGTTTGCTGAAGGCCGATATACATCGGCTCCATCATCTTCAGCAGGTGGATCCACGTCAACCAACCCGCTGCTGATGGCAATTATTAAGGAAAATACCGAGGTGATGCGAAGCCTCCGGGATAATGGCGTTCATTCCATTATTTCCCTCTTCGACCTGGAGAAAAAACAGGCTCAGAAATCAAACATCCAATCCTCAACCGAAATGTAATTGTCCTTTATTTTAAACCCTCAACATTACACATTTGCACTATGGCTTTATCAATACTTACCCAACCTACAACGCTTATAATGAGCATGCATCCGGTGAAGTTTACGCTTCAGGGTAGTGCAACCGATTTACCACTTCGTATTGCTGCCGGTATTACTGCAGGCGATGGAGATATGATGCAGGCTGATGCTGATAAAAAGGCTGTATTTGATCTTAGCGATTATCTGGTTGGATTAATTTCGGAAAGCGGTAAAACCGGCAACGCCGCTGAATTATATGCAACTCTACCGCTACCGGTAACATTTACCTTTATCGAGTGGGTTGGCGATCCGCCGGTTAATAATTACGATGTCGAAACCGGCACGTATTATTTAATTAATGCTTACATACCAGCCAGCCGCCAAAAATTGTTTTATTCCACATATGCTTCGCTTAAAGCATACCTTACAGCAACGCTCAGCGCGTTAACCTGGTGGCCGTACACTGTTACGAAGCAAATACTGCCTAACCAGGCTGAAATACTCAATTTCATGCAGCTTTTTCATGCCGATCCATCGCTGGTAAAGCTCTACAATAAGCTTTACTTTACCGATGGCACGGTAGTCGACCGCGGATCGTTTTTTTCGGTGAATGCTGTACCGCAGCATGGCATTGTTTATTTTCCGGTTGGTCCTGTTCAGTTGGATATTGCCACTTATATGGCCGAGAACTTCCCGGACAAAACGCTGGAGCATTATTCCGTTTACGCAAAAGTAAACGCAACCGTTAGCCAGGAATACCATTACAAAATTGATGCAAACTACTACCCTGCTACCCGGGTTCTGTATATCCGCAACCCTTTTGGGCTATTGGAAATACTTACCTGCAAAGGACTCGGACAGCAGGAAAGCAGCATAAAACCCGAACTTGCCGAAACCGATGGCAATACGCTCCCCGACAAAATAACCTGGAAAACAACCCGGGAAGATGTGGTAAAAGTTAACACCGGATATCTTCAGGCTGAACTTATGCCCTGGTTAACCGATTTGCTTCACACTATCGAAGCCTATGAAATGATATCAGGCGTATTGCACCCTATTGTGCTCAAAGATGTAAGCATCCCGGTTATTCACGATGGTGAATACCAGTTTAATGCGGAACTGGAATACGAATATACTTATACCGAAAAAACCGAGCAGGCATAGCCATGGACCAAACAACCGTAAAACTAAGCATCGTACCTAAAAAAGTACCCTCAGTAAACGAGCTGCATGATTTCCGTTTCGGTTGGAACGCCCGCGACCGTATTTTCTACGGCCTTGCCGATAACGGAAATGGTACAAAAGAAGTGGTTCCCATCGGAGGCGCTGTACAGGGAACGCCAGTTTCCTATGGAACCTTCCGTGGCACCTGCGATCTCCATACCGATCCCGGCTCACCTGCAGCGGATGAATGGTGGAGCGCTACCGAAGTTGGCGTGTATGCCAATTTCGGCAACGTGGAAGTAACCACGATGGACGAAGTGTTTAATTATATCCATTGGAATAATGCCACCAGTACCTGGAGCCTGGAAGTGGTGCCGGTTAACATGAGCATGATGCAGATACCTAAGGTGGTGGATGGCGTGTGGGACCTGAACGTTAGCAAAAACCTCGAAATTGAGGTAAAGCCGTATGCGGCGCGTAAACTTGCCGATCCGGGGTATCCTTACTTTTTTACGGCTGATGCAAACCCGGCTTATCACAACCGGCTTAATTTGGATGGTGATTTGTATTTATCCAAGCTTTTCGCCTGGGCAATTAATATGCCGGCCGGAACTCCGCTGAAATGGCTTACGCTGGATGCTAACCGCAATATTGTTTTTTCAGATGCACCTGCAGGGGGAGTAACGCCTAATGATGATATTTTAAAGTGGGATGTCAACAAATATGCTCCATACCCTGCGCGGCAGGATGATAACGAATGGATTGAGCCTTATTTTTACAAACCTAGCGGGATTGGTTTCGAGTACCCTATCCACACTCTGCCTGTTTATTTAGACGGGAGCCTTACAGCATTTTCACTGGAAGCTAGTAAAGATCTTACAAGTGGTAATTATGTCACCTATTTCGTGAATAGCGAAAACGGCATTGGTATAAATTTTTACAATGGAGTTTATAAAACCTTTGGTATTAAACATGATTCCGGCGGCAATCTGGTACTGAGCGCAAATTCCGGATCGGCATCCGATAAAATTTATATCGGTTCAAAAACCGCTGTCGGGGCCTATCATGGCGAACATGTTGTTGTTGATGATTTAAATTACCGTTTCGATATCAACATGACCAAAGTTCGCTTTAACAAAGGCACTGCATCCCGTTTTTTGGCTGTTGATACTAACAAAGAGGTTGTTTATACCGATTCGCCAGCGCTTGAGGTGAGGATTTTTAACACCGAAAATTTACCAGCTACATCACGTTTTATCATTCTGGAGCCAAAAGCGAAATATGCTTATACAATTGTATCATTTTGCAGCATATCGCAGGATAGCGCCGGAACTATACATATCGAAAAAAACAGTACTGTGTACGGCAATTTTGGGATTACCAGTTCGGCGGTTGAAATTTTAGGCGGTACTACTGAATTACCGGCTTCCTTGGCTGTGAATGATATGTTAAAATTATATCTGCCTGGTGGCGAAGGCCGCTGCACTTTCCGCCTCATACTTAAACGTACAACCATTTAAAATTTTATACCATGAAAACCCTTATCGAACAAAAACTCAAAGAACTGAAAGAACGCCGCGCCCAGCTGGATGGCGAAATTAAAAGCGCTGAGCAGTTTATGCAACAGGCTATCCCCGAAATCACCGGTGTGCAGCGTGCTATCACCGAACTGGAAGCAGTTTTGAAAATGGCTGAAGATCCGGAAAAAGCTTAATAGTTTTTGTCCTTTAAAAAATCTCCCCTCAATAGTAACATTGCAACAAAAAAAAACAATACCATGTCAAAATCAAATTCTTTTGAGAGTAAAATACTGCGCCACATATTGCTTAATGAGGCTATTGCTACCCTGGGCGATGCTGCCGGTGTGCTGCCTTCGGCTGCTGCCGGTAATGTATATTTGCGACTGCATAAGGTTGCCCTGGGCGAAGCCGATGCCGGCAATACCTCTGAAGCTGATTATACCGGGTATGCTGCTGTGGCTATCCCACGCACGGCGCTTGGTTTCAGCGAGGCCAATGGTGTGGCTACCAATGTGGCCGATATAGCTTTTGCAGTGTGTACGGCCAATGGGCACGATGTTGTAGGCTGGAGCCTTAACACTGCCGCTGCCGGTGCCGGTACGGTGCTTTACAAAGGCCAAACTCTGGGTTACGATGGCAACCCGGCTACTATTGCCGTGGCTGTGAACGGTAAGCCTGTTATTGCTGCCGGTAGCCTTACCATAAGCGAGGACTAAGCCGTGACCGTAATTTACGACACATATTACCCCAACATACAGGCCGGAAAGATTAACCTGCAAGCGGTTAATTTTTCGGCTTTTGTGGTTGATGCTACCTATGTGCCCGATGTAGCGCACCGAAAGAGCCAGGTAACCGGCAAAATTGAAACGCTGGTAAAAGTGCTGGTTGGCGGCGATATATCAACGCTTACCATGAGCCAGATTATTGATAAAGTTACCGGCAAGCTGCAGGAAGACGAACTTAAACTGGCTGCCGGTTTTGTGGTGTATGATATTGCCACGCAGGAACTTTGCTTTTACGAACCTTTTGAAAACCTAATGCCCGATGGCGGATTGTAGATGGATTAACGCCAATGGCGGAAACTGGAATACTGCCGCCAACTGGAGCACCGGCACCGTGCCCACGGCTGCCGATAACGCCATTGTTGATGCCGCCAGCTTTGCGGCTAATGGTAAGGTGATTACCATTGATGCTATTGCTAATTGTTTAAACTTCGATTGCTCCGGAGCGGACCAAACTTTTACAATTGCCAACAGCGCTTATGCCTTTAATGTTTATGGTTCATTTACAGGATCAGCAAATCTGACAATGACTTTTACCGGAACTGGCTATTACTACTCAAAAGATACTGGAATTATAACACAAGCAGGAGCTCTACTTAACTGGAATAGGTGGTATATTGATGGGCTTGGGATTACGGTAACGAATGCAGATGATATGCAACTTGGACAAATGCCAATTTATCATATTAACGGTACCTGGGATCAAAATGGAAAAAATATAGCAATTTCAGGTGCAGCAGGAATATATAATATAGAAGCTGGGACAAAAACATTAACCCCTAATGGTTCAGTTTTTTCTGTGGGTACCTGGAAAAACTTATATCCTACTAATTTTACATTTAATTCAACTAGTGGAACAGTTATAATAACAAGAACAGCCTCTACACTTGCAGGGACAACAACTTTTTACAATTTAACATTGTTAGGTCAAGCAGGCGTAACTGCCGCCACTATTTTAACTGCCAATATCACAGTACGCAACACTTTAACGGCAACAGGAAATAATGACGCAAGTAATAGATTATTGATTCAATCTGATACTATAGGTACACCCCGTACTATATCCTGTAATGGCACAATAGTAGCTTCTAATATTGATTTCCGCGATATTACATTAGCCGGAACAGCCAATAGGGATTTATCAGCCATTACTGGTGGCTCAGGTGATTGTGGTGGCAATTCAGGCATCACATTTACCCCTGCTCAACCCCAATGGTACAAACATACATCAGGAGCTTGTAATTGGAGTGATGCAACCAAATGGTTTTCAAATCAAGCTAAAACAATACCAGGAAGAGTACCACTACCACAGGACGACACTATATTTGACTCTAATAGTTTCACTGGCACATCATATCTATATTTAAACTGCCCACGGATAGGTAAAAGTTTAGATATGTCAGGTGTTTCAAAACCTGTTACAGTTTATTTGATGAATGACACTGAAATACACGGAAGTTTTATTTTAGGAGATAATGTTTCTCCATCTTTTGGTTTCATATTATATTTGATGGGACGCTCTAATTTTATCTTCAACAGTTATGGCAAAAACATACTGTGGTTTCGAGTAAGAGCTTTTGGAGGCATTTACATAAATCAATCTAATCTACTCAGTACAAGGAATGGTTACTCTATTAATATAGAGAATGGAACATTTGATTTCAATGATTACGATTCAGTTCTGGGTGGTATATATTGTGTTGCGGGTACAACATTTTTAGGTAATGGAACAATGACACTCCAGGCTTCAAGTCCTTCATTTAATTTATTTAGCAGTTTAGCATCGGCATCAATATTTCCGGAACTATCAACGATTATATTGAAACCGCCATCAGGTTCACTATCTTTTGGATTTAATGGTTCAGGTAAAACATACCATAAATTGTGGATTTCTGGTTCACACAGTGGTCAAATTATAATTATAGATTCTAACTCCTTTTTTGAACTTTTAATAGATGCGGGGCGGAGTTTAGGTTTTATAGCAGCAATTACAACAACGGTGAACAAATTCACCGCCATCGGCACAGCTGCCAAGCCTATCACCATAGTATCTACCACTAATGCTCAGCATACCCTTGCCCTGGCAGACGGTAATCAGGAAGTAGAATGCGATTACCTTAATATCAGTTACAGCAAAGCTACGGCTAATAAGTTTTTCGCCGGTTCGCATTCCGTTAACAGCGGCAATAATACCGGTTGGATATTTGCCGATATGGCCAGGTTCTTCACCTGGGCCAGTGCTTCCGGCATTGGCAGCGCTGCAGCTACCCTGCAATTAAAAAACTTACTGCAGGCCATTGCATCTGGCACATCATCGGCTCAGGCTGCTTTGCTGCAGCTCAGGCAAATGGTTGCTTTGGCGGCGGGCATTACCACCACCGATTTGCAGCTGTATGCCAGCCGCTATATTACCGCCATAGCCACAGGGCAAGCCACAGCCGATAGTTTTGTGAATGTACTGCTACCTATCGCATCGGAGGCGCAGGGCACATCCGCCGCAAGCCTTGCCATGCATCAGCTTATATACGCTTTAGCCAATGCGGCTGGCATATCAGTAACCGAAGCCACATTACTTATTTATGCCTACCCGGTTGAGATTTTTGAGGCAATAAGCAAGATAACCACAGTCGTAGAAGCCCGCTCTGCCATTACAGCTATTATCCAGGCCAAAAGCACTATTACTACCGAATTCACACAAAACTCAAAAGTTTTTTAACCATGGGAACTATTTTCAAAGGCCAAACCAAACTGCAGATAAAACTTACTGTTGAGCAGGATATAACCGGAGCCGTGCAAACGCTAATCCGCTACAAAAAGCCTTCAGGCGCCCGTGGCGAATGGACCGCTAACATCGTTAACCCGGCAACCGGCATCCTCGATTTTGAGCCAGCCTCAGCCGCCACATTAGACGAAACCGGCCAATGGACTCTGTGGGCTTTCGTGCAGTTCAGCGATGGACGCACCGCTGCCGGCGAACCGGTAACTATGCAGGTAAACGGGGAGGGCAGGTAATGATAACCGATAATCAATACATCGCACTGTTTTTAGCACTGCTGATAGTTTTCCGGGAAGGATTTCAGCAAGCGGATTGGAAAAAACCAAATCCATCCTATTCCGATATCTGGCACCTGCTAGGTTGGGTAATGCGGTTCATAGTATTCGGCATCCTCTTCCGTGCCGGCGCAAACTGGATAGTACTCAGCGTTTCGGTCGTTATGATGTGGCCCATTTACAACATCGCCATCAATATCGGCAGAGGCAATAAATGGTACTACGTGAGTAAAAAGGGTATAGATGGAGTGATCAGGAAAGTATTGTTTTGGGTGAATTTTGATAAGTAATTCAACATTTCGCCTTCAACTTGGTTATCTTTGTAATTATGTACGAAAATTATGATCGCGATATAAAAAAAAGGCAGCTTCAGAATCTCTTTGCAGGAATAGTGGTTGTCTTCATTATTTGGTTATTGTTCGAAATTTTCGGGAAGTAAAATTTCCGGATAACTTTATATACAGCGGCTAACCTTTCGGTTGGCCGCCTTTTTTTTGTCCTTTCGGTACCTGCATGGCTGGCATATTTTTACACATCAAACATGTAAACATGCCTTTCATTATTGTAATTCTTGCTTTCCTGATCAGCATCGCGGCGCCAGCCCAACAGCCACACGTTTATACCTGCAGGTTCACCATCACAAAACCGGTCCGCAATAACCAGGTTATTGATATACGCTTCACCCAGGCAACGGACCCGGATCGGATGCCGGTTACTCACAAAATAGTTGGCGGCACCGGTCGCAAATATTTTTACACAACTCAGCGCAAAGGAGGCATCTATATAGGCGATGCAAAAGCCATAAACAAAAGCGGCATCAGGCAATATACCCTTGTAATGCATGCCTGGGATCCTACTCGGCTCACTTCCATTAACAACATTACAATCTACGTAAAATGACGCGCGATGAGTTTGATCCTTTGTTCCTGGCAAACCGCGATTGTGTGGCAAATTACTTCCACAACCGTTACCGGCATGATATAAGCGAGGATCTTTTGCAGGATACTTATACCTCGGCCATCGCTATGGCTGGCAGTTACGATCCGCAGCGTTGCCACATCCGCACCTGGTTGATAGCTATTTTACGCAGGCAAATATTGCTGCTTGCAAAGCACAATCGCAATCACCCGCATCAATCGGATGATGCCTACATCCCAGATGGCAAATGTGATTTATACATCACATACGATTATGATATCATTTACCGGGAGCTTTGCAGGCTTAACTTCCACCAGAGGCGGGTAGTGGTTTGCCTGTTGAAGGGCACGAAAACAAGGGATATGGGGCGCTGCTTCCCGCGCATAAAAGATAAAAATCAAATGAGAATGGGCGTGAAGTATGTGAGGAATGTGATAAGGGAAAAATTAATTTTAGCTGAAGCTTTATAATATGGAACTAAAAATCAATAACAGTATAATCCCGTTGAATCCGGGAACCAGTTTACCTCTGGTTTGGCGTTCGCCGCTTTTCGCTACTACTGAAAGCAAAATACCAGGCAGCTATATATTTAATACACCGCTACCGGCCAGCGAAATACTCCGGCATGAATTCGGGCAGGCCCATCGTGTACAACGTGGCGGTAAAGCTATAGCTGAGCTTCCCTTTACTATCACCTCCGGATCGCTGCGCTATACCGGTACCGTTACCCTCACCGAAGCCACACGCGACAGCTACGATGCTGCTTTTAAAATTGATAACGGAGATCTGGCCGCCAAGCTGAAGGAAAAAACGCTGAAAGATTTGGACTGGGGAGATGATATCAATATTATTGATGTGTTTTCGCACGCATATACAGCCAATTTCATAAGCTATGGATCAGCCCAGGCATCTCCACCCATTGTAATTGATATCTCATTTTTCGATACAATTATTGTTGATATTACCGGCAGCATGAATGTAGTTGCCAATTCATTCACGGCACCCGAAACCGGCGATTATGCGTTTAATTGCGAATTGATCACAACACTGGTTTACGGGTATGTAAATCTGGTAATCAAAAAGAATGGAGCTGTTGACGAAAATATTGTACTGGTTAATGATATCAATCACTTTTCGAAAAACTACTCACTTACTGCAGGCGATATTATTGCTTTTTCGATACATGCCGAAAGTGAAGTGGCTGGAGTTGAGGAACTGGAAACTTTAACCTTTGATATTGGCGTTGGGAGCTGGTTAAGTTTTTCGAAAGGCGAAAATGCAATCAATACTGCAGTAACTCAAACTCAGGATGAATCCGATTTTACAGCTTTCCCCATTTTTAATCCCAAATTGCTTGATAACTTTCCTGAAGATGCTTTCCAGCTGGATAATATTTCGATAAAAACCCTTTACTCGCAGTATTTTACTGTACAGAATTACTGGAAAAACGGTGAATTCCCTATCATGTTGAGCGGCATGATAAATGGTGAGCTCTTTCACGTTGCCAATCTGTTTACGCCTTTCGTTTACATGCGATCGATATTGCTGAAAATTGCGGGTGAAGCTGGATATACAATCGAAAACAATCCATTTGATACGGTTTACTTCAAAGGAATGGTATTGTTCAACGCTTATTCGGAAAACACTTTCACCAGCACAGTTACCACATTATTACCAATTAAACCGGCCTTTAACCTTGGTGATCACGTTCCGGAAATGCTCCAGAGCGATTTCCTTAACTACATCACCTGGCTCACCGGGTACGTGCCTGTTGTGGATAACAATCTGCGAAACATCACTTTTGTTGATATAAAAGACAGGCATATTGTTGCGCCAACCAACCCGATTGCACCCTTCCCCGGGAAGATCCTGAAAAACCCGCTTGTAAAAATTGAGCCCGAATATAAAGGCATAAAACTGGAGCTGAAAAAAGCTTCAGCAGATGCATACCTTTCGGGAGCCATCAAGGAACTGCACGAAAAGCTTATTTACAAAGGATCAGTGTCAAGCCTGAACCTTTTACCTGCCTCAGGGAATATGGTGAATGATATGTACCTGGTAACCTCGCTTAACGAGTATTATGTATTTCAATACAATCCGGATACTTATACGCTTACATGGCGCTTTTACTCGAAAAAGTTTCCATTAATTTACTCCGAAGGCACTGAACCGTATCTCGAACTATCGACTGAGCTTTGCCCGGTTCTCACAACCCGTATCCTGGACGAAGTATTAGGAGCGCCAAACAACCGCATTTGGACAGTTCCCCGCTGCGATCAGGCCGGAACACTCGAAGGCTTCCCTGATAGCCTGGTTGCTGAAAGTGGCCTGCAGGTTCTGTACTACAAAGGCATGGGTACTGATAGCCTTGGGGCTGATTATCCGTTAGGCAGTTCGCGCTATTCTGATTATCCCGGCTCACCGGATGCATTCCCGGATCTGAGCGCAAGCGCCTTGTTTGATACCAGGTATAAGAACTGGTTGCAATGGCTTGCTTATCAGGCAAAGCCTGTTACAATTAAAGCCATTATCACTTTAGGCGAATTAAGCCGTATAAAGCCTGATCAGATTTACTCCGGATATGGATATCATTTCATGGTAAAAGAAATGCGCGTAAACCTTCAGAGCGATGGTTTGAGCGTGGTGGAAGTGGATGTTTATACCGTGTAGAATATTTACTATCTTTCAGGATTAATTTAAAAATCATATTTATGAAATCAATTAACCTGAATTATCTTAACCGGTTCATGGCACCGATTACTCACTTTTCGCATGACGACAGGGATCTGTTTAACGAAATGAACGAACGGGCACAAATTTTTATTAAAGAAAATGATGCTTTGGAGTTGAAAGAACTAATGCAGAAAGCTGAAGCCGAATTTGGCAAAGAAGTATTATTCTTTGAAAGGTACTATCAGTTTAAACACCTCAAAGGCATTTACAACATGATGAAATTCTTTTTGATACTTACAGTGTTGGGTATTATTTCAGGCATAATTCTAATGTTGATGTAATTTCTTTTTATCTTTACAATATCAATTTGCTACAGTCAGCAGATTGAAGTAACAGAACCGCCAAAATAATGACTGATTTCGTTTTATTATCGATAGGGGAAACCCTCGTGTACCTTGCTATTGCAAAATAGCAGGAGCCTTGGCGGGCTCTGTTACGGGTACACGGGGGTTTCCGCGTAAAAAGATAAATCATGTCAGAAAACGAAATTCCGGAAATTGACAATGACACAACGAATGAGCTTTTTATTAAAGCCATTGATGCATGGTGTAAGCAGTTTCCACCATCGGAAACTATTAACGAAGGCGGTCAACAATCCATGTATGATATACTGGATGCGCTTAATAGCTTTTATGGTCTTACGAACGGCTTTACCGGCACTACCGTTTTTGTAGCTCTGCGCGAACGAGGTTATCAATCCATTTACGACGCAGCCAGCAACCAGTTTAAAATACTGGTCTCACAATAATTTTTTCAAAAATTCCGGACGGAAATCAAGCACCTTTTGCGACCGATCGCCAAAATGCCTGTGAATGTATTTTATTGTCGATTCAACAGATGTATGCCCCAGGTGCGATTTTACTTCAGCAATGGTAGCTCCACTCTCCAGCAGCTTTCCGGCTCCTGTATGCTTGTATGAGTAAAACTTATACATGGGCGACAGGTTTAATGCCTTTCGTATTTCACGGAATTTAGTGCTGAAATGGTTTACCCCATGCGGAACCGGTCCGGGAATGCCTTTGTTGCCAAAAACATAAAACGATCCCGGATAGGTATTCAGCTTAAACTCATTGCAAACCTCAAGCAATGCATCCGGCATTGATATCCGGCGTGCTCCTGTTTTCCCGGTGTCGAACCGGATGTAAACAACCTGGCTAAAAAAGTCAAGATCCTCAATTTTCATAAGCCTTAGTTCGCTCCCTGGTCGGCAGCAAAGGAAGAATTGAAATAAAGAAGCAAGCAACATTTGCGGGTGATTAGTGGCACAATGCTCGAGGATCCGGATCATGTCAGTATCCATTATTGGTCGTGCCGACAAATCCGCCGTTTTCTTTCCTTTCGGTAAATCATTCATCGGTATTTTATCCACAATCTTTTTTCGCAGGAAATATTGAAACATAGCGCCAATATTTTGCTTGTATTTCCTGATTGTGATCCGATCGAGCTTACGATCGTTAACCAGGTAATTGAAAAATGATAGCACATGATTATTCGTGATTTCAAAAGGCCGTAGTCCTGCCGGTTCTTTGTTTTCAAGATATTGGCAGAATAAACGGATTTTCGAATTATACGATTCGTAACTTTTGGGTGATAGATCCTTTTTGATTTCGAGCAAAAAGGCTGACATGTTTTTACGCAGATGGTTATAATCCTTTTTCTTGTCGCCCCAGTGGCTTTTAACCTGGGCATACTCAATTTCATCAGTATAAATATACTTCTGGACTTCCCAAGGCCTCCATCCAGAAGTTAGTTTTCGTGTATAGTGATCAATTATTTCATCAGCAAATTTCCGTTTCTCAGCATCATCCTTTTTTCCGAAACCCTTATATATGCGATATCGCTGCAATGATCCTTTTTTGGGATCAAGACAGCGATATTCAACAAACCATTTCCCGGTACCAGATACCAGGTAAGGCAAAACAACTTCGACATTTTTCATTCTTTCAGGTGTTGTGCGTCCCCACGCAAAAACCTCCTTTTCGTCTGAAAAACATGTCTATTTTTCAATCATTTTCCGCAATACATTGATACTGTAGTAATAGCGGATTTCGGTGGAGCGTATGGGAGTCGAACCCATGACCTTCAGACTGCCAGTCTGACACTCTAGCCAACTGAGCTAACGCCCCGAATCAGAGTGGGCAAAGTTAAGAAACTTTCCTAATTTTACGCAAATAACTGTTATTTTTATGAAACGACTGTTTGTTGCCATTAAAATTCATCCATCCGAAACCTATATCAGTGTCTTTAAACAGATTTCGTCGTCCTTGCACCACGAACGTATTAAATGGGTAGAACCTGAAAATATGCACCTGACACTGAAATTTTTGGGCGAAACCGACGAAAAGAAAATTCCGGATATAAACCTCGCTTTGCAACAAGCAGTTGCTGTTTCAGTACCTTTTTCGCTCAAAATTTCAAATACCGGTATCTTTGGCAGCCGCTACGACCCGAAGGTAATCTGGTTTGGAATTGAAAAACATCAGGAACTCGAAAAGCTTGCACAAAACATTTTCGGTGGACTGCAACTTTGTGGCTGGCAGCCCGACAGGCAGAATTTTGTACCCCATTTAACTATTGGCCGAATTAAAGAAATAAATGATAAACCGCTGTTTCAGAAGATTATAAGCCATTATCACACCACTGAGATCCAGGAAGAAAAAGTTTCGGAAATTGTTCTTTACGAGAGTATTTTAAAACGGGAAGGCCCTCAATATATCGCTGTTTCACGATTTATGCTTCAACTTTGAACTGCTTTGCCGGCTTCGAAACTTAAATGTGGTATCCCCCGAAAAGAGGATTTTACGTCACTAAAAGCAATATCCTGTAAAAAGGGGATTTACTTACAAGCTGTTATGCCATTACTTTGTAACGCAAATTGGTATGAAAAAAATGTGGAATAAATTACTGTTCGTGTTTCTGGTTTTAAGTGGTTTTTCAACCCATCAGGTATTTGCGCTTGGCAAGTCGGACAGCCTTTTGAAAAAACTGCCTGCAACCCGAATGGATACAAACCGCATTCATTTGCTTTTCAAAATCGAAAAAGCCTTTCTCGACGAAAATAATCCTGATTCAGCTTTATTCTACTTAAATCAGAATAAAAAACTTATCGAAAATCTCAAAGCCCATCAGTTCGAATACGATTATACGTACGAATATATAGCCGTATATCACGCCATGGCCGATTACGAAAAAGCACTTGAGTACACACTTAAAAGTCTGGAAATTGCAAACCGTAACAAAAACATTTTTCAGAAAGCCGACTCCTACAGGGCTCTTTTTAACGCATATTACAATCTGGGACAGGAAGAAAATGCCATTAAATATGCCCTTTATTCCATCCATTTTAGCGATTCAATAAACGATACTGCAAATTTATCCATCACTTATGGAAATCTGACCCGCTTATACAACGATCTGAATCAATACAAAAAAGCAATTTATTACGGCGAAAAAGGCATTGAATCGGGTCGAAAATATAAAAACACAAAAGGTTTGCTGGTATGCCTCAACAATACTGCTCTTGCTTACCGAAATCTGAATCAGAACGATAAGGCTGAAAAACTCTATAAAAACCAGCTCGACCTGGCATTGAAGGAAAATTTCCCGCGCTCGGCCTCAAAAGCATTGATAAACCTTAGCATGCTGTATGCTAAAACCGGTAATAAGGAAAATTTAAACAAATATTGCCGCCAGCTCAACGATTTTGTTCTCAATAACAAAAACGCACGCCTAAGTGTAACTGACAGAGGGTTTCAATACATGGTTAATGGGTATAACATGGTTTTTCAAAACCAGTTTCAGGCAGCTGAAAATGAGTTCGACAAAGGCATTGCACTGGCCATAGAAGCAGAAGACAACTATCACCTGAGCGAATTCTACCTCCAGAAAGCAAAACTGAAATATGCTGAAAGTCAGTTTACCGAAGGTGAAATATTTGTTGAAAAGTATGATTCGGTACTGCAATTAATTAATGATCAGGAGCTTTCGGAATATTCCCTCGACCTTGAAAAGAAATACGAAACGCAAAAAAAAGAACAAAAAATACTCCTTCAGACTGATCAGCTGCGCAATCGCCGAATATTAATAACTATACTCCTGCTTTCGATTGTGGGTCTTCTGCTTAC
>Ga0209066_10003575_pt1 | contig 17626 bp, 19 predicted proteins | sample All_14_2_FD_187198 | JGI IMG/M metagenome (GOLD analysis project Ga0209066, IMG submission 187198) | Freshwater microbial communities in response to fracking from Pennsylvania, USA - Allegheny Zone_MetaG_DW_15 (SPAdes) (version 2) ... | reverse complement strand
GCTGGCCGCGCTGGACAGTGAAGCGGCCGCGCTGCGGCGGGCGACCGAGAACAAGCAGGCCGGGGACCGCGCGTTGAACCATATCCGCGCCGCGCCGGGATATGAACGCGCGCTGGCGGCGGCGCTGGGCGATGATCTGGAAGCGCCGCTGGGTGAAGGCAAGAGGCGCTGGGCAGGCGCCGCGCCGCACGCGAATGATCCGCCGCTGCCCGGAAACTGCGCAGCGCTGGCGGACCATGTGACGGCGCCGCCCGCGCTCGCGCGGAGACTGGCGCAAGTGGCCGTGGCGGAAGCCGACACCGGCCAGCCGCTCGCGGTCGGCCAGCGGCTGGTGACGCTGGACGGGATCATGCGCCGCTGGGACGGCTATGTCGCCGAAGAAGGCGGCGCGGCAGTCGCCGACCGGCTGATCCGGCTCAACCGGCTGCAGGCTATCGCGGAACAGCGCCCGGCGGCCGAAGCGCGCGTTACCAAAGAAGCGGGGGCATTGGCGCGCGCGATTGCGACAGGCGAAGCTGCCTCCAGCCAGCTTGCCACATCGCGCGCCGCCTTGTCGGACGCCGACCAGCGCCTGCGGGCGGCGCTGCGCGCGGTCGACGAAGCCGGCGGTATGATAGAGCGGCTGACCGGACGCCGCGCCGAGCTGGAGCGGCGCGTCGCGGAAGCGGCGCAGGATCATGCCGCGGCAGCCATGGCGCTGGAGGATGCCGGCACGGCACTGTCGGCGGTGCCCGACGGACAGGCCACACGCGATCTGGTCACGGCGCTGAGCCAGACCGTCGACACGGCGCGAATCGGCGTCGGCCACCTACAGGCCGAGCGCACGCTTGCGGATCGCGCCGTCGCGGCCGATCGCGAACGCCTGTCCGCAACGAGCGCGGAAGCGAAAGGCTGGACATCGCGCGCGGGCGAAGCGGCCAAGCGCATTGCCGCCATGGCGACGCGGGCGGAAGATATCGCACAGGAACAGGCCGCGATCGGCGACCGGCCAGCCACACTGGCCGCCGCAATCGAAGCGCTGGCGGACAGCAGCGCAATGCTGGCCACGGCGGCGCAGGATGCGCTGGTCGCCGAGCGCGACGCGGAAGCCGCGCTACGCGAAGCCGAAGCCGCGACGGCCAGCACGGCCGAAGCCGTGGCGCATGCGCGGGAAGCGCGCGCGGGCGCCGCCGCACGCGCCGAAGCCGCCGATGAACGCCGCGTCGAAGCGTCCCGCCTGTCCGGCGAGCGTTTCGAATGCCCACCCCCGGTCCTGCCGGAGCGGCTGGGCTTTGACAGTGCCGACATCCGCATCGCCCAGACCGAGCAGGCCGACATGGAGCGCATGACGGCTGAGCGGGAACGCATGGGTCCGGTCAATCTCGTCGCGGCGCAGGAACTGGCGGAACTGGAAGCGCATCAGGAAACCAGCCGCGCCGAAAGCGAGGAACTGACGCAGGCGATCAACCGGCTGCGCGGATCGATCGGAAGCCTCAATCGGGAAGGCCGCCAGCGGCTGCTGGCAGCGTTCGAGGCCGTGGATGGCCATTTCCGGCGGCTGTTCACGACATTGTTCGACGGCGGACAGGCGCATCTGGAGCTGATCGAAAGCGACGATCCGCTGGAGGCGGGGCTGGAGATCATGGCGCAGCCGCCGGGCAAGAAGCTGGCCGCACTTACGCTGCTGTCCGGCGGCGAGCAGGCGCTGACGGCCGTGGCCCTGATATTCGGCCTGTTCCTGACGAACCCCGCGCCGATCTGCGTGCTGGACGAAGTGGACGCGCCGCTGGACGACGCCAATGTCGAGCGGTTCTGCGACCTGCTGGACCGGATGGTGCAGGATACCCGCACCCGTTACCTGATCGTCACGCACAATGCGGTGACGATGGCGCGCATGCACCGCCTGTTCGGCGTGACGATGGTGGAGCGGGGCGTGAGCCGGCTGGTGTCGGTCGACCTGGGCGGCGCCGAGCGGCTGCTGGCTGCAGAGTGATCGCCGCAAACCCCTCCCCCTTCGGGGAGGGTTGCGGCCGGGTTCTTATTCGAGACCCAGCGCGTTCTTGTAGGTTTCCAGCAGCGCTTCCGCTTCCATGCGCACGTGGCTTTCCAGCTTCCGCAGGCGCACGATCGCGCGCATGGTCTTCACGTCGTACCCGTTGCTCTTGGCTTCCAGATAGACGTCCTTGATGTCGTCGGCGATGCCCTTCTTCTCTTCTTCCAGACGCTCGATGCGCTCGATGAAGAGGCGCAGTTGTTCAGCGGCGACATTGCCTTCGCTCATTCGTGACTCCTGATGTCGGATTATGGTGAATCGGTCGGGAGCCTCTAATGGTTGTCGGCGTTCTTCGCCACGCTTTCCTGCATCCGCTGAAGCTGTTCTTCCGTCGCTTCGCCCTGATAGCGCGCCTTCCATTCGGAAAAGGGCATGCCGTAGATCAGTTCGCGTGCTTCGTCGCGGCTGAGCGTCCCGTCCGCTTCGGCGACCCAGTCGGCCAGGCAATTGCGGCAGAAGCCCGCAAGGCCCATCAGGTCGACATTCTGCGCATCGGTGCGATGGCGCAAATGCTCGACAAGCCGCCGGAAGGCAGTTGCAGCCACGGCATCATTCTCTATGGTGCGCGCCATATCACTCTCCATCACATCCCTGTCGTGCAGCGCGGATAAGCCAGAACCCCCGACACGCCAACAGGCGTGAGCCGAACGCAGGAGCCCCGGTGAAAAAACTTCGTCCACGGTCGCGCAAGGTCCGCATCCTCGCAACGCTGGGGCCCGCCAGCAACAGCCCGGAGATGATCCGCAAGCTGTTCATCGCCGGCGCCGACGCATTTCGCATCAACATGAGCCACGGCGCGCAGGAGGATCATGCCGAGCGCATCACGGCGATCCGCGCCCTGGAAAAGGAGTTCGGGCGCCCCACCACCATTCTGGCCGACCTGCAGGGGCCGAAGCTGCGCGTGGGCACATTCCAGACCGGCGTCGCCATTCTGGAAACCGGGCAAAGCTTTGTACTGGATCGCGACACAACGCCCGGTGACGCGACGCGCGTAAACCTGCCGCATCCCGAAATCTATCAAGCGCTGGTGCCCGATACGCGCCTGTTGCTGGACGACGGGAAGCTGGTGCTGCGCGTGAAGACCGTGGCGCCAGATCGCATCGAGACACTGGTCGAGGTCGGCGGCGCGCTGTCCAACCGCAAGGGCGTGAACGTGCCGGACGTGGTCGTTCCGCTGGCGGCACTGACCGACAAGGACCGGCGCGACCTGTCCTTTGCCGTCGAGCAGGGCTGTGACTGGATCGCCCTGTCCTTCGTGCAGCGGCCCGAGGATCTGGCCGAGGCACGCAAACTGATGGGCGGGCACGGCGCATTGATGGCCAAGATCGAAAAGCCGTCGGCGGTGCAGCGGCTGGACGAGATACTGGAAATGTCCGACGCCGTGATGGTCGCGCGCGGCGATCTGGGCGTGGAACTGCCGCCCTATGCCGTGCCGCCGTTGCAGAAGCAGATCGTGGAAAGCGCGCGGCGGCTGGGCCGCCCCGTGGTCGTCGCCACGCAGATGCTCGAATCGATGATCAAGGCACCGACACCGACGCGCGCGGAAGTGTCCGACGTCGCCACGGCCGTCTATGACGGCGCCGACGCGGTGATGCTGTCAGCGGAGACGGCGGCGGGCGACTGGCCCGAGGAAGCCGTAGCCATGATGGACAGCATCGCCCAGAGCGTCGAGCGCGATCCCGGTTATCTGGGACGGCTGCATTATACGGATACGCAACCGGATGCGACGACCGCAGATGCGATGGCGGAAGCCAGCGCGAGCATCACCACCACCGTATCTGCGAGCGCCATTGCCTGCTTCACCTTTAGCGGCCAGACGGTCCGCCGCCTGGCGCGCGAGCGGCCGTCCGCACCCATATTGGCGCTGACGCCGCGGCAGGACACGGCGCGGCGCATGGGCCTGACCTGGGGCGTCCACGCGGTCCGCACCAAGGATATCGGCAGTTTCGAGGAAATGATCGGCAAGGCGCGGCGCATGGCGTTGCGCCACGACATGGCGCGCGCAGGCCAGAAGATCGTCGTGCTGGCCGGCGTGCCCTTTGGCCGGGCAGGCTCCACCAATGTCATTCACGTCGCCACGATTCGCGGCGACGAGCTCAAGGACCGCGACGAAAGCTGAGCATGCAAAAGATCGAGCGCCCGATCCGATGGGAACGGGCGCTCGATGGAAAGCCTGGCCTTCGCTTTGCAGTCGCGACGCCGAAGCGCGCGGCTGAAATCAGCCCTGGCGGGCCTTGAAGCGACGGTTCGTCTTGTTGATGACGTAGGTACGGCCGCGACGACGGATCACGCGGTTATCGCGGTGACGGCCCTTAAGCGACTTCAGCGAGTTGCGGATCTTCATGCGCGCAGCTTCCAAATGATTCTGTTTGATCGGAAAATCGAAGCGCTGCCCCTATGGGTGGGTCGGCGGAAAGTCAAGCCGCACCTGCCCGATGGGTGACGGAATCTCCCGACCCGCGCCGTTCAGCTTCTGTGCAGCGATATGCCTGCTCAATAGTTGTACCCTTCAGCGCGCGCGATATGGTGGTGCCGTCATGATCCAAAAACTTGCTCCGGCGCTTGGCGCCCTCCTCGCCCTTTCCGCCTGCGCAACGCCGGTGCCCCCCGTTGAAGTGACGCGCTTCCATACCGAAGGCCCCGCCCGAAGCGGCTCGATCGCCGTCGAGGAAATGATGAGCAACCCGGATATCGGCCTGGAATTCCGCACCTACGCGGCTGCAGTGGGGCAGGAGTTGCAGAAGCTGGGCTTTACCGAAAGCAACAACGCCACCAGCGAGTATAAGGCGCTGGTCGGCTTTCGTCGCGGTTTCCGCCCGAGTGGCATCGACAATGGCCGTGGTCCCGTCAGCGTGGGCGTCGGCGGCGCGACCGGCAGCCATGGCGGCGGCCTGGGTGTGGGTATCGGCATCAACCTGTCGGGCAAGCCCAAGGACTGGGTGACGAGCGAACTGCAGGTGCAGATTCGCCGCCGGTCGGACAATGCCGCGATCTGGGAAGGCCGCGCTTCTACCGTCGCCAAGGACGGAACGCCGGCGGCGCAGCCGGGCCTGGCTGCGGCCAAGCTGGCCGCTGCGCTGTTCGGGGGCTACCCCGGCCAGTCCGGGCAGACTATAACGGTGAAATGACCCTTTCGATCACGTCCGCTTTCGACAGCGGGAATATTCGCGTCCTTTCCACCACCGCAGACAGTGCCGCTCTCGAGATTGTTCGGGATCATGCGAGCGAGTTCTATCAGTGGTTCCATTTCCGCGTGGCGGGCGCTGCGGGACGCGACATCACGCTGTCGATCACCAACTGCGCGGGCGCGGCCTATCCAGACGGCTGGCCGGACTACAAGGCGCGGTGGAGCGAGGATCGGGAGAACTGGCAGCAGGCCGACACCCGCTATGCGAACGGCACGCTGACCATCCGCCTGTCGCCGGACACGGACAGTGTCTGGCTGGCCTATTTCGCGCCCTATTCGATGGAGCGGCATCACGACCTGATCGCTTGGGCCGCGAATCAACCGGGCGTGACGCAACGCGAACTCGGCCTGACGCTCGACGGCCAGCCGCTCGACATGCTGACGCTGGGCGACGGGCCGAAGCAGGTGTGGCTCTATGCGCGCCAGCATCCGGGCGAGAGCATGGCCGAATGGTGGATGGAAGGCGCACTGGAGCGGCTGTGCGACGAGGAGGATGCCGTCGCGCGGCTGCTGCGACAGAAAGCCACATTCCATATCGTGCCGAACATGAACCCGGACGGCAGCCGGCGGGGACATCTGCGCACCAATGCGGCTGGCGTGAACCTGAATCGCGAATGGCATGCGCCATCGATGGAGCGCAGCCCCGAAGTGTTCCTGACGCGCGCCGCGATGGACGCCACGGGCGTCGATTTCGCGATGGACGTGCATGGCGACGAAGCCATTCCCGCCGTTTTCCTGGCCGGATTCGAAGGCATTCCGTCGATCACGGAGCGTCAGCTGGCGCTGTACCATCGGTTTCGCGATACGCTGGCGCTGCGCACGCCGGATTTTCAGACGCGGCGCGGCTATCCGGTGGCGAGCGCGGGCAAGGCGAACCTGTCCATGTCGACCAACCAGCTGGCGGAGCGCTTCGGCGCGGTCAGCATGACGCTGGAAATGCCGTTCAAGGACAATGACGATCTGCCTGATCCCGATTTCGGCTGGTCACCGGCGCGGTCGATGCAACTGGCGAAAGATTGCCTGGCGGTACTGGCGGAGATGATCGCAGACATGTGAGGAGCCGCGCTCGTGAGCCTGATCGTCTATTATCACCCGCTGTCGTCCTACAGCTGGAAAGTGCTGATCCCGCTCTATGAGAAAGCGACGGACTTCGACGGGCGCATCATCGATGACAGGCACCCCGAAAATTGCGGCGCGTGGGCCGCGCTTTGGCCCATGCTGCGCTTTCCCGTGCTCCGCGACACGGCCCGCGATACGACAATTCCCGAAACCACGACGATCATCGAATATCTCGACCTGCATTATCCGGGTGCATGGCGCGCGATTCCCGGCGACGCCGATACGGCGATCGAGGCGCGCGTGCTGGACCGGATCTTTGACAATTATGTGATGACGCCGATGTCGACAGCGGTTTTCAATCAGATCCGACCGGAAGATGCGCGTGATCCCCATGGCGTCCGTCAGGCCGCGGACATGCTCCGGCGCGCCTATGACCTGCTGGAAACACGACTGGCGGGGCGGACGTGGGCGGCTGGCGACGCCTTTACGCTGGCCGACTGCGCTGCCGCGCCTTCGCTGTTCTATGCGGACAGAATCGTGCCGTTCCGGCAAAGCCACCCGGCGCTGGCGACCTATCTGTCGCGACTGGAGGCGCGACCGAGCTTTGCCCGCGTGCTGGAGGAAAAGGAACCCTATTGGCCCAACTTCCCCTTCGCCGGGGGCCCGCCGAACATTTAAGGGGTGCGCGAAAGCACGGCCTGTCCTATATCGCGTGTCATGGCGATCTTTCCCCGCCCCGTATCCCCCAAGGGCGCCGTCGACGACCTCTGGAGCTACTTCCGCGAGAACCGACCCCATAAGTGGCCGGTTCTGGCGCTGTCGGTCGTGATGACAGGCCTGATCATCTGGGCGTTCGTGGTCGACGGGAACACCAACATCATGCCGCGCCAGAACAAGATCATCTATGTCGAAAGCTGGGACGCCAACCGCCCCGACGCGGCGATCATCATGCAACAGAAGATCGACCTGGCGAAGCGGGAAGCCCTGCTGCAATCCAAGCAGAAGGATATGCAGAAAGTGGCCGACGTCTTCGGCATCGACTGGCGCGCGGACGAAGCACGCAACAGCGCCCGGCGCAAGGAAGCCCTAAAGCAGATCAACGCGCAGTTGGACGACCGATTGGCCAAGGCCGAAGCGGCCGAAGGCACGAAAACCGGGCCGACACAGCCCTGAGCGCGATCGGCCTGAACGCGATGGAGCAAGCGGCCGAGGACCGGCGTTTCATGGCGGCGGCCATCGCACTTTCACGGAGGGGACGCGGGCTTAGCACCCCCAACCCCGCCGTAGGATGCATCATCGTCCGGGATGGGCGCATCGTCGGGCGCGGGTGGACGCAACGGGGCGGACGCCCGCATGCCGAGGCGCAGGCCATCGATCAGGCCATGGACCAGGCACGCGGCGCAACGGCCTATGTGACGCTGGAGCCCTGTTTCCACCTGTCGCCGCGCGGACCGCGCTGCACCGACCTTATCCTGCGGTCTGGCATCACGCGACTGGTGGTCGCCACGCGTGACCCGGACCCGCGCACCGACGGGCAGAGCAGCGATTTTCTGACGAGTCGCGGCGTGACCGTCGAAATCGGCGTGCTGGAACGCGAAGCGCAGGCCGCCATGGCCGGCTTTTTCCTGCGCCAGACGGTGGGGCGGCCGCATGTCACGCTCAAGCTGGGCATGTCGCTCGACGGGCGAATCGCAATGGCCAACGGTAGCAGCCAGTGGATCACCGGCCCGGCCGCACGCGCGCACGCGCATCTGGAGCGCGCGCGCCATGACGCGATACTGGTCGGCAGCGGGACAGTGTCGGCAGACACGCCCCGTCTGGACGTTCGCCTGCCGGGACTGGAGGACCGCTCGCCGCGTCGCGTGATGCTGGGCAGAAGCCCGGTGCCGGAGGGCTGGACCGCAATCGGCGCGCCGGAAGATATCGTGACGCTGAGCGCCGTCGACCATCTGATGATCGAAGGCGGAGGCAAGGCGGCGTCCGCATTCCTGAAGGCGGACCTTGTCGACCGGCTTGTTCTCTACCGCGCGCCGGTGCTGATGGGGGCGGGCCTGGGGCTTGACGATATCGGCCTTGGCGCGCTGCCGTCCGCCCATGGCCGGTGGACGCTGTCAGATGACCGCATGCTGGGCGTGGATCGTCTGGAGGTTTACGCGCGCGTGCGCGGCGCATAGGGAAGCCTGCATGTTCACCGGCATCATCACCGACATCGGCACCATTCGTTCGATCGAGCGGCGCGGCGACCTGCGCGTCATCATCGGATGCAACGAAGACATGGACACGGTAGCGATCGGCGCATCGATCGCCTGCTCGGGCGCGTGCCTGACGGTCGTTGAGAAAGGCGCGGACTGGTTTGCCGTCGACATGTCGGCCGAAACTGTCGCCTGCACCGCCAAAGACCTTTGGAAGGAAGGCGGCCGCCTGAATCTGGAGCGCGCACTGAAGGTGGGCGACGAACTGGGCGGTCACATCGTCACGGGCCATGTCGATGGCGTGGGCACCGTTACAAATATTCAAACGGAAGGCGATTCGCATCGCGTTGAAATCGCCGTTCCGCCGGCGATCGCACCGCTGATCGCGGCGAAGGGCAGCATCGCCGTGGATGGCGTGTCGCTGACGGTCAACACCGTGGCCGACGGGAATGACGGAACGACCCGCTTTTCCATCAACCTTATCCCTCACACATGGGACGTCACCACCTTGGGCACGTTCGTGGAGGGCCGCGAGGTCAATCTGGAAATCGACGTGCTCGCGCGTTACCTCGACCGCATGCAGAGTTTTCGCGACCGCGCGATGTGAGGCAGGGTTGCAATTATCACATTGTGATGTGATATGCGCTCCATCTTGAATGTCTCTGGAGCGGACACGCCATGTCTTCGGCCCTGATGGAATCCCTGCGCAGCCTCGTCACCGATGGCGGCCTGTCACGATCCGGTCTGGCGCGCGCCGCCGGCCTGCACGCCAACAGCCTCCGCCGGCTGGGCGAGACGGACTGGAACCCGACGGCGGAAACGCTGGGCAAGCTCGAATCCTACCTGATCAAGCGCGAAGGCGGCACGGCGCTCGCTTCGCCCGAGGAAATCATCAACGAAGCGCGCAACGGCCGCATGTTCATCCTGGTGGACGATGAGGACCGCGAAAATGAAGGCGATCTGGTCATTCCCGCGCAGATGGCCACGCCCGACGCCATCAATTTCATGGCGACGCACGGCCGCGGTCTCATCTGTCTGGCGCTGACCAAGGATCGCGTCGATTATCTTGGCCTGGGACTGATGAGCCGGAACAACGGTACCCGCCATGAAACAGCCTTCACCGTGTCGATCGAAGCGCGCGAGGGTGTGACGACGGGCATCAGCGCGGCCGATCGCGCACGCACGATTTCTGTGGCCATCGATGGATCGAAAGGTCCCGCAGACATCGTGACGCCGGGCCATGTGTTCCCGCTGGTGGCCAAGGACGGCGGCGTGCTGGTGCGTACCGGACATACCGAAGCCGCCGTCGACGTTGCGCGGCTGGCCGGCCTCAATCCTTCCGGCGTGATCTGCGAAGTGATGAAGGACGACGGCACGATGGCGCGCCTGGACGACCTGATCCCCTTCGCCCAGAAGCATGGCCTGAAGATCGGCACGATCCGCGACCTGATCGCCTATCGCCGTCGCCACGATCATATGGTCGAACGGCGCGCGGAAACCAGCTTCACCAGCAAGTGGGGCGGCGAGTGGAAAGCGATCAGCTTCTTCAACCGCGCAACGCAGACCGAGCAGATCGTCCTGCAGAAAGGCCATGTCGATCCCGAACGCCCGACGCTGGTGCGCATGCACCAGATGTCCGTGCTGAATGATGTGTTCGGCAAGGAAGGACCGCGATCCGGCGTGCTGGCGCGGTCGATGGAGATTGTTGGGCAGGAAGGGGCGGGCATCATCGTGCTGCTCCGCACCGATGGGCCGGATATGCTCACGCGCATGCTGCAGGTCAGCGCGGGACAGGAAGACGCGAACATGGACGAACTGCGCGACTATGGCGTGGGCGCGCAGATCCTGGCGGAACTGGGCGTGCATGACATGGTGCTGCTCACCAATTCGCAACACAGCCTGATCGCGCTTGACGGCTATGACCTGGCCGTGGTTGGGCAGCGCCCGATCGACTGCTGAAGGAACTGACCGTGGCCAAATTCCTGATCGTGGAAGCCCGCTTCTATGACCATCTCAACGACCTGCTGATCGAAGGCGCCATCGCTGCGCTGGAGGATGCCGGGCACAAGCATGACGTGGTCACGGTGCCGGGGGCGCTGGAGATTCCCGGAGCGGTCGCGCTGGCGGCGGAAACGGGCCGCTATGACGGCTTTATCGCCATCGGCGTGGTCATTCGGGGCGAGACCTACCATTTCGAGGTCGTGTCGAACGAAAGCGCGCGTGGCCTGATGGCGCTCAGCATGGACGGCATTCCGATCGGCAACGGCATCCTGACCGTGGAGAATGAAGCGCAGGCGCTCACCCGCGCGCGCCGCACGGAAAAGGACAAGGGCGGCGAAGCGGCCAAGGCCGCCATCGCGATGCTGGCGCTGCGGGAGCGCTTCGCCGCCTGAAGCGGCCGGGCGACACCGCCCGACCGAAACTGGCCGGCCGAAACTGATCGTCAGGCCGCGCGCTCCAGCGCGGGATAGTCGACATAGCCTTCCGGCCCGCGGCTGTAGAATGTCGCCATTTCAGCCGACACCAGCGGTGCGCCTTCGGCAAGACGGACGGGCAGGTCGGGATTACCGATGAAGGGGCGACCGAAGCTGATGGCATCGGCCACGCCCGAATCCAGAGCTTCCTGCGCACGCGCCAGATCAAAATCGCTGTTCAACACCAGCGGGCCACGGAAATGCGAACGCAGGATCGGCGACAGGCGGGGTACCTCCGTACGGCCGAACGTGCCGTCCGGACCGGGCTCCCGCAGTTCCAGGAAAGCAATGCCGATGGAATCGAGCGCCTGAACGGCAGGCACGAATACCGATGCGGGATCGCTGTCATCGACGCCCTGCGATTCGCCATTGGGCGACAGACGCACGCCCGTGCGATCCGCCCCGATCGCGTCGGCCACTGTCTGTGTCACTTCGCGCAGCAAGCGGACCCGGTTTTCCGGGCTGCCGCCATAATCGTCTGTCCGACGGTTGCTGCCGTCACGCAGGAACTGATCGATCAGATAGCCATTGGCGGCATGGATCTGGACCCCATCGAATCCGGCAGCGATCGCATTGCGCGCGGCCAGCGCATAATCATCAAGCAGTCCGGGAATTTCCGACACTTCCAGCGGTCGTGCCTCCTCGAACGGCTGCTTGCCTTCATAAGTGTGCGCGTGGCCCGGCGCGGTCGTCGCGCTGGCAGACACCGGCTGTGCGCCAGACAGGCTGGAGTGAACGACGCGCCCCATGTGCCAGAGTTGCAGGACGATATGCCCGCCCGCCTCACGCACGGCGCCGGTTACCGGCTTCCACGCCTCAACCTGATCCGACGTCCATACGCCCGGCGCATAAGGCCAGCCCATGCCCTGCCGCGAAATACCCGTCGCTTCGCTGATGATCAGACCGGCGCCAGCGCGCTGGCGATAATAGTCGACCATGATCGGCGTCGGCACATGATCGCGCGTGGCGCGACCGCGCGTCAACGGCGCCATCAGGACGCGATTCGGCGCGTCGATGGCGCCCAGGCGAATGGGTTCAAACAATGTCGGCACAGCGGACCTCCCAACGGAAAATTCAGTTCCAAAATGCAACGGGACAAGCCCGAGCCGGTGAGCTAGGGCGGACCCGTGCCGCATTCAATACCCCTGCCCCGGCCTGTAGCACCGCGCCTGGCCTTTCCGGCCTTGCTGCTGGGCAATATCGTGCTCGCCCTGGGGCCGACTTTCGTGCGCTTTGCCGACACCGGACCGCTTTCCGCAGGGTTCTGGCGACTTTTCCTTGCCACGCCAATATTATTCCTGCTCGCGCGGCGCACCAACCCCGCGCTGACCACCCGCGGCATGGGCCTGGCCGGATTATGGGGTTTTCTTTTGCTGGCGGGCTTCTGCTTCGCGGCGGACCTTGCCAGCTGGCATGGCGGCATCCTGCGGACGAAACTGGCCAACGCTACCCTGTTCGGCAACGTTTCCAGCCTGTTATTGCCGCTGTGGGGCATCCTGATCCTGCGCCATCCCGTGACACGTCTCCAGGGCATCGCGTTGCTTCTGGCAGCAGCAGGGACAGCAATGCTGATGGGGGCAAGCTATGAACTGTCGCCCCGCTATCTCGCGGGCGACCTGCTGTGCATCCTCGCCGGCTTTTTCTACTTTGGGTACGTGCTGGCAATCCAGCATGTGCGGCAGAAGCTGGATAGTGCGACTGTCCTTGCCAGTGCGACGATCATCGGCACGCCAATCCTGCTGATTGCCGCCATCGTCGCCGGAGAGCCCGTGATCCCGACGATATGGTGGCCGATAATCCTGCTGTCGCTGTCCAGCCAGGTCGTGGGCCAGGGGCTGGTCGTCTATGCCATGCCCGCATTCAGTCCCGTCGTGGTCGGCCTGATGCTGCTGATCCAGCCTGTTGTGGCGGCCATTGTGGGAAGGCTGCTGTTCGGTGAAATCCTGACCGTCGCCGATTTTGCCGGTGCAGCCGCCATTGCCGCGGCGCTGGTACTCATCCGCTGGCCGACGCGGGATTAAAGCGCTAAGAACGCGCCATGGCTGACCTTCCCGCCGACCCCACGCTCGATGAAATCCGCGCCGCGCTGGCGCCGATCCTTCCCGATCATGCTGCTTTCGACGGTTGGCGCAAGGATGCCGTGGAGAGCGCCGCGCTTCAGATCGGCATAGACACGGACATAGCGCAGCTGGCGTTCGACAGCGCGATGACAATGATCGATGCCTGGTTCGCCAGCATCGATGCACGCATGGCGGAAGCCTATACAGCGCAAGCCCTGGCCGACATGAAGATTCGCAGCCGCATCACTGCCCTGATCGAAGCGCGACTGGCGCTGCTGGCTCCGCACCGCGAAGCGCTGCGCCGGGCGCTTGCGATTCTGGCTATGCCGACAAACATCGCCATGGCCTCACGGCTCGGCTGGCGCGCGGCAGACGCCATGTGGCGGCTGGCAGGCGATACGGCCGTCGATTATAACCATTATACCAAGCGCGCGACATTGGCCGGGATATATGCTGCGACCCTGTTGGTCTTTCTGGACGATGAGACGGAAACGCTGACCGAAACACGGGCTTTCCTGAGCCGCCGGATAGATGGCCTGATGCGTTTCGAAAAGGCAAAGGCCGGTTTCAAGGCGCGAAGCGAGCATCGGATCAGCCTGTCGCGCTTCGTCGGACGGCTGCGTTACCCCGCCATATGATTCAGCAACAGGCCGGCCATCATTCAACACTGGCGTAGCGCGCTTCATATTGATAATCAGTCGCATCTTTTGCCTGATCCGGATTGACTGCCTTGCGCCTTTTGTCGCTCCCGCTGCGGAGCCCCGCTTATATCGATACCGTCGACTGGGATGCGCTATCGCCTAGCGAAGGCCAGCGGTTACGCGAATTCGGCGTCTGTGAAGGGGCCAGCATAGAGGCACTGCATCGTGGCGGATTGCTGGGCGGTGGGCCAATTGCCTGCCGCGTGGGCCGGATGACGGTTGCGATGCGGCGTAGCCATGCCGCAGCCATCGAAGTGCGCACCGGCCCCGCGCCGGACGATCTGCCAGGGAACCTGGCGGCATGAGCAGCTTTCCCCTCGTCGCGCTGGTCGGCAATCCGAATGCAGGCAAAAGCGCGCTTTTTAACGCGCTGACCGGTGCGCGGCAGAAGCTGGGCAATTATCCGGGCGTGACCGTGGAGCGCAAGGCAGGGCGCCTGTCGTTGCCGGATGGGCGCCCGGTCGAGCTTGTCGATTTGCCCGGCACATACAGCCTTGCCCCCACCAGCCCCGACGAGCAAGTGACGCGCGATTTCGTGCTGGGCAAGCAACAGGGCGAGAAGTTGCCGGATGCGCTGGTGATCGTGGTCGACGCATCGAACCTCGACAATCATCTGCGCTTTGCACTGGAATTGATCGGGCTTGGCCTGCCGACTGTCGTCGCCCTGAACATGGTCGACCTTGCCACGCGCGACGGGCTGGAACTGGACGCGCGCATCCTGTCTATGGAGCTCGGCGTACCCGTCATACCAACCGTTGCCGTGCGCAAGCGTGGTCTGGATGATCTGAAAGCCGCGCTTGAAACGCTGCTGAGCAGCGGCGCAACCGAGATACGGCCTTCCGCGCCGCCGGTCAGTTTCGAGGTCGTACGCAAGGAAGCCCGCCGCATCGCGCGGATCGCCATCATGCGCGAAACGGCTTCACGCCGCCTGACGGGCGCCGTGGACCGTGTGCTGCTGCACCCCGTGGCAGGCTTTGTCATCCTGCTCGCTTTGCTGTTCGTGATGTTCCAGGCCGTGTTCAGCTGGGCCGGGCCGCCCGCCGACCTGCTGGAAGGCTGGGTACTGGCCTTGGGCGCGTTCATCACCAACACGCTGCCGCCCGGCATCGTCCACGATTTCCTGTTGCAGGGCGTGGTGGGCGGCGTCGGCGCCGTGGTCGTGTTCCTGCCGCAGATCCTGATCCTGTTCTTCTTCATCCTGATGCTGGAAGCGACGGGCTATATGGCGCGCGCGGCCTTCATCATGGATGCGCTGATGGCGCGGGTGGGCCTGTCGGGCCGCGCCTTCATCCCGCTGCTGTCCTCCTTTGCCTGCGCTGTGCCGGGGATCATGGCGACACGCACCATTTCCGACCCCAAGGACCGGCTGACCACCATCCTGATCGCGCCGCTGATGACCTGTTCCGCGCGACTGCCCGTCTATGGCCTGATCATTGCGGCCTTCATTCCTGCGCGTTCCGTTGGACCGGGCATCGGGCTTCAGGGCCTGGTGATGTTCCTGCTCTATGTCGCAGGCATTGTTGGCGCGATGCTGGCGGCATGGGCGCTGCGCCTGACGGTAACCAAGGGACAGAGCAGCGGTTTCCTGATGGAAATGCCCAAATATCAGCTGCCCCGGGCCGCAGGACATACTGATCGGCCTGTGGCAGCGCGCCGTGATCTTCCTGAAGCGCGCGGGCACCATCATTCTGGCGACCAACATTGTCCTGTGGGTGCTGGCCAGCTTCCCGCATGCGCCAGATGGCGTACGGCAAAGCGAATATTCAATCGCGGGGCGGATCGCAGGCGGCATCAACGTGCTGGTCGAGCCGATCGGTTTCAACCGCGACATTTCGCTGGCACTGCTGCCGTCCATGGCGGCGCGCGAAGTCGCCGTGTCGGCCATCGCGACGGTGTATGCGATCGATGCCGAGGATGATGTCGAGGCGCTGGATCAGGGGCTGGGCGAGCGGCTGCAAAGTCGCTGGAGCCTGGCAACGGCGCTGGCCTTCCTCGCATGGTTCGTTTTTGCGCCCCAGTGCGTGTCCACCATCGCCGTCACGCGACGCGAGACGAACGGGTGGAAATGGCCGGGATTCATGCTCGCCTACCTGTTCGTGCTGGCGTATGCGGCCGCCGGCATCACCTATTGGAGCGCCGTCGCGCTGGGGCTGGGATAGCCCACTTTACGATGCCTCGCGGGGGTCTATAAGGGCCGCTTTCACGCTCTCGGAGGGATCATGGCAGGCTCGGTCAACAAGGTTATTCTGGTCGGAAACCTGGGCGCCGATCCGGAAGTCCGCAGCTTCCAGAACGGCGGCAAGGTGTGCAACCTGCGCATCGCCACGTCCGAAACCTGGAAGGACCGGATGTCGGGCGAACGCAAGGAGCGCACCGAGTGGCATAGCGTCGCCATCTTCTCCGAAGGACTGGTGGGCGTCGCCGAACGCTTCCTGCGCAAGGGCAGCAAGGTCTATATCGAAGGCAAGCTGCAGACGCGCAAATGGCAGGACCAGTCCGGCAACGACCGCTACACGACGGAAATCGTGCTGCAGGGGCCGACGGCCGTCATGACCATGCTGGACGGCGCGCAGGGCGGCGGCGGCGGCGGTGGTGGCGGCTTCGGCGGCGGAAGCAGTGGCGGCGGCAGCCGGTCGAACAACGACTGGTCCGGCGGTTCCAGCGGCTTTGGCGGCGGCGATTATGACGATTTCGGGGGTGGCGGCAGCGCCGGATCGCGTGGCCGCTCGGGTGGCGGCAGCCCGAATTTCGACAATGATCTGGACGACGAAGTGCCCTTCTGACGGATCAGCCGGGCGTATCGGCCGTCCGCACCAGTATGGCAAGATTCATGGCGGCGCGCGCGCGAAAGCCCAGCGCCTCATACAGTGAGATGGCTGCGGCATTATCCGCATAGCTGTGCAGGAACGGCGTTTCACCGCGGTCCAGCATGGCGGATGCGACCTGATGGATGAGGGCGGCGGCAAGGCCCCGGCCGCGATGATCGGGATGCGTGCAGACGCCGCTGACCTCCGTGAAGCCGTCAAGGCGCATCCGCTCGCCCGCCATCGCCACCAGCATGCCATGCGCATCGCGGATGCCGATGAAACGGCCCAGCCGATGGGTGCTGCCCAGGAACGGGCCGGGACGCGTAAGATGCGCCAGCGCCTGCATTTCCGGCGCATCGGCGTCCGTGAGGACAAGCGCATCGACGGCAGGACGAATCGCGCTGATGGACGGCGCGACCATTTGCGTCAGCACCGCCGATCGCGCGATTTGCGTGCCGGGCGGCGGCGGTGTGGAGGCGGCGTCGACACACCAAAGTTCGCCGCCGGCAGGGACAAGCCCGGCCAGTGCAACGAGGTTTTCGGGCATATGGTCCGCCGGAGCCCCGAACGGGCCATGGTCGGGGTCGATCCGCAGCGCGCGCGCATCCCCTTGCGCCAGATAGGCCTGGCGTGTGGTCAGGGCGTTCCAAACGGGACGATCGAGAGGATGGTGCACGGCTTTCGCTCCAATAGTTGACTAAAGCAACTATCACGGCATAGGCTGTGTCGCAATGACCGATACTGTCGTTGCCCTGCGCGCCTTCAACCGTTTCCACACGCGTTTCGTGGGGGCGTTGTCGACGTCCTACATGGGCAGCGGCCTGACGCTGGCAGAAGCGCGCCTGCTGTACGAAGCGGCGATGCGCGAGCCGGCACTGGCATCCGAGATTCAGGCGAAGCTGGGGCTGGACGCAGGCTATGTCAGCCGGGTCGTGAAACGCTTTGAAAAAGCGGGGCTGATCCAGCGCGCGCGCGGAGAAGATGCGCGGCAACGGCCCATCAGCCTGACGCCCGCCGGACGTGCGCTGCTGGACGTAGTGGACCAGCGCGCGCGACAGGATGCGGAAGTGCGGCTGGCGCATCTGGACGCGCCCGCACGCGCGCTGGTCCACTA
>Ga0209066_10003574_pt1 | contig 17627 bp, 19 predicted proteins | sample All_14_2_FD_187198 | JGI IMG/M metagenome (GOLD analysis project Ga0209066, IMG submission 187198) | Freshwater microbial communities in response to fracking from Pennsylvania, USA - Allegheny Zone_MetaG_DW_15 (SPAdes) (version 2) ... | reverse complement strand
CTTCTTCATCAAGGGAGAAACCCGAGCAGTAACTCAGTGACGTCTCCTCCAGTCTGTCAGTGAGTGAGAGGCGGCTTCGGCCGCCTCTTTTCATTTCCGCTGTTGTTTTTCCAGAAACGCCAGGCTTCCCCCGGGTTTCAGCGTAACGAAGGAGAGGACGCGCGCCGGCAATGAAACTAAAATAGCAATATCATTTTCGACTGCCTCCATCCGGCGAATGCCGGTACCTTGATGAAACGCTGGTTGCTGCTCCTGCTGTCGCTTGTTCCCGTCTTCGCCATTGCCCAGGAGACACTGACGCTGGGCATCTTTGCCTACCGCCCGAAGCCGGTGATGGCACAGAAGTTCGACATGCTGGGCGTTTACCTGACCGGCGCCATTCCCGGGCACAGCATCCGGATCGAATATCTCGACCATGCCGAGATGAATACCGCACTGGCCGAACAGCGGCTTGACCTGATCTTCACCAACCCATCCCATTACGTCCAGCTGCGCCACGGCAACCGCCTGTCCGGGGCACTGGCAACGTTGCAGACGCTGGAAAACGGCCAGGCCACGGCCTTGCTCGGTGGCGTGATCATCGCCCGCCCGGACAGCCCGCTGCATACCCTGCAGGACATCCGCGGCCAGCGCCTGGCCATCCCCGGAGCCGGCGCGATGTTCCTTGGCGGCTACCAGACGCAGGCCTTCGAACTGCAACAGGTCGGCATCAATCTCCCCGACGATGCAAAAATCACTGATGCCCGCAGCCACGACAAGGTGGTCGAGGCGGTGATCAGCGGAGCTGCCGATGTCGGCTTCATCCGTACCGGCGTCATCGAAGCGCTGCAACGGGAGGGCAAGCTGGCGCCGGGTGCGCTGAAGGTGATCAACCCGCAGCAGTACCAAAACTTCCCCTTTGCCGTGTCCACGCGCCTCTATCCGGAATGGGCCTTCGCCGCGCTGCCCTCGGTGCCCGAGGACATCGTCAAACGGATCAATCGCGCCCTGCTCTTCATCACGCCGGACATGGCCGTTGCCGAAGCCGCCGGCATTCATGGCTTCACGATTCCCGGCGACTACCAGATGGTCGATCAACTGACCCGCGCGCTGCGGCTGCCCCCTTACCAGGAGGTCGACATCCGGGCCAGCGACGTCTGGAAGCGCTACGACTGGCTGATTTTTTCGGCGCTGCTGGCGCTCGGCATCATCATCGCCCTGGCCTTCCGGCTGTGGCGCACCCGCCTGGCCCGGACGCGCGAGGCCGAACGCCTGCAGACGATCACCGACACCATCGCCGACGGCATCTACGTGCTCGACGCCGACGGCCGGCTCACCCTGGTCAACCCGGCTTTCTGCGAAATCCTCGGTTATCCGGAAAGCGACGTGCTCGGCCGGATCGGCCACGAGATATTCCATCATCACGATGGCAACCAGCTGCCACTCGAGCAATGCAAGCTCTTCACCACGGTGCGCAGCGGCGGCGCCTATCACGGTGAAGAGCGTTTCCGTTGCCGGGACGGCCGTCTGATCGACGTCGAAATCGCCGCCCGCCCCATCCTCGACACCCACGGGAACCCGACCGGCAGTTCGGTCAATGCCTTCCACGACATCACCGGCCGCAAGCGTACCGAGGCCGAGCTCGAACAGCACCGGCACAACCTCGAAGCGCTGGTCGAGGAACGCACGACGGCGCTGTCGATCGCCAAGGAAGCCGCCGAAGCGGCGAACCGGGCCAAGAGCACCTTCCTTGCCAACATGAGCCACGAACTGCGTACGCCGATGAACGCGATCATGGGCATGACCGGCATGGTCCTGCGTCAGACCGGCGACACACGCCTGCGCGAGCAGCTGGGCAAGGTCGAGACTGCCTCGAAGCACCTGCTGCATGTCATCAACGACATCCTCGACATTTCCAAGATCGAAGCCGAGCGAATGAAACTCGAGCAGGTGGACTTCCTGCTCGGCAGCATCCTGGAAAACCTGCGCAGCCTGGCCGGCCACCGCGCCAGCGAAAAGGGCCTGCAACTGCACATTGAACTGCCGGCCGAACTGGCCACGCTGTCACTGGTCGGCGATCCGTTGCGCCTGGGTCAGATCCTGCTCAACCTGACCGGCAACGCCATCAAGTTCACCCGCCACGGCAGCGTCACCGTCCGTACCCGGCTGGTCGAGATCGCCGGCAACGCCGTCAGCCTGTGCTTCGAGGTCGCCGATACCGGCATCGGCATTGCTCCGGAAGCCCGCGAAAGGCTGTTCACGGCGTTCGAGCAGGCCGACAACTCGATGACCCGCAAATACGGCGGCACCGGCCTCGGCCTGGCCATCAGCAAACGCCTGGTGCACCTGATGGACGGCGAGATCGGCGTCGACAGCACGCCGGATGAAGGCACGACCTTCTGGTTCACCGTCCGCCTGCGCCATACCCAACGCAGTATTGCGCCTATCGTCACCCGCGACAGTGCCGAACACGAAATCCGCCGCGAACATGCCGCCGCACGCATCCTGCTGGCGGAAGACGAGCCGATCAACCGCGAAGTCTCGCTGTGCCTGCTGGAAGACTGCGGCCTCTGCGTCGATACCGCCGAAGACGGCCAGCAGGCCGTGGACCGTGCGCGCAGCGAACGCTACGCGCTGATCCTGATGGACATGCAGATGCCGGTCATGAACGGCGTCGAAGCGACGCAGGCGATCCGCGCCGACTCGCTGAACCGGCACACCCCGATCATCGCGATGACGGCCAATGCCTTCGCCGAAGACCGGGCGCACTGCCTGGCCGCCGGCATGAACGACCATCTGGGCAAACCGGTTGATCCCGAGCACCTGTTCTCGACGCTGCTCAAATGGCTGCGCAAGGGCGACAATAATTCGTAAAACTTAGCGCGGATCAAGGTTGCCGGCAGCATGGCTTTCTAGACTCGCCGGCATGACAAGTCATGCGCTGACCGTACCGAATTCCACCGGGCCCCGACTGGCCGGCGACCTCGCCATCTGGTTCTTCATCATGGCCGAGCTGCTCGCATTCGCCGTCTTTTTCGCGGCCTACGCCTTCACCCGCGCCGCCCATGTCGAGGAATTCAACCTTGCCCAGCAGGCGCTGAACCGCAATGCCGGCGCGATCAACACGCTGTTGCTGCTGACCGGCAGCGCCTTCGTCGTCCGCGCCGTGCAGGGTGCGCTGGCCGGCGAATCGCGGCGGGCGGCGCCGTGGATGCTTGCCGCCATCGCCAGCGGCGTGGCCTTCCTCGTCGTCAAGATGGTCGAATATTCCGCCGCCTTCGACCACGGCGTCAGCCTGTCGAGCAGCACTTTCGACATGTTCTACCTGTCGCTGACATTCTTCCATTTCATGCACGTCATCCTCGGCCTGGTCATCCTGGGCGCGCTGTGGCTCGGCCTGCGCGCCGGCCGCTACGGGCCGCACAACATGAACGGTCTGGAAAGCGGTGCCGCCTACTGGCACATGGTCGACCTGCTCTGGCTCATCCTTTTTCCGCTCGTCTATGTCATTCACTGAAAACGTCGCGGCCGGCAGTCACGGCACCCCCGCCGGCACCTTCCGCCTGTGGCTGGTGCTGATCGTCGCCACCATCCTCACCTGGCAACTCGGCGAAAGTCGCGGCGGCGGGCTGTTGACCGCAATCATCCTCGGCATTGCCATGATCAAGGGCGCCGTCATCGCCTTCGATTTCATGGCCCTCCGCCATGCTCCCCTGCTCTGGCGCTGCCTGCTCGGCGGCTGGCTGGTGCTTGTCTGTTCCCTGATCGGGCTGGCTTACTGGAAAGGCATCACCCCATGAACGCACGCGACACCCTGCAGGACAGTACGCTGGACCTGCCTTACTACGCCCCCTTCGGCCACGAAGAGGCGATCTTCGAATCAGCCTGGCGCAACCGCCTGCCGCTGCTGATCAAGGGCCCGACCGGCTGCGGCAAGACCCGCTTCGTCGCCCACATGGCCGCCCGCCTCGGCTTGCCGCTGTACACCGTGGCCTGCCACGACGACCTGACCGCCGCCGACCTGGTCGGCCGCCACCTGATCGCCGACGGCGACACCCGCTGGAGCGACGGCCCGCTCACCCGCGCCGTCCGCGAAGGCGGCATCTGCTACCTCGACGAGGTCGTCGAAGCGCGCAAGGACACCACCGTCGTCCTGCATCCGCTGGCCGACGACCGGCGCATCCTGCCGATCGACCGCACCGGCGAACTGCTCGAAGCGCCCCCCAGTTTCATGCTGGTCGTCTCCTACAACCCGGGCTACCAGAACCTGCTCAAGGGGATGAAGCCATCGACCCGGCAACGCTTCGTCAGCCTGCGTTTCGACTTCCCCGACGCCGATCGCGAAGCCGCCATCCTGCTGCGCGAAACCAACTGCGCGGCCGACCTCGCGCAACGCCTCGTCGGCATCGCCCAGTCGCTGCGCCAGCTCAAGGATCAGGACCTCGAAGAAGCCGTCAGCACCCGCCTGCTGATCTACGCCGCACTGCTCGTGCGCGACGGCATGGACCCGGTCGTCGCCTGCCGCGCCGCCATCGTCGAGAGCCTGACCGACGATCCCGAAGTGGCCGAAGCGCTGATGGAAGTCATCAGCGCCACCTTTGGCCGTTGAAGAGGCAAAAGCCATGCGGGCAACACTGCAAACCGGCAAAGCGGACACCCTCCCGAACAGCGCCGCCGACATCCTGACGCGGACACCGCTGTTCTCCGACCTGCCCGGCGACGACCTGCACCGGCTGGCCCAGGGCTGCCGGGTCGAGCACTACGACCGCGGCAACATCCTGTTCCACAAGGGCGATCCCTGCCACGGCTTCCATCTCGTCCTCGACGGCCAGATCAAGCTCGCCTTCGTCTCCGCCGCCGGCAACCAGAAGGTCGTCGAGATCATCCGGCCCGGCCAGAGCTTCGGCGAAGCCGTGATGTTCATGCAGAAACCCTACGTGCTGATGGCCCAGGCGCTGACCGACTGCCAGCTGCTGTTCATTGCCAAGGACGTCATCTTCCAGGAAATCCGCAAGGACCCGGACTTCTGCCTGCGCCTGATCGCCGGCCTGTCGCTGCGCCTGCACCACCTGATCAAGGACCTGGAAATCTACTCGCTGTGCTCCGGCCGCGAACGCATCGTCGGCTACCTGCTCGGCGAAATGGCCGACGACGAAGAAACCCCGCTGGCTGGCCGCGTCGAAGTCTGCCTGCCGACGCACAAGGGCACCATCGCCTCGCGCCTGAACCTGACCCAGGAACACTTCTCCCGCGTCCTTCACGAACTCGCCGACGACGGCCTGATCAAGGTCGAAGGCCGGCGCATCATCATCCCCGACGTCGCCAACCTGCGCTCCAGCCTCTGTCTGCCCTGATTATTGCGGTCGAGCGGGGTTTTCAGGCAATTTCCGGCCAATGCGACACAGGAGTTGGCCACACCAGCGGAAACCGGATGGCATGTAGCGGTGGTGTATGATTCCGGCACTCCAGTTTCCCCAGAATCTCCATTTACCCGCTAATGACATCCGCCACCATTAAACTCTTTCTCCCCCACGGTGACGCAAAACGCCTGCGAGTCGGTGAAGTCTCCAACTGGACGGGCAAAGCGCTTGCAGCGCCGAGAACCGAACTTGATGACTTGCTACTTCGCGAAGAATCCGAAAGCGCAGGAATCTATTTCCTTTTTGGCTCAGACCCCGAAACTGGCGATGCCCTGGCTTACATCGGAGAAGCTGAGGTCATCCGCGACAGGTTAAAACAGCACAAGGCAAAGGATTTCTGGAATGCCGTGGTCGTTTTTGTGAGCAAAGATGAGAATCTGACCAAAGCTCACATACGCTATCTCGAAAACCGCCTTCTTCAAGAAGCCAAAAAAGCTGCCCGTTACCGCCTTGAAAACGCGAACACAAGCAATCCAAAGCTACCGGAATCGGACCGTGAGGATATGGAAGTATTTCTTTCCCGTATTCAGCAAGTACTTCCGGTACTTGGATCAGATCTGCTTACCCCAATTGCAGGCTCGACCACGAACACGAAGCCGGAGAAAGAACTTCTGTGCAAGAACAAGGGAGCCTTGGCTCGTGGTCGACGAACGGAGGGTGGATTCGTCGTATTCAAGGACTCCACTGCAGTGGTGGCTGACCGCCCGTCCGCCGAAACTCAGCACCCATTCGTTGTCGCGCTGCGAAAGAAATTGTCACAAGACAATACGCTTGTCGAAAAAAATGGATATCTGGTGTTTACGAAAGACACGGAATTCGACAGCCCGAGTGCGGCGGCAGCCGTTATACATGGCGGCGGTGCAAATGGCCTTACCGCTTGGAAAAACGCCAGCGGAAAAACGCTCAAAGAACTCGAGGAGAGTTGAGCGATCAAACCCCAACGGTCTTCAGGCGCAGCATCAACGTCATCGGGTTTTGCGGTGATTCCTGAAAACCGTAGTGCATGTAGAACTGCCTGGCACGTTCGTGCAGCGCGTGCACAAGCAAGGCGCGAACGCCGGCATTCTGCGCTACAGAGATGGTGCGATTCACCGCATCCTGCAGCATGGCGGCGCCCAGCCCGATGCCCTGCGCCCGCTGATCAACAGCCAGTCTGCCCAGCACCATGACCGGAACCGGGTCGGGCATGTTGCGCCGAACCGCGCTGCTGGCCTGCTGGAGAGAAACGGCACCAGCCGCCAGGGCGTAGAAACCGCGCACACGATTTTCTGCATCAAGCACGACGAATGTCCTGCTGGCACCGCTGAGTTGGTTGTTCATTGCCCGGCGTTTTAGCCAGTCGTCCAATACCTGTTCGCCGCACGCGAAATCATTCAACAGGTGAGTCGCCGCCAGTGGCTGCGGCGCGGACAGCGTCAGGCTCATGCCTGGCTGTTTTCCCACGGCGCCTTGACCGCCATCAGGCGCTGCAGGCCTTCATTGGGCAGCGGCGGCGCATCAAGGATGGCGATGAACTGCTCGAACTTGTCCGCATCCAGGCCGAAGAAAACCTGATCGAGCAAGACCGACTGCGCGCGCTCGCACGCAGCCTCCAGCATGAAATCCGAACGGTTCTTGCCAAGCAGGCTGGCAGCCTGATCAATCAGATCACGCTGCGCCGGCAAGGCACGTAAATTGATCGCGGCGGCGCGCATCGGCAACTCCTCGTGTAAATACAACAGATACACAAACAATAGTGCTGCGTATAGCTGTTGTCAATACACCATTCGTCCAATTGGCAATCCTTCGCCATCTGCGGTAAAAACCGGGACGGGTTCAGTCCAAACGGAGGAGAAACGTTTCATGCAAACTACCGCCACAATCGCCACCGCACTGGTTGCGCTGCTCCACCTCTACATCCTTTACCTGGAAATGTTCCTGTGGAACACGCCGAAGGGCCGCAAGGTCTTCGGGCTGACGCCGGAATTCGCTGCTGCTTCGAAGGCGCTGGCGGCCAATCAGGGGCTCTATAACGGTTTCCTCGCTGCCGGCCTGCTCTGGGGACTGTGGCTGGGGCCGGCCGGCGACCCGGTGAAGATATTCTTCCTCGGCTGCGTCATCGTCGCCGGCGTCTTCGGTGCGGCAACGGCCAAGCGCAGCATCCTGTTCATTCAGGCGCTGCCCGGCGCCGTCGCGCTGGCGCTGGTGCTGCTGGCCTGAGGCAACCCGATTTTCGGAGAATCCTGCGGTCGACCGCAGGATTCATCGAAAAACCGGGTGCCGGTCAGGCCGCGACGGCAGCCCGGACGCGCGGCGCGGCAACTTGCGGACGCGCGGTTTTTGCCGGTTTTCCCGCGTCGACCGCAGCAAAACGCGCAGCCAGCAACGCTGCTTCGCGCTGCGCCGAATAGCCGCCGGCGACGGCGCCGATGACGATCAGCGCCGGCGAGCGCAGGCCGGCCTCGGCAACCTTGCCGGCGAGTTCGGCGAGCGGCGCGGCGACGCTGCGCTGGGCGCGGGTGGTCGCCGACTGCACGACCATCCCCGGCGTGTCGGCCGGCAAGCCGTGCGCGATCAGCTCGGCGCAGACTTGCGGCAGCGCCGCCAGGCCCATGTAGACGACCAGCGTCTGGCGGTCGCGGGCGAGCACCTGCCAGTCAAGGTCGAGCGTGCCGTCCTTGAGGTGGCCGGTGGTCAGGATCAGGCTGCAGGCGTGCGCCCGGTGCGTCAGCGGCACGCCGGTGTAGGCGCCGACCGCCGAGGCGGTGGTGACGCCGGGAACGATCTCGAACGGCACGCCGGCGGCTTCCAGCGCGTCCATCTCCTCGCCCCCGCGACCGAAGATGAACGGATCGCCGCCCTTCAGGCGGACCACCTCAAGGCCTTCGCCGGCGAGATCGACGAGCAACTGGTTGATCTCTTCCTGCGGCAGCGCGTGCCGGCCGGATTCCTTGCCGGCATAGACGCGCCGGGCGCTCGCCGGGATCAGCGCGATCACTTCGTCGCCGACCAGATGGTCATAAACCACCGCCTGCGCCTGCGTGATCAGGCGGTAAGCGCGCAGCGTGAGCAATTCCGGATCGCCGGAACCGGCGCCGACCAGACTGACTTTCCCCATCATGACCATTCCCCCATGCCTTTCGTTGTGTTGCCGGCCGCTCAGTGGCTGGTGCCTTCCGAGCGGGTGATCTTGTTGTGCAGGTTGTACTTGCCGACCGGCTTGTCCATCGGGATGCGCTTGACCTCCTGCAGCGTCTGCGCGTCGTAGACGATCAGCGCGCCGCCGGCGGCCTTGCGTTCCCACAGGCTGGCCAGCACGTAGCGGCCGTCACGGGTGAATTCGACATGGGCCAGCGTCTTGCCGGGCATCGGCCGCAACTGGGCGACGACCTCAAGCTTTTCCTTGTCGATCACCTGCAATGTGTCGCGGTGTTCGCGGCTCATCATCGAATCAGTCCAGGCGTAGCGGCTGTTCTCGTGACTGCGCATGAAGAAGCCGGGGCCGAGCGTCGGAATGCTGCGCACGTTCTCCCAGGTTGCGGTATCGATGACGCTGACCACGCCCTCGTTCAGATTCGGCGTCGCCATCACCGTCCGCCCCTGCCACGCCCAGGTGATGCCGGAACCGAGATGCGGCATGCCGGGCAGTCGCAGTTCGGCAACCTGGCGGCGGGCGTCGAGGTTGATCACCTGCCCGCGCCCGGCCTCGCGCGAGGCGCCCATCAGGTCGTTGTAGTCCTGGGTGAAGAAGAAATCGTCGAGATAATCATCGACACTGGTGCGCTGCGGATTGAGGAAGCCCGGGATGAAGGCGCCTTCCTTGTACTGGAAGTCGTGAATCATGCCGACGGGAATGTCCGGCTGCTTCGGGTCATAGGAAATCTCCCAGACTTCCTTGACGTCCTTCAGCGCGGCGACGAAGCTTTTTCTCGGGGCAGCGTCGTAGACCGCAGAAACGCGTGAGGTCTTCTTGCCGTCCTTGTCGGCCACCGGCAGGATGCGCACCGGTTTCAGATCGCTGTCGAGGATGACCAGCGAGTGCGGCAGGTAGTTGGCGATGGCGACGTACTTGCCGTCGGACGACACCGCCGCGTTGCGGGTGTTGATGCCGGCGCGGACTTCGGCGACCGGCGTCAGGTTCCAGATGTCGTACTTGGTGACCCAGCCGTCGCGCGAAGCGAAATAGACGAAGCGGCCGTCCGGCGAGAACTTCGGCCCGCCGTGCAGGGCGAAGCGCGAAGCAAAGCGGTGGATCGGTTCGAGCTTGTCGCCATCGAGGATCGAGACATGGTGATCGCCGCTCTCGACGACGATGAACAGGTTCATCGGATCGGCGGTAAACGACGGTTTGTGCGGCAGCTTGCGCACATCGGCGTGCTCGATCCGCGACGCCTCGATCGCCGCCAGGTCCCAGCGCGGGCTGACCGCCGGCGGCGCGTAGATGTAAGCCTGCAAAGCTTCGATCTCGGCCGCCGACAACTGGCTGGCGAAGGCCGGCATCTGCGTCGCCGGCCGACCGTCGGCAATCACCTTGCCAGCCTCGCCTTTACGCAGCCGGCCGAGGTTCTCCGGCAGCAGCGCCGGCCCCATCGCGCCCAGGCGTTCGCTGCCGTGGCAGACGGCGCAATGTTTCTGGTACAGCGCTTCGGTGTCGGCGGCGAGCGCCGGCAGGGCCGGCAACAGCCCGGTGAGAAGCAGCAGGACGGCGGGCTTGATGCGCATGTTCATATCCTTCAGGCGGCGATTTCTTCGTCGGTCAGGTAGCAGCCCGGGTCTTCGGCCCAGACGTTGCCGGTCAGCTGCTGGGCGCGGACGCGGGTGTTGCCGTTGCAGATGGCGAGATGGCGGCAACTGGCGCAGCGGCCTTCAACCGGGCGCGGGCGCTGCTTCAGCCCGGCCATCAGCGGGTCGGACAGGTCGGCCCAGATGTCGGCGAAACGGCGCTCGCGGACGCTGGCCAGCGGGTAGTGCCACCACATCGTGTCGGGATGGACGATGCCGCGGTTGTCGATATTGGCGACATTGACGCCGGAGGCGTTGCCGCCCCACTGCGCGAGCTTGGCGGCGATGTGCGCGGCGCGCTCGGGAAAGCGGCGGCGCACCCAGTGCAGGAAGAAGGCGCCGTCGGCGTCGTTGTTGCCGGTGGTGAACTCCTTGGCGATGCCACGGCGGCGATAGTCGAGACAGGTCTCGAACAACTGCTCCATGGCCTCGCGGGTCAGCCGGTGTTGCGCGTCCTCGGCGCGGTTCTTGTTACCGCGCCCGGCGTAGTTCAGGTGCGAGAAATAGAAGCGGTCGATCTGCTCGCGTTCGACCAGCTCAAGCAGCCCCGCCAGATCGCCGGCGTTGTCGCGGGTCATCGTGTAGCGGACGCCGACCTTGAGCGCGCGTTCGCGGCACAGGCGGATGGCGTGCAGCGAAGCGTCAAAGGCGCCTTCCAGGCGGCGGAAACGGTCGTGCACCGCGCCCAGGCCGTCGAGCGAGATGCCGACGTAGTCGAAGTCGCAGGCGGCGATCTCGGCGATGTTGTGTTCGTCGATCAGCGTCCCGTTCGACGACAACGCGACGTAGAAACCCATCGCCTTGGCGCGCCGGGCAATCGTGAAGATGTCCGGGTGCAGCAGCGGTTCGCCGCCGGACAGGATCAACACCGGCACCCGCGCCGCCTTCAGGTCTTCGAGCACGACGTAAATCTCCGGCGTGCTCAGTTCGCCGGCAAAATTGGTGTCGGTCGACACCGAGTAACAATGGCGGCAGGTCAGGTTGCAGCGGCGCAGCAGGTTCCAGATGACGACCGGGCCGGGCGGATCGCGGTGCGGGCCGACCGGCGTCGGCTGGTCGATTTCGGCAATGAACTGGCTGATGCGGAACATGCGTTCTCCTGGTCAGGCGGCGAGCCGCAGCCCGGTTTTCTTGAGGATGGCGGTCGAGAACAGCACGTCGTCGGCGCGGCAGGCATCGCCCAGCAGGCTGCGAACGACGGCGATGCGCGCCATGACTTCGTCGCGGCTGTCGCCGTGAAGCATCGCGAACAGGTTGTACGGCCAGCCCGGCAAATGGCGCGGTCGACGGTAGCAATGGGTAACAAACGGCAAACGGCCGATGCGCTCGCCGAGTTCGTCGACGCAGTCGTCGGCGACGTCCCAGACGCTCATGCCGTTGGCCGTGTAGCCGATCGCGTAGTGATTGGGCACGGCGCCGATGCGGCGGATGACGCCACGCGCCAGCATGTCGTCGAAACGGCGCATGACGGTGGCTGCGTCGCAGCCGAGTTCGGCGGCCAGCGCCTCGTAGGGCTGGGCGCACAGCGGCAGGCCGCGCTGGGTGGCGAGGATCAGCCGGCGGTCGAGTTCATCCATGGCGGCGCTCCCGGGTGGCCAGTTTCATTTCGACGAAGTACTCGCGCTCCTTGGGGAAGGCGTGCACGGTCAACCCGGTGTTTGCCTCGATTTTGGCGATCGCCGCAGCGATGCCTTCGGGCTTTTCGGTGGCCAGCACGAACCACATGTTGAAGCGGTGTTCGCGGCGGTAGTTGTGCGCCACTTCGGGCAGCGCGTTGACCGCGGCATTGACGCGTTCCCAGTCGGCTTCCGGGACTTCCAGCGCGGCCAGGACGAAGGCACCGCCGACCCGCTCGATCTGGAACAGCGGCCCGAAACGTGTAAGCACACCACGCGCCAGCAGGCCCTGCAGGCGTTCGATCAACTCGGCCTCGGCCAGCCCGAGCGTTGCCGCCGCTACCGCGTAAGGCCGGTCGCAGACGGGAAAACCGCCCTGCAATTGATCGACGATCTTGCGGTCGACCGCATCAAGCAGCGAACAATCAGACATAGCGCGCTCCGGTCTGCTTGAAGCAGCGTTGCGAGAACAACACCGCATGAGGCACGCCGGCCAGCGCGTGGCGTTCGCGCAGGCGGCCGATGGTGCCGGCGACGCTGTCGCGGCACTGACCGTGGATCATGCAGAACAGGTTGTAAGGCCAGTGCGGCAGGTGGCGCGGCCGGCGGTAGCACAGCGTCACCGCGTCCTCGCCGGCGAGCCCTGCGGCGACACGGTCGACGTCGGCATCGGGGATGTCGTGCACCAGCATCGCGTTGGCCGAAAAGCCGAGTTCGCGGTGGCGGACGACGATGCCGAAACGGCTGATCGCGCCACTTTCCAGCCAGCGGGCAATGCCCTGGATGACCGCGCCTTCCGTCGTCGCACAATCACGTGCCATGCTCAGGTAGGGCTGCGCGGTCAGCGGCAGACCGTCCTGCAGGCGGGCCAGCAGGCAGCGCTGGCGGGAATCGAGCGTCATTGCGGCAGCCGGTGCGGCGTTATGGCTGCGCGCCGTGCGGCTGCCGTCGAGCGGGAAACCAAGATCAATGTGGTAGGCCTTTTCCATCGGCAGCGACAGCGCCGGCACGCCGGCCAGCGCCTCGATGCCGGCCAGGATGCGCGCCAGCGCCGAGGCATCGGCGGCAGTCAGGACGAACCACAGGTTGTAGCGGTGTTCGCGCTGGTAGTTGTGATTGACCCCGGGAAAGGCGTTGACCGCCAGCGCCACCTCGGCCATCCGTGCTTCCGGCACGGCCATCGCAACCAGCGTCGAGACGCCGAAACAGCCCGGCCGCAACACCGCACCGATGCGTGAAACCCGCTCGTCGGCGTGCATCCGGCGCAGGCTGTCGATCACATCGTCTTCCGTGCTGCCGAGTTGTTCCGCCAGTTGTGCATAGGGCCGGCTGCACAGCGGGAAATCACGCTGGAAGTCGTTGAGCAGGCAGAAATCGAGATGTGGGTCCATTTAAAAACCGATGCGTTGGGCCCGACTGGAGAAGAATATCCCCGAGGGCGCGTCGGCCGTAATTTCCCCTATCCGGGTAAGGTTTTCCGTGTTGTAGATCAAAATTTTGTGATCATCGCGTGCCGACAGCCAGACGTTCTCGCCGCGCGGCGTGAATTCCATGTGCAGGATGCCCTTGCCGGGTTCCAGCTGATGCGCGACCTGCCCCTTCAAGGTATCGATGACATCGACCTTGCCGTAGTCGGGGAAGGCGAAATTGACCCACACCTGGCGCCCGTCCGGCCGCGCCATGACGAACACCGGCTGGCCGCGCACCGGAATCCGGCCGACTTCCTTCCAGGTCGCGACATCGACGACCAGCACCTCGTGCCGGCCAATCGCCGGCAGGTAGGCCTTGCCCTGCGCCACCGACCAGCCGCGCAGGTGCGGCATCTTGAAAACCGGCAGCTTCTCCTCGCCGCGGCCGTACTTCTCGAGGATCTTGCGGCTGCCCTTTTCCGGCTGCCACAGGTCGAGTAGCGCGACACCGTCCTCGCCGAACAGGCCAGCCAGGAAATGCCGGCCATCCGGCGTGACCAGGCCGTCATACGGGTTCTGCCCGGCCGGAAAACGCTGCGTCACCGGCCGGCGCGGATCGGAAAAATCGCTGACCCAGATCTCGCCGGCGTCGAACAACGCGTAGACGAACTTGTTGCCCGGCGAGTCGGCCAGGCCGACGACCTTGGAAAATTGCCCGGGCGCGTATTCGGCCGGGACTTCGGCGAGCAGTTCCAGCGTCTCGGCATCGAAGGCCTTGATGCCGCCCGGCTTGTAGTTCTGCGCGACGACGATGCGCCCATCCTGCGAGATCGAGCCGCCGATCGCGTTGCCACTCTGGATGATCCGCTTGACCACCTGGCCGGCCAGCATGTCGATTTTGGTCAGCCCGCCATCGCGGCCGAAGACATAGGCGTAGCGACCGTCGCGGGAATAGACGGCGGAGGCGTGCGAGAGATCGCCAAGGCCGCCGATGCGCGCATACGGCTGGCGCGTGCTGGTATTGGCCAGCGTCACATGGCCGCTGGCACGCTCGATGATCAGCGCCAGATCGCCGGTGCCGCGCAGCGGCGGCTTGCCGGCGCAGGCACTGAGGAAGGCGACGAGAAGGACGGAGAACAGGATACGCATCGCAGGACTCACTCGGGAAAGCCCGACAGCAGGCGGTCGACGACCCAGGCCGCCTCGGCCTCGGTCAGGAAGCGTTGCCACGGCGGCATGGCGGTGCCCGGCCGGCCGTGATAGATGGTTGCGGCCAGCCCTTCAGCCGGCTTGTCGCGCAGGTCGGCCGGCAACAGCGCGGGGCCGAGCCCGCCCTGCAGGCTCATGCCGTGGCAGGAACCGCACTCCTGACGCACCATGTGCGCCAGTTCCTGCTGCCGTTGCGGCGGCGGCTCGCTGGCCAGCGCCGAACTGAGCATCAGGCCGACACCCGCCAGCGCCAGGCAGGACTGGATCGCCCAGCGCCAGCAGGAGCGACGGCGCAGCGCCGCCCTAGAACTTCTGTGCCTTGACATCGCCGTCGCCGCCAAGACCGATGGTATGGCCGAAGGAAACATGGTGGAAACGCCCGCCGGCATGGTCGGCATGCACCGCCAGACCGAAATGCACCGTCGGCGTTGCCGGCAGCTTGCGGCTGAAGGTCACCGTCCAGCTGTCGCCGCTCTTGCCGCCTTCGGCCTTGACGCCGGCCTGGCCGCCATCCATCCGGCGCTGATCGGTGACGCTGCCATCGGCGACCTTGCCCGAACTCGACCACTGCATCAGTTCGTAGGCACCGGCGCTGACGTACTTGGTCTTGTCCTTGCCGTCAGGCATCGTCTTCGCATCCTGGTGACAGGTTGCCCAGCAGCCGACCTGTTCGGCCATCGGTACCTGGGCGCTCGGGAACATCACCGTCGCCTTGACCGCGTTGTCCTTGTCCGACTTGTCGAAGCCGCCGTCGGGCGCCTTGAAGCTCAGGCGCACGTAAAGCTGGCCGGCGTCGTAGGCGGCCTGAACGGTGACCGGGAAGCTCATCGTCTTCGGTGCGCCCTTGGGTTCGAGTTCAGAACCGAGCCGGGACAGATCGACGTTGATCTCGCCGCCCTCGACATGGCAGCCGGCGCAGGTTTCGCCGCGCGTCAGGCCACGGCTGCCGCCGTGCTTGCCCTTGCTTTCGATCCATTCCCACGGCGTTGCGCCGGGATGGAAGACATGAATCGTCGTGCCGGCCACCTTGTTCCAGTCCGGCGCCGCCTGGGCCCACGGCGAAACCGTCAGGGCACCGAGCAGCAATAAGGTCGTACAGCGCAATTGTGCTTTCATTGACTCACCTCGTGGAGAAGCCGCGTTCTGACGTACCAGAGATTACGGGGGCTCGCGCCCCCGTAACCTTGTGTCACATCAAAAGCGCGAAATACGATCAGTAGATGTCGTGCTGGGTGTTGTAGACGTTGAACTTGCCGGTCGGCGTGATCATCTTCGGATCGGTGATCACCTTCTTCAGCTTGAGCGTTGCATCGTCATAAACAACAATCGCCGACTGGTCGGTCTTGCCACCCCACAGCGAGATCCACACTTCCTTGCCGTCAGCCGAGTATTCCGGATGGACAGCGCGCTTGACCGCCTTGGTCGGCGGCAGGCCGGAGTCCTTGGCGACGTTGAGCACGGCCTTCGGCTTCGACAGGTCGGCCATGTCCCAGACGGCGACCGATTCAGCCAGGTCCTTGTCCGGGTTCTGCGGCGCGTCGGCCCAGAAGTGTTTGGACACCGGATGCGTCTTGACGAACAGGTTGCCCGGCACGTGCTTGATTTCCTGCACGACCTTCCAGTTGTACTGCTTGTACTGGGCGAACTTCGGATCGTCGGAGGGGGTCGAGATCAGCGTCACGACATCGGCGCCGAGGTGGCCGGTGGCCCACACCGGACCGAACTGCGGATGGACGAAGTTGGCGCCACGACCCGGATGCGGAATCTTGGCGACATCGACCAGGGCGGCCAGCTTGCCGGTCTTGGTATCAACGGCAGCAATCTTGTTCGAGGCATTGGCCGCGACCAGGAAGTATCGCTTGGACGCATCCCAGCCACCGTCATGCAGGAACTTGGCGGAAGCGATGGTGGTCGTCTTCAGGTTTTCGATGTCGGAGTAATCAACCAGCAGGATCTGGCCGGTTTCCTTGATGTTCACCACCCATTCCGGCTTGATGAACGAAGCGACGATGGAAGCCACGCGCGGTTCCGGATGGTATTCGCCATCGACGGTCATGCCACGGGTGGACACCACCTTGCGCGGTTTCAGCGTGTCGCCGTCCATGATGACGAACTGGGGCGGCCAGTAGGAACCGGCGATGGCGTACTTGTCTTCGAAGCCGGCGAACTTGGAGGTATCGACCGAGCGGGCGTCGAAACCGATCTTCACTTCGGCGACGACGGCCGGTTTTTCCATCCACAGGTCGATCAGGCTGAGGCGACCATCGCGGCCGATCACGTAAACATAGCGGCCGGAAGCCGACAGACGCGAGATATGCACGGCGTAGCCAGTCTTGACGATGCTGCGGATTTCCTTGGTATCGCCATCGATCAGTGCCACTTCGCCGGTATCACGCAGGGTGACCGAGAAGATGTTCTTCAGGTTGAACTTGTTCATCTGCTTGGTCGGGCGCTTGTCGACCGGGACGATGACCTTCCACGAATCCATCGTGTCCTTGAAGCTGTACTCCGGCGGCACATCCGGCGTGTTCTGGATGTACTTCGACATCAGGCTGATTTCTTCCTTGGTCAGGATGTCGTCGAAGTTCACCATGCCGCCATCGGTACCGTAACCGATGATCTTTTCCAGACGGCTCTGGCCGAGCTTCAGCGTACCGCCTTCGGTCACCTTGCCGCTGGCGTCCTTCTTCGACCAGTGCGGCTCAAGGTTCTTGCCGGTGGCGCCCTTGCGCAGCACGCCGTGACAGCCGGCACAACGCTCGAAGTAAATCTTCTTGGCCTGTTCCTTTTCCTCGGCGCTCATTGCCGGTCCGGCATTCTGCGCAAAAGCGGAACCCATCGCGGCGGCGATGACCGTCAAACCAAAAGCAACTGCCCCAATTGACGAAACTTTCATCTCTACTCTCCTAAAGTGGACATTGCACCTGAACCCCCAGAGCAATGGCCGGAAGAGTGATCTTCGAAACAGGTCGAGTCTTTGATGATTGCTAAATCACACACCCCGAGCGGGGGATTTATCGAGAAAACCCGGATTTTTTCCGGGGTTTTTGTCATTTTTGCGGTCAACACGTGATTTACATCAAATTTCCGCCGCCAGTTCCCGAAAAAACCGTCAAAAAAAACACCTTGAAAAGTATTTACCCCGCCCGGAGGCCGTTCTTGACGCAAATCATGGATCGCATGCATGGGTAAATTCGAGAATGCGCGCACCGTCAACAAGGAGCGCACAAATG
>Ga0209066_10003573_pt1 | contig 17633 bp, 14 predicted proteins | sample All_14_2_FD_187198 | JGI IMG/M metagenome (GOLD analysis project Ga0209066, IMG submission 187198) | Freshwater microbial communities in response to fracking from Pennsylvania, USA - Allegheny Zone_MetaG_DW_15 (SPAdes) (version 2) ... | reverse complement strand
CCACCAGTATCATCAAAGGGGGGGGGCAGGATCTGACGCGGCAGTCCGGACAGGTCAAGAAAGGTGATGTCGAGGCCAAGAAAACAACCTTCTCCAAGGAGGCGCAACTGGAATTCCGGCGCAAGGAGCAGGAGCGTCTGGAGCTACTGAAAGCAGATATCGAAAAAATGATCGAGCAGAGTCCCCAGCTGGCTCAGTTCAAGAAACAGTTGCTGCTCGATATCACTTCCGAAGGTTTGCGTATCCAGATTGTCGATGAACAGAATCGGCCGATGTTTGATTCCGGTGGCGCCGACGTAAAACCCTACACCCGGGATCTGTTGCGCCAGATCGGTCAAGCGCTCAACGGCGTTTCGAACCGGATCAGCCTGGCGGGGCATACGGATGCAGCACCGTTTGTCGGCGGTCTGCAGGGATTTTCAAACTGGGAGCTTTCCGCCAATCGCGCCAATGCGTCGCGGCGCGAGCTGGTTGCCGGTGGTATGGAAGCGCACAAAATCATGCGCGTTGTCGGCTTGGGTTCGACGTTGCTGTTCGACAAGAACGACCCGCTCAACCCCGTTAATCGACGGATCAGCATCGTTGTCCTGAATCAGCGTACCGAACAGGCAATTCTCAACGAAGAAGAGAATAGTTCTGAGGTCGAGAATGGCGATGAAGTGCCTGCGGTGCTTGATTTGCCAACGACGCCCAATGGTCGGGCGGGGTAGTTGGTTCCTGCGCGGATATGAACTCGTTACAGTTGTGTCGTTGTCGGTTTGTGCCGACGATGAAATTGAATTGTTCTGATTGAGAAATGAGGGAAAAATGGCCAAAACCATTCTTGCAGTTGATGACTCCGCGTCCATTCGCCAAATGGTCTCCTTTACGCTGAAAAGCGCTGGCTACGAGGTGGTCGAAGCTGTTGACGGACAGGATGGTCTGGATAAGGCCAAATCGCGGAGCGTGAATCTCGTGCTGACGGACCAGAACATGCCGCGCATGGATGGATTGACCTTGATCAAGAGTCTGCGAGGCCTCCCGCAGTACGCCACGACCCCAATTCTGATGTTGACCACCGAGTCGTCGGATGCAATGAAATCCCAGGGGCGCGCGGCTGGTGCTACTGGCTGGCTGGTGAAGCCGTTTGATCCGCAAAAGCTTATCGAGGTCGTACGCAAGGTTATCGGCTGATTTCCCCCCGTTCGGCCGGCCTGTGTCTGGTCGTATCTGTTTCCGGTCACCCGTTGGCATCGTGACCGTCTGAGGAGGAAGCATGTCAATCGACATGAGTCAGTTTTATCAGGTGTTCTTCGAGGAGTCGGAGGAGCACCTGGCGGCTATGGAATCGTTGTTGCTTGAACTGGATGTCGGTGATCCGGACCTTGAACAATTGAACGCTATTTTCCGGGCCGCCCATTCGATCAAGGGAAGCGCCGGCACCTTCGGTTTTACTGACCTCGCTGAAACCACGCACATCCTGGAGAATCTTCTCGACCGGATTCGCAAGATGGAACTGCCGCTGCGGGCAGATATGGTTGATGCCTTTCTGCAGGCGGGCGATGTGTTGCGCAGCATGCTGGATGCCCATCAAGGTCGGGGGGCGGTCGACCAGATGGCCGTAATCGCCATTTGCGACCGCTTGCGCCAGCTTTCCAGTGGCAATGCCGCACCGTCGTTGCCCGTGCCTGCACAGGCCGCAGAGGATGAAGTGGCCGTGCGGATTCCGGAAGATACTGGACGCCGTCTTTTTGATATCCAGTTCGTGCCGACCGACATCGCAGCCAATGGCGTCGGGATAGAGAATCTGCTCGATGAACTGCGCTCCTTGGGGGATCTGGAGATTGTCAGCCGCCCAGCGCCTGGAGAAACCGGCCCCGCCTACTGGGACCTGCGTTTGCTGACCGATCAGTCGCGAGAGGTGTTTGCCGATCAGATCGATTTCATCGCCGAGAATGGTGCGTGGCGGATTGTCGAAGACAAGGCGGTTGCTGCCGATGGAACAACGGCATTCGGGTTTTTTCCGGATTGCCCGGGCGTCCCTGACGAGCTGCGCGGCTATGGTTTCTTCCGTGGCAGTGGGCAGCGAAATGAAGCGGCGAAAGAGGAGGACGATGCCTACGGGTTTTTCGAGCCGCTGCCTGCCGTTGCTGCTGCACCGCTTGAGGACGACAGTTTCGGATTTTTCGAGCCGTTGCCTGCTTCTCCGGTAGCCAGTGAAACCAAGGACGACGGATACGGCTTTTTTGAACCCCTGCCGTCAGCGCCTGCCGTTGTCGAGGAGGGGGAAGGTTTCGGATTCTTCGTGCCGATTCCGCCGCCGCCTATGCCCGCTGAAGTGCCCGTGGCCAGTGTTGTGGCCGAGCCGGCGCAGGTGCCGCTCGGCAAGCCGGCAGAGCGTCAGGCTAAAACCGCTGTTGCTGCTACTGGCGACTCATCGATCCGGGTCAGCATTGAGAAGGTCGACCAGTTGATCAATCTGGTCGGCGAACTCGTTATCACCCAGGCCATGCTGTTGCAAACCTCTGCCCAGATGCAGGAAACGGCACCGGAAAGGTTGCTTAACGGACTTGCCCAGCTGGAGCGCAATACGAGGGATTTGCAGGAGTCCGTGATGTCGATCCGGATGATGCCGATTTCCTTTGTCTTCTCGCGTTTTCCGCGCGTTGTTCGCGATCTGTCGGCAAAGCTCGGCAAACAGGTCGAACTGAAAACTCTCGGCGAGACCACAGAACTCGACAAGAGCCTGATCGAGCGCATCACCGATCCGTTGACCCATTTGATCCGCAACAGTCTCGACCATGGTATCGAGTCGCCGGAGAAACGTGTGGCGGCAGGCAAGAGCCCGACCGGTACGATTACCCTGAAAGCCTATCATCAGGGGGGCAATATCGTCATTGAAGTGGGTGACGATGGTGCCGGTCTGCCGCGCGAGAAAATCCTGCAGAAGGCGCGCGAGCGCGGCTTGCCGGTTTCCGAACAGATGACCGACCAGGAAGTGTTCCACCTGATTTTCGAGGCCGGTTTCTCGACAGCCGATCAGGTGACCGATGTGTCCGGGAGAGGGGTGGGCATGGACGTCGTCCGCCGCAATATCCAGTCGATGGGGGGGCGCGTCGAAATCGATTCGATGTTCGGCATTGGTACGCGCATGACGGTACGTCTGCCGCTGACGCTGGCAATTCTTGACGGCATGTCGGTCGCGGTTGGCGATCAGATTTATATTCTGCCGCTTTCTTATGTGCTCGAGTCACTGCAGCCGATGCCCGGTGACATCAAGACCTTGTCCAACCAGGCACGGGTGGTCCAGGTTCGCGGAGAATACCTGCCTGTTGTCGTGTTGCATGAAATGTTCCGTCTCAAGTCGGCATGGAATGACTTCACGCAGGGCATCATGGTCGTTCTTGACGCCGACGGCGCGCGGGTCGCATTGTTCGTGGACGCGCTGCTCGGACAGCACCAGGTGGTCATCAAGAGTCTGGAGGCGAATTACCGCAAGGTGCCGGGGATTTCAGGTGCGACCATCATGGGTGATGGTCATGTGGCGCTGATCCTGGATGTCTCGGCGATTGCCGGGATGGCCAGAACAAATATGCAGAAAGCCGGATAAACGGCAGATGAGGAGCGAATGATGGAAGTCATGATGCAGGGGGCGGCGGCCGGCGAGGATGATCTGGTGGCCAGTGAATTCCTGACCTTCACGCTGGGCAGCGAGGAGTATGCGATCGATATCCTGAAGGTTCAGGAGATCCGCGGCTACGAGACGCCAACGCTGATTGCCAATGCGCCACCCTTCATCAAGGGGGTGATCAACCTGCGTGGCATCATCGTCCCCATCGTTGATCTGCGTATCAAGTTCAATCTTGGCAAGGTCGAATACACGCCCTTCACCGTGGTCATCATTCTCAATATCGCAGGGCGGGTGATCGGGGCTGTCGTAGACAGCGTTTCCGACGTGTTGTCCTTGACCTCGGCGCAGGTCCGTCAGGCGCCGGATTTCTCCGGTTCCTTCGACACCAAGTACATTCTGGGGCTGGCCAGCATCGAGCAGCGCATGCTGATCGTTACCGATATCGAGCGTCTGATGACCAGTGCCGATATGGAATTGATCGAGGCCGCTGCCGAGTGAACGGATACCTGAGGGGGGCAAAATGTTGAATGTGCGCAATTTCAGGATAGGCAGCCGGCTGATCGCAACGACGGTGGGCGCGCTTGGCTTGATGATCGCTTTTGTACTTGTCGCTTTGATCAGCCTTGGGTTGATTGGCGACAAGGTGCAGACGATTGCGGTCGACAATAACCAGGGCATGGAATTGGCTCGCGAAATGCAAGGCCATATCGACAGTCTTGGCCTGCATGCACGCAATGCGCTGCTCTACGAGGAAATTGTCCGTCAGCGGGAAGAGGAGCAGGGTGTGGCGAGTGCCTTGCTGCGCTATCGGGAAAGTGCTGGGCAATTGGCTGGGATGCAGTTGGCCCCGCAGGCCCGGGAAGTTCTGGTCCGCTTGCCGGTTCTCACAGTCGCTGCCGAAGACGCACTGAAGCGCCTGTTCGCACTGGTTGGTGAAGGAAATCAGCCAGCAACACAAGCGCATTTCGTTGAGGTGCTTGGTCCGAACCTGCAGGCCTGGGAAGCAGGTGTGACCGAATTGGTCGCCGCACAGAAGGCGGCGAACCTCGCGGCACTTGATGAAATCGGTGCGATTCGCGGCAACGTGCAAATGATCCTGATCGGCCTGATCGTGCTTGCCGTGGTTGTGATGATTCCGTCTGGGTTGTGGGTGACCCGGGGGATCACCAACCCCCTGTCGGCCGCGGTTGATGTTGCTGAGTCGGTTGCGGCAGGGAATTTCGACAATCAGGTCGACTCGGACGGCAAGGATGAACCGGCCCATCTGCTGCAGACGCTGGCGCGCATGCAGGCCGATCTCAAGGTTCGCAGTACCAGCGAACGCCGGATAGCGGCCGAGGCCATGCGAATCAAGGTGGCACTGGATGTCGGTTCGAACTGCGTGATGGTTGCCGATAACGATGGCATCATCATTTATTGCAATCGCGCAGTCCTGGAAATGATGCGCAGAGCTGAGTCGGATATCCGGCGGGAGCTGCCGGATTTCAGTGCTGATACCATTCTCGGTGCCAATTTCGACATTTATCACCGGAATGCTGCGCATCAGCGAAACCTGCTGGCGGGGCTGAGCGAGCCCACCAGAAGCCAGATCAATGTGGGAGGTAGAACCTTTCTCCTGGTTGCCACGCCGGTTCTTGGCGAGCAGGGCGATCGTCTCGGAACGGTGGTCGAATGGCTGGATCGTACCGGTGAGGTGGCAATCGAACAGGAGGTGAGCGACATCATCGAGGCCGCGGCTGCGGGCGATTTTTCGCGGCGTATCGCACTTGGCGACAAGCAGGAGTTCTTTTTGAAGCTGTCGACCGGGATAAACCGCCTGCTCGAAGTGAATAGCCAGGCGCTGGAAGAGGTCGGTCGCATGTTGTCCCGTCTGGCCAGCGGGGATCTGACCGAGAAGATCGAAACGCCTTATCAGGGTTTGCTGGGCCGGGTTCGTGATGATGCGAACGGTACCGTCGACAATCTTCAGGAAATCGTGCTTTCGATCAAGCTGGCAACGGATGCGATCAATACCGCGGCGATGGAAATTGCCCAGGGCAATCAGGATCTTTCGGGGCGTACCGAGCAACAAGCCTCCAGCCTCGAGGAAACAGCATCGAGCATGGAGGAACTGACCGGTACGGTGCACCAGAACGCCGAGAATGCGCGTCGCGCCAACGAACTGGCTGGCAATGCCCAGCGCGTTGCCGAGCAGGGCGGGGAAGTCGTCGGTCAGGTGGTGACGACGATGAGCGCCATTCAACAATCAAGCAGCCGGATTGCCGACATCATCGGGGTCATCGACGGCATTGCCTTTCAGACCAATATCCTTGCATTGAACGCAGCAGTCGAGGCTGCGCGGGCCGGTGAGCAGGGGCGCGGTTTTGCGGTGGTTGCCACCGAGGTGCGCAACCTGGCCCAGCGCAGCGCAGCTGCTGCCAAGGAAATCAAGGGTTTGATCGCCGATTCCGTCAGCAAGGTCGCAGTCGGCAACAAACTGGTTGATCAGGCCGGTTCAACGATGAATGAGGTGGTCGCGAGCATTCAAAGCGTGGCGAGGCTGATGGCCGATATTTCCGGGGCGACCCGGGAGCAGAGTTCGGGGATTGAGCAGGTCGGCCTCGCCATCAATCAGATGGATGAGGTGACGCAGCAGAATGCGGCCCTGGTCGAGCAGGCCGCGGCAGCTGCAGAAAGCTTGCAGGAACAGGCGCAAAGCCTGGCGCAGGCGGTTTCGGCGTTCCGTCTGTCGGCGGTGGCGAAGCCGGCACTGCCGCCGGTCCCGACAGCCTTGAAACGGGAGCGGGATGTCCGTCAGGTTCTCGGGAAAAAGCTTGCTCCAGCGATGTTGACCGCAAAAAAACCACAAAAATTGACGTCGGGGCGTATCCCCGTCGTGTCCGCCCGTGAAGACGGCTGGACAGAGTTCTAATTCAGAAGAAGGGCAGATCCATGCGCAATAACCAGCCTGTTAGCCAGAACGAAGTCTTGTTGACTGCCACCAGCCTGATCGTCTCCAAGACCGATCTGAAAGGCCAGATAACCTATCTCAACAAGGATTTCATCGAGATCAGCGGTTTTTCGGAAGCGGAACTGATCGGTCAACCGCACAATATCGTTCGCCACCCGGACATGCCGGCGGAAGCTTTTGCCGACATGTGGCGCGATCTCAAGGACGAGCGTCCATGGACCGGGCTGGTGAAAAACCGCTGCAAGAACGGTGACTTCTACTGGGTTCTCGCGACCGCCACGCCGATTCGGGAAAATGGCCAGGTAATCGGTTACATGTCCGTACGTCGTCAGCCGACCCGGCAGCAGGTCGAGGCTGCTGAAAGTGCCTATCGTCTATTCCGCGAAAAGCGGGCCGGCGGTCTGCGCATCCGCCATGGCGCGGTTGTCAACGGCGGGGCCGGGCTGTTTGCCGGTTGGTCGCTGCGACAGAAACTGTTTGCCGGTTTTGCGGCCATGCTGCTGGCGATGGTGCTGGTTGCCGGTCTGGGTGTCTGGGGTATCGGACAGACCCATCAAAGCTCGGTGAATCTGAATGATGACGGTATCAAGCCGACCCAGGCGCTTGCCGTGATCGGTCGTCTGATGGCGGAAAACCGCAGCCAGGTACTGTTGACCCTGCAGCACGATCCCGAAGGTCGTTACGCCAGTCTGCATGATCACAATGTCGAATTCCATACCCGGCAGATCGATGCCAACATTGCCGAAATATCCCGGCAGTGGGCGTTGTTTACGCAGCAGATATCCTCGGAAAGCCAGCAGAAGCTGGCGGATGAGTTCCAGGAAGCACGCATGCGCTATGTCAAGGAAGGCCTGTTGGCCGCCAAGGAGGCTTTACTCGCCGGGCGTTTTGATGAAGCAAACATGATCACGCTGGGCAAGATCAATCCGACCTATACAGCCGCGGCGGCCAAGGCTGAGCTGCTCTTTCAGAAACAGGCAGAGGATGCGCAACAACTGGTGGCGGATGGCGAGGCCTTGTATCGCACCGAACTGACCTGGATCGTTGCCATCCTGTTGCTGGCGCTGATCGCCGGTGTCTGGATCGCAACGGCGATCACCCGCTCGATCACGCGGCCGATCAACGACATCATTGCCACCTTCCAGTCGCTGGCAAACGGCGATTTCACCCGGAACGTCGATATCTCGCGCAACGATGAAATGGGCAAGATATTGCAGGGTCTGCAGTCCATGCAGATCCAGCAGGGCTTCAATGTGGCGGAAGCACAGCGTGTCGCCAACGACAATCTGCGGATTCGTATCGCGCTGGATTGTGTCAGTTCGAACCTGCGTATTGCCGATGATGATGGTGTCGTGCTTTATGCCAACAAGGGCTTGCAGAGTACCCTGCGTCGGATCGAGCCGGCGATGCGCGAGCGCCAGCCCGGTTTCTCGGTCGACCGCTTTGTCGGCAGCAATATCGGTGATTTCTACGCTGATCCGAAGGCTGCGCTACGCAGCTTGCGTGAATTGCAGGGGACGCGGAACACGGAAATGGAAATCGGCGGACGAATCTTCAATGTCGTCACTAATCCGATCGTTAACGATCGGGGCGAACGTCTCGGTACCGTGGGTGAATGGCTGGACCGGACGGCGGAACTCAATGCGCAGCGACTGGTGGCTGACCTGATTCACCAGGCATCGGCGGGGAATCTGGAGGCTCGTCTTGATGCCGAGTCGCTGGAAGGGTTCTACAAGGAGCTCGGCAGCGGGATCAACAGCTTGCTGGGAACGACGGCATCGGCGGTCAATGAAATTGCCGATCTGTTGTCGCGTATCGCTGCCGGCGATCTGATGCATACGGTCGACACCGATTATCAGGGAACTTTCGGACGCCTGAAAACCGATGCCAACCAGACAGTCCTGCGTTTGCGTGAACTGGTCGGCGGCATTCAGGGGGCGGCCGAAATGATCAATGTTGCCGCCAAGGAAATTGCTTCCGGCAACCAGGATCTGTCAAGCCGTACCGAAGAGCAGGCAAGCAGCCTCGAAGAAACTGCTTCCAGCATGGAAGAGCTGACGGCCACCGTCAAACAGAACGCCGAAAATGCCCGCCAGGCTAACGAGCTGGCTGGTGGTGCCCAGCGTGTTGCCGAGCAGGGTGGCGAGGTGGTTGGTAAGGTGGTCGATACCATGGGTTCGATCCATCAGGCCAGCGCCAAGATTGCCGACATCATCGGGGTCATTGACGGAATCGCTTTCCAGACCAACATCCTCGCACTGAATGCCGCGGTGGAAGCGGCACGGGCCGGTGAGCAGGGACGTGGCTTCGCGGTGGTGGCGACCGAAGTGCGCAATCTGGCGCAACGCAGTGCTGCTGCAGCCAAGGAAATCAAGGGGTTGATCTCCGATTCTGTCGGGCGCGTCGAGGCTGGCAGCAAGCTGGTCAACCAGGCTGGGGCGACGATGACCGAGATCATGAGCAGCATCAAGCGGGTTGCCCGGATCGTTACGGATATTGCCGAGGCCAGCCGTGAGCAGAGTGCAGGTATCGAACAGGTCAGCCTGGCAGTCAGTCAGATGGACGAAGTGACGCAACAGAATGCCGCGCTTGTCGAGCAGGCTGCCGCCGCTGCGGAGAGCCTGGAAGAGCAGGCCGAGTCGATGGCGCGAGCCGTATCGGTCTTCAAACTTTCCGCCGAGCGTGCCCCAGCTTTGTCCGCGCCTGCGGTTGCTACCATCGAGCACCGCACTCCTCCGCGTGAAAAAATGCGCAGCCTGCCAGCCAGTCTTGACGATGAATGGGAAGAGTTCTGAGATGACCATCGATCCGAAACGACCGCTCCCGCCGATTGGTGGCCTGCGCAGTGAGTTGAGCAAGGCCTTGCCGCCCCGGGAAAGCGCCACGCGCGAGTTTGCGTTTTCCGATGCGGATTTCGAGCGCGTACGCAAGCTGATCTATCAGCATGCCGGGATTTCCCTGTCGCCGGTCAAGAAGGACATGGTCTATTCGCGTCTGGCGCGACGCCTGCGGGCCTTGAACAAGGCCAGTTTCGGCGACTATCTGGATGGACTTGAACGCAACGGTGGCGATGAATGGGAGCGTTTCGTCAATTCGCTCACCACCAATCTAACCTCGTTTTTTCGCGAGCCACATCATTTCCCGATCTTTGCCGAACATCTGCGCAAACTGGGAACCCGCCGTCCGATCAAAATCTGGTGTTCTGCAGCGTCGACCGGGGAAGAGCCTTACTCGATCGCGATGACAGTTGCTGAAACCTTTGGTACAGAGGCTTCGCACGTCAGCATTATTGCCTCAGACCTCGATACCAACGTGCTGGCGACGGCACAAAAAGGTGTCTATGCCATGGATCGTCTGGACAAGATGTCACCGGAGCGACTGCGGCGTTTTTTCCTGCGTGGTACCGGCAACCAGGATGGCTTTGCCGCTGTGCGCCCGGAATTGAAGCGCCTGATCGAGTTTCGCCGGATCAATCTGCTGGACTCAAGCTACCAGGTGAAAGGTCCGCTCGATGTCCTGTTCTGTCGCAACGTCATGATCTATTTCGACAAGCCGACGCAGTACAAGATACTGTCCCGTTTTGCCCCGATGATGCAGCCGGATGGTCTGATGTTTGCGGGGCATTCGGAAAGCTTCCTGCATGCGGCTGACTTGTTCAAGTCGCTGGGCAAGACAGTTTACGCGCTGGCCGGGGCTCGCTGAAAAGGACTCGCGTGCAGCACGCTTACGACGAACATCTGGCGACCAACCGCTACTTTGACCGGCATTTCGAAGCAGATGCAGCCAAAATATTGCCTGGGGAATATTACGTTTCCGACCAGGGCATGCTGTTGGTGACCGTCCTTGGCTCCTGTGTGGCGGCGTGTATCCGTGATGTCGAGGCCGGCATCGGCGGCATGAATCACTTCATGCTGCCGGACGACGGCGGCCGCAGCGAAACCGTGGGTACCTCCGCGCGCTATGGTTCCTACGCCATGGAAGTGTTGATCAACCATCTGCTGAAGATGGGAGCCCGGCGCAATCGCCTGGAAGCAAAGGTTTTTGGCGGAGGCGCAGTAATGGCCAGTCTGGCGAGCAGTAACGTCGGTGTGCGCAACGCGGAGTTCGTCCTCAATTACCTGAAGACGGAAAAAATTCCCATCGTTGCCAAGGATCTGCTCGACTCGTACCCGCGCAAGGTTTATTACTTTCCCCAAAACGGGAGGGTGTTGGTCAAGAAACTTCACCGCGTGCATAACGAAACCTTGTTCAGTCGCGAGCGCGATTACAAGGCGCGTCTCTCCGGTTCTTCACTGGAAGGCGATGTGGAGTTGTTTATCTGATGTTTGGAATTTGTTTCGGTGCCGGATGATGACGAAAACCCGTGTCCTGATTGTGGATGATTCTGCCTTGATGCGCGGCTTGCTGAGCGCGATGATCAATGGCGTTGCCGACCTGGAAGTGGTTGGTGTTGCACCGGATGCACAGACCGCGCGCGAGTTGATCAAGACGCTCAATCCGGATGTCCTGACGCTCGACGTGCACATGCCGGGTATGGATGGGCTCGAATTCCTCGACCGCCTGATGCGCCTGCGACCCATGCCGGTTGTCATGGTCTCGTCGTATACCAACGCAACATCTGAAACCACGCTCAAGGCACTGGAGCTGGGGGCGGTGGACTTTATTGGCAAACCGCGCACCGACGCAGCCCAAACGATGGAGCTCTATGCAGAAGAACTGGCTGAAAAAATTCGGGCGGCGCGTACGGCGCGTGTCCGGGGACGTTCCTTTCCCCATTCAACTTCTTCCGTGCCACCGGCGCAGCGCACCGTGCCGGTAAGTACGTCGAGCCACGCCCCTGCCGGTATGGTGTCCGGATCCGGGAAAATCATCTTTCTGGGGGCGTCGACCGGAGGAACCGAGGCTATCAAGGAATTTCTCCTGGGGATCCCTGCCAATTGCCCACCGATCCTGATCGTTCAGCACATGCCGGAAACCTTCACTTCATCGTTCGCCCGTCGTCTTGATGGACTATGTGCTCCTAGGGTGATTGAAGCACAGGGCAACGAGCGTGTTGAAGCCGGGACCGTATATATTGCACCCGGGCACTCGCACATGCTGATTCGCAGGACTGGTGCTGGTCTGGTGACGGAGTTGTCTGCTGCTGAACCGGTTAATCGTCATCGGCCGTCAGTCGATGTCCTGTTCGATTCGGCGGCTCAGGTCGTTGGCCGGCAGGCCATCGGTGTCATCCTCACCGGCATGGGGAAGGATGGTGCTCAGGGCATGCTGCGGATGCGTCAGGCGGGAGCCAAGACCTTCGGCCAGGACGAGGCCAGCTGCGTTGTGTACGGGATGCCGCGCGAGGCATTTTTGATTGGCGCCGTCGAAGAGCAATGTGCCCTCGACGACATGGCGCGCCGGGTGATTGCAGCGGTTCCCCGCTGATATTTGAAGACGGGGCTTGCTGGAATCGACGAAAGTATTAAACTAGGTCGGGATTTGGTATTTTTTAGGAATTGCAATGCAGACAAACGTCAAGCAGGAATCGGGGATGGCCACAATTTCCCTGGTCGGTCGGTTCGATTTCAATACCCACAGGGATTTTCGTGCCGCCTATGAGCCGCTGGTTACCGACGAGGCTTGTCGGGCGATCACGGTGGACTTCGCGGGCGTCGATTATCTGGACAGTTCTGCGCTTGGCATGCTGCTGATGTTACGGGACAAGATGGGTGGTTGTGGCAAGGATGTCGTGCTCAGTGGTGTTCAGGGGAATGTCAAGCAGGTCCTGGAAATTGCGAATTTCAGCAAGTTGTTCCGTATCGCCTGAATGCTTTCCGGTGTGGTGGAACAGGGATAGCGGGCAGTGTGCTGGATGGCATGTTTGGCCTAACGGCCGGTTGCGTGTTAGCTTTACTCGATGCGAACGTCGGGCAGCGTGTCAGGCGAGGGGATAATAATGTCGGAATTGTTGAAAAATATTGATGCGCGGACCAAGCTTGCGGGGACCAACAAGCTTGAAATATTGCTGTTTTTCCTCGGCGTTGACCAGCGGACGGGGCGCCGTGAAACCTACGGCATCAACGTGTTCAAGGTACGTGAGGTCATGCGCACGCCAGCGATTACTGCCGCTCCCGACATGCCCTCCTCAGTCGAGGGAATGGTCAGCTTGCGCGGCGCTCTGGTGCCGGTGATCGATCTGGCGAAATATTCGGGAATTTCTGCCGAAACGCCCCGCGAGATCATGATTGTCACCGAGTACAACGGACATACTCAGGGCTTCCTGGTTGAAGGCGTAGACACGATCCTGCGTCTGGACTGGAGCAAGATGCGTGTGCCGCCGGAAATGCTGACAGCCCAGACCGGTGGTCTGGTAACCGCGGTCACCGAGCTTGAAGACAATCGCCTGGTGATGATGATGGACGTGGAAAAGGTACTCGCCGAGACGACCAGCATCGAAAATGAAATCATGTTCCGCAGTGTGGTTACGGTCGACCGTCCTGATGTCACGGTTTTCTATTGCGATGACTCCAGTGTTGCCCGCAAGCAGATCGAGCGTACGCTTGATGCCATGGGACTGAAGGGTTTGAGCGCGGTTAACGGGCGGCAGATGTGGGATGAGATGGAAAAAGTCGCCGCTTATGCGAAGTCAGTGGGCAAGCCGGTTTCCTCGATCATCAATCTGGTGCTGACCGATATCGAGATGCCAGAGATGGACGGTTATATCCTGACCAAGCGGATCAAGTCCGATCCACGCTTTGCCAACATCCCGGTGATCATGCACTCTTCACTGTCCGGGATGTCCAACCAGAAACTCGGGCAGTCGGTCGGTGTTGACGAGTACGTGCCAAAATTCGAGCCGCAGCGGCTTTCGGAAACACTTGCCCGGCGGTTGGGGGTCGGTGGTGACGAATTGGTCGCCAGGACTTGAGCTTCGGGGAGACAAAAAATGAATCTGGTCGAAAACAAGAATCTGCTCGATAGTGTTGATGCGCGGACCCGCCTCGCTGGTTCCAACAAGATGGAGATCTTGTTGTTTTCCCTCGGGACCCGTGAGATTTTTGGCATCAACGTCTTCAAGGTGCGTGAAGTCGGACGGACGCCGCACATCACCAAGACGCCAAACATGCCGCGTGGTGTTGAAGGCTTGATTTCCCTTCGCGGCAACGTGATCCCGGTGCTTTCCCTGGCGCCGTTCATGCAACTGGATGGTGTTCCTCCCGGTCTGGGAAAGACCATGATGGTTGCCGAGTACTCGAAGCGTACCCTGGGCTTTCTCGTTCACGAAGTTGACCGGATCATCCGGGTAGATTGGGAACGCGTGAAGGCACCGGAAAGTGTCTTGACGGCAAATCACGGTTTGATCACCGCGGTGATCGAACTGGAGGGAGGCGGTCTGGTCTCCATTCTCGATGTCGAGCAGATTCTCGCCAATGCATTCGGCGAAGCGATGATCGTGGATATCACGCCGGCTCGCGTCGACCCGGATACCAGCATATTCTTTGTCGACGACTCGGTCGTTGCCCGGCGCAAGATTTCCGAAGTGCTCGACAAGCTCGGGGTGCGGCACAAGCATGCCACCAACGGCATGGAGGCGTGGACGCGCTTGCAGGGTATCGCTGCACATGCCTTGCAGATCGGCACCAATATCCGTGATGAAATCAGATTGATTCTGGTGGATGCCGAAATGCCGGAAATGGACGGTTACGTGCTGACCAAGAACATCAAGTCCGATCCCCGCTTCGAGGGCGTTCCGGTAGTCATGCACTCCTCGCTTTCTTCCGAAGCGAACCGGGCGATGGGCAAATCGGTCGGCGTGGATGCCTACGTAGCAAAATTTGACGCCGAGGCGCTGGCGGATACCTTGCGTCCGCTGATTGAGCGATAACAGAAAACATATTGGAGTGTTGCATGGCTGCTGATCCCAAAACGAGGTTCCTGGTGGTGGACGATTTTTCGACCATGCGCCGTATCGTTCGCAACCTGTTGAAGGAGCTTGGTTTTACCAATGTCGACGAAGCCGAGGACGGAGCAATTGCGCTGCAGAAGCTGCAGGGTGGTGGTTTCGAATTTGTCGTTACCGACTGGAACATGCCGAACATGGATGGTCTGACCTTGTTGCAGACCATCCGCGCGACGCCTAATCTGAAGCATTTGCCGGTTCTGATGATCACGGCGGAAGCCAAGAAGGAAAATATCATTGCGGCAGCTCAGGCCGGTGCCAGCGGCTATATCGTCAAGCCTTTTACGGCCGGAACCTTGTCCGAGAAGCTGAACAAGATTTTCGAAAAATACGGTCAGGCGTAAGGAGGTAGCATGTCAGCAAGTAATGATTCCTCCGATCTCGAAGCGCTCTTTGACTCGATTGCTACGGATTATCAGCCGGTTGCGCCGACACCACCAGCGCCCGCACCGGTTGCGACACCTGCCAAATCGGTTGATGGTGACAACGATGACCTGCAGGCCCTGTTCGACAGTGTTGCAGCCGAAAGCGCCGTCCCGGTTGCCAAAGGTGTGTTAGCCGCCGCGGCACAGGCCCAGGGCGAGAACTGGTCACAGCAGGAAGTCGTGTTCAACCGCATCGGTCACATGGCCCGTGCGCTGCATGACACACTGGGGCAACTCGGCTACGACAAGTTGATCGAGAAAACGGTATCGGCATTGCCGGACGCAAAGGATCGTCTGGCCTATGTGGCGAACCTGACCGAACAGGCGGCGTGCCGGGTGCTCAATGCAACAGATATCGCCGGGCCGCTGGTCGATGACATGGCGGCGCGCTCGAAGACTCTGGGCGCATCATGGGACAAGGTCTTTGCCAATCAGATGACGCCCGAGCAGTTCAAGCAGCTGGCTGTGGAGACGCGGCAGTTTCTTAACCAGCAAATGCCGGAAAAGACCCAGGGAACGCATGCTCAGTTGACTGAAATCATGATGGCTCAGGATTTTCAGGATCTGACTGGCCAAGTGATCAAGAAGATCGTTGCCTTGGCTCAGGATCTTGAAAGTGGTCTCATGGGGTTGCTCATCGAAGTATTGCCCGATGCCAAGCGGACCGAGGAAGTAACCAGTTTGATGAACGGGCCTGTCGTCAATGCGGAAGGTCGCACCGATGTCGTGGTGAATCAGGAGCAGGTTGATGACCTGCTCGATAGCCTCGGGTTCTGAGGAGGATCGAAAATGAGTGATTTTTCGGGAATGGAAGATCTTCTGCAGGATTTCCTGCAGGAAGCCCACGATCTCTTGTCCGATGTCGACAACAAGTTGGTCGACCTGGAGAAGACGCCTGATGACAAGGGGCTGCTGAATGATATTTTTCGCGGCTTTCATACGGTCAAGGGGGGCGCCGGATTTCTCAATGCAAGCGAACTGGTCACGCTGTGTCACCTGACGGAAAACCTGTTCGACCGCTTGCGTAATGGCGAGCTCGAGCTGACTGCCGAATTGATGGATGTCATCATGGACGCCACCAAGGGTGTTCGCGAGATGTTCGGTGAGTTGGGGCAGGGCGTTCAGCCGCAACCGGCCGAGGCGAGGGTTATTGCTGCGCTGCAAGGTGCGTTGAGTGGTGAAGCGCCGGTGCCGGTGGCGCCGGCAACTGCCGAACCGGAGAGGCCGGCCGCTGCTGCTTCTGGCGAACCTGACTGGGCTCAGTTGCAGGCCGCAGTTACTGGCGAGCCTGTGCAGGCGGCGGCTCAGGGTGAGTTGATTACCCGGGCAGAAGCAGTGCCTGCTACGCCGGTCGTGGCGCCTGCGGGCGCAGTCAAGGATGCCCAGGCGCCTTCTCCTTTCGGGCGCCGGGTCAGCGATCGGCCCTCAGGACAGGCCGGAGCTTCTCGGCGCGCAGAGGAGCGGGGCCGGGAGAACACGATTCGAGTGGATACCTCGCGTCTTGATCAGGTGCTGAATCTGTCCGGCGAAATTGGCTTGACGAAGAATCGTCTGACCAGCTTGCGCGCAGATATTCTTGCCGGCAAGAGTGACTCGGAAACCCTCCACGCGCTTGATCAGGCGGTTAGCCAGCTTGATTTGCTGGTGTCGGATTTGCAGAACTCCGTGATGAAGACACGGATGCAGCCAATCGGGCGCCTGTTCCAGAAATACCCGCGGATTGCCCGTGACCTTGCGCGCCAGCTTGGCAAGGATGTCGAACTGGTGCTGGCCGGCGAGGAAACGGAAGTCGACAAGACAATGATCGAGGATCTCGCCGATCCTTTGATTCACCTGATTCGCAATGCCGTCGATCATGGCGTGGAAATGCCGGAAGAGCGTGCGGCGGCTGGTAAGCCGGCAAAGAGTCTGGTGCGTCTCGAAGCCCGTCAGGAGGGCGATCATATTGTTCTGATCATTGCCGATGATGGCAAGGGGATGAGCGCCGAGCGGATTCGTGCCAAGGCCGTGGACAAGGGGCTGATTTCCGAGGAAGAAGCCAATACTTTGGATGAACGTCAGAGCCTGAACCTGATTTTCCTGCCCGGTTTCTCGACCAAGACACAGATTTCCGATGTCTCGGGTCGAGGTGTCGGGATGGATGTGGTCAAGACCAACATCCAGAAACTCAACGGCTCTGTAGAAATTCGTTCGGAACCGGGTAAGGGTTCGGTTTTCCTCATTTCACTGCCGTTGACCCTAGCAATCTTGCCGGTTCTTCTCGTGCTTCTTGGCGATCAGCCCTTTGCGCTGCCTTTGTCCTTGGTCCGCGAAATCCTGCCGATCGATCAGCAGCGGATTCAGGAAGTGGGCGGTAAGGAAACCCTGGTGGTTCGCGGCGAAGTGCTGCCTGTCATTTCTCTGGCCAGGATGCTCGGCTGGCCGCTGGATCGTTCCCCTGAGTACGGGGTGTTCATGCAGACGGCAGAGCGCAGTTTCATTCTCGGCGTTGACAGCTTTGCTGGTCGCGATGATGCAGTTATCAAGTCGCTTGAAGATTTTCGTCCCAAGGGCGTTGCTGGCGTAACCACATTGTCGAATGGCCAGATTGTCCTGATTCTGGATATGAAGGAGTTGTTGACCGATCTGGGGCAGCACACCGATGCGGGTACCGCCATCCGGAATTTTGAATTTTCCTGACGATACTTAATTCCTTGCAGGTCAACG
>Ga0209066_10003572_pt1 | contig 17633 bp, 10 predicted proteins | sample All_14_2_FD_187198 | JGI IMG/M metagenome (GOLD analysis project Ga0209066, IMG submission 187198) | Freshwater microbial communities in response to fracking from Pennsylvania, USA - Allegheny Zone_MetaG_DW_15 (SPAdes) (version 2) ... | reverse complement strand
GCCATGATCAGGAAGGCGACGCCAAGGGCTACTGGCCCGAAGACTGGCGCAAGAACCTGGCTGGCGAAGACGAGAAGACCCTGAAGCGCCTGGAGCGCTACGGCTCGCCCAAGGATCTGGCCAGCGCCCTTTTCGCCGCTCAGGCCAAAATCAGCAGCGGGCAACTCAAGTCGGCGCTCCCGGAGAACGCCACGCCCGAGCAGCTTGCCGCATGGCGGGCCGACAATGGCATCCCCGAGTCGCCCGACAAGTACGACGTGACCATTGCCGAAGGCCACGTCTGGGGCGAGGCCGACAAGCCCCTGATCGAGTCCTTCGCCAAGGCCGCGCACGAGGCCAACATGACGCCGGCCGCCGTGAAGTCGGCGCTGAAGTGGTACGGCGATCTGCAGGCCCAACAGGTCGAGCAGGTGCAGAACGCCGACGCCCAGTTCAAGAAGGACAACGTGGACGAGTTGCGCGAGGAGTGGGGCGGCGAGTACCGCATGAACCTCCGCGTCGTGGACGAGTTCTTCGAAAGCCTGCCGGACGGGCTGGGCGAAGTCCTGCTGAGCGCGCGCGACGCCAACGGCCGGCAGCTCGCGGCCAACGCCAAGGTCATCCGCTGGGCCAACCAAATGCAGCGCGAGGCCAACCCGCTCTCCACTGTCGTGCCGGGCAGCGGCGTCAACTCCATGCAGGCCATGGAAGGCGAGATCACGAAGCTCAAGACCATGATGGCCGACAAGAACGGTCCATACTGGAAGGGCCCGGAGGCTGAGAAGCATCAGGCCCGGTATCGTGATCTTCTGACGGCCAAGGAGCGAACCGGCAAGCGGGCCGCCTAGCCAGTAAGGACCAAGTTTCCGAGAACAAAGGGAGTGGGCGTATTCTTCCGCCCACTTTCGACGCTATGGCCCCGAGCGACCATAGCCGGCGCCTTCGATAGGCCACCCCGGCGACTGCGAGTTTGGTCACCCCGACGCGGAGAGGTTCACACCTTTTCAATTCGTGGAGCCAGCTCACATGAGCGACACAGCCTTCAAAACCCAATACCGCGACGAGTTCGTTGCGGCCTTCGAAGCCGACCAGACGGTCCTTCGCAAGACGGTCACCACCGACGCCAACATCAATGGCAACACCGCGGTCTTCCTCGTCGCCGGTTCCGGCGGCGCGAGCGCCGTCACCCGTGGCGTCAATGGCCTGATCCCGGCGCGCGCCGACGATCTGACGCAGCTTTCCTGCACCTTGGCCGAATGGCACGACCTGGTCCGTAAGACCCGGTTCAACGTGTTCGCTTCGCAGGGTAATCAGCGTGCGATCATGCAGAAGACGACCATGGGTGTCGTCAATCGCAAGATCGACACAGACATCATCACGGAACTGGAGACGGGCACGCAGGACACGGGCGCCGCCGCGACCATGTCTCTGGACCTTGCCGTCTACGGCAAGACCATCTTGGGCAACAACGATGTGATGATGGACGGGAACGTGTTCGCCTTGATCACGCCGGCCGCGGAAGCCTACCTCACGCAGACGCGCGAGTTTGCGTCGGCTGAGTACACCTCGCGCAAGCCGTTCGACGGCGGCGGCAAGTCCGGAGTCTACACCTCGTTCATGTGGCTTGGCGTCACCTGGATCGTCCATCCGCGCCTCACCGGCCGTGGCACCAGTGCCGAGAAGTGCATCATGTACCACCGCGATGCCATCGGGCACGCATGCGACGTCGAGAACCTTCAGACGCCGATTGGCTACGACGAGGAGCAGGACTACTCGTGGGCTCGTGCCTCCGGCTTCTTCGGGTCCAAGAGGCTGCAGAACACCGGCATCGTGATCATCAATCACGACGGCTCGGCCTACGCGGCTCAGTAAGGAGAACGGAACATGAGCTACAGCGCGTCCAACCCTCCGGCCCTCAAGAGCCCGTCGCCCCTCACCGGCGCCGGCCAGACCTGGGCCTATCGCTCGACCGATCCGGCGACCGATGTCGATGCTGCCGATTACTTCTCCAATGGCTCCGCGCTGGGGATGAAGGTCGGCGATATCGTCGAAGTCACCGACACCGACACGTCGACCACCATGACCTTCCACCGTGTGACGGCTGTTACGGTCGGCGGCGCGGCCACGGTCTCGACCACGGGTCTGACGATCACCTAAGCCCGCGCTTCATGCGGGCCTCAATAGTCCCGCCGGCATCCGTCGGCGGGGAACTGGGATGCCGCCGTCACTGCGTAGCGTTCGTGGTGGCGGCATTTCCGCATCTGCAGGAGACCTGTTAAGTGAAGCCGACCATCCTCCGCGAGGCCGAATACCGCCGCACTATCTGGGAACTTACCGTCGAAAAGGGCGTCGAGCCCAAGGCGGTTCTTCAGCCCGCCTTCTGGGCGCACGTGGCGGGCCGTCTCAAGATTGGCGACCGCATTGAAGCCATGGCCCATGACGGCTCGTGGTTCTATGAACTGATCGTCCGCAGCAAGCCGGCCGGCCGCGCCACCGAGGCGACCGTCGTCCCCCTCAACTTCTACGACCTGAATGCCATCGACGTCGAGACCAAGACCGCCGTGGCCGGCGTCGAGTACGAGCATGCGTGGAAGGGGCCGACGCTGAAGCACTGCGTCATTCGCCTCGCCGACAAGGCCATTGTGGCTGACAAGCTCGACACCAAGGACCAGGCGCTCGACTGGATCAAGAGCCCGCCGCAGCAGGCACAGGCGGCCTAGTCCGCCGTGTCGACGGATCGCCTGTCTATATTCAATGGGGCTTTGAGGGAGTGCGAGGAACGTAAGCTCGCGTCCCTGACGGAGAACCGCGAGCCGCGTCGCCTGCTGGACGACGCATGGACGTCGGGCAAAGGCATCATAGCCTTTGCTCTGGCGGCCAAGCAGTGGCGGTTCGGGCGCCGTTCCGTGGAACTGACGCCCGATATCGCCGTAGAGCCGGCCTTCGGGCGCACCCATGCCTTTGCCCAGCCGGACGACTACATCCGCACCTGCAAGCTCTGCAGCGACGAGCGCATGAACCTACCGTTCCTTGATTACGAGGTCGAGGCCGGCTACTGGTTTGCCGACGTCGAGCCGCTGTACCTCTCGTACATCAGCACGGATGGCAACTACGGCGGCGACCTGTCCCTGTGGCCGCCGGCTTTCGTCCTGTGGGTGGAAACCCATCTGGCAAGCCTGATCGCCCCGCGCCTGATCGGGGTGGATAAGGCGAACCGGCTGATCAAGCTGGCCGCGATGCGCCTCAAGGAGGCGGCGTCGGTGGACGCCATGGAGGACCCGACCAAGTTTCCGCCGCCCGGCTCGTTCGTTCTGTCGCGCCGCGGGGGCCGCCTGTCGCGTGACCGCGGGCCGCGCAACCGGCTGATCGGCTAGGCCGTGACAGCGCTGCTGGCCTTTAATCGCGGAATTGTATCCCCGCTGGCGCTGGCTCGCGTGGATCTTAAGCGCCTGCAACTCTCGGCGGAGGAGCAGACCAACTGGATGCCCCGCGCCATGGGGCCGATGATGCTTCGCCCCGGGTGGGAATACATCGACAGCACGCGGGGTAACGCCGCCAGCAAGACCCTGGAGTTCATCTACTCGACGTCGGATACGGCGCTCGTGGAGCTTACAGACGGCATCATGCGCGTCCTGATCGATGACGAGGTCGTGCGCCGTCCCGCCGTGACCAGCAAATGGAACCGCTGGAATGGGGCGGCCTTTGTGTCGAGTTCGGACACGGCCAGCGCCTTCGTGGATGCAACGGAAGTTGGGTACTGGCGCGACAATGACGAGAGCGGCGGCGTGTCGGCTTTTGCCTCCGGCGGCTATCTCTCGTTGGCGGGCAATGGCACCGCGTCTGCCATCCGGGACCGTTCCATCGCCGTCGTGGAGACGAACGTCGAGCATAGCCTGCAGATCGTGGTTTCACGTGGAACTATTGTCCTGCGGGTAGGCTCTACACAGGGCGGCGAGGAGTATCTGACCGACCGGACCCTTCGGCAGGGCCAGCACAATATCAGCGTCACGCCGTCCGGATCGACAATGTTCGTCCGCCTCTACAGCGCCCGCAACTACGCCTCGCTGGTCGACAGCGTGACCTTGGGGCAGGGCGCGGCCGATCTGGAGATTCCGACGCCGTGGACGGCGGACGATCTCCAGTATGTCCGCGTCGCTCAGTCCGGCGACGTCATGTTCGTGGCCTGCAAGGGGGTTGCGCAGAAGCGTATCGAGCGGCAGGGGGCGGACAGTCCGCGAAGCTGGTCCGTCGTCGACTATCAGGCCGACAACGGCCCCTTCCGCGATCTGAACACTGGCCCGACGCGCCTCAAGGGCTCGGCTCTGACGGGCGATATCACGCTCACGGCGGAACGGGACTTCTTCAGGTCAACCCATGTCGGCGCGCTGTTTGCTCTGCCGTCCGCCGGCCAGGAGGTGGAAAAGAACATCCTCGCGGAGGACACATGGTCCGACCCTATCCGGGTGGTCGGCGTCGGCAGCTCGCGCAGCTTCAGCGTCCATATCACGTCCGCCGTTTTCACAGGAACGACGACGGTGCGGATTCAACGGTCCGTCGCCGAGCCGGGCGACTGGACCGACGTGGCCGGCTGGGCGTGGAGTGCCAATGTTGGCCCGGCCGCACTGGGTGACGGCCTCGACAACCAGATCATCTACTATCGCATCGGAGTGAAAACCGGAGAGTTTACGACGGGAGACGATATCACCGCGTCTCTGACGTTTGCGGCGGGCTCCATCACCGGCATTGTGCGTGTTACCGGCTACACCTCGGGCACGTCTGTCACGGCTCGGGTTCTGCAGGCGCTGGGCAAGGCCGATCAGTATACGCAGGACTGGCGCGAGGGGGATTGGTCGCCGCGCCGGGGATATCCCTCGGCCGTGGTTCTGTTCGGTGGCCGTCTCTACTGGGCGGGCAAGGGGCTGGAGTGGGGATCTGTCCCTGACAGCTTCGATAGCTTCGACGACACGATTGAAGGCGATAGCGCCCCGATTCGCCGCACCATCGGCGAGGGGCCGATCGACAACGTGAACTGGCTTCTGGCGACGGGCAATCTGTTCATGGGGCTGGAGGGCACCGTCGTCATTGCCCGGTCGTCGTCTCTCGACGAACCGCTGACGCAGGCGAAGTTCGATCTGAAGCCCATTGGCGACATGGGCACGGCGGAACTGCCGGCCATTCGCATCGACACGTCCGGCGTGTTCGTGGGTGCCAACGGCAGCCGGGTCTATGAAATCGCCCCCGAGCCGGGTTCCTACAGCTACGGGACGCCGGGCGATCTGACGGCGCTGGCGCCGGAGATCGGCAACACCGGCTTCGTGCGCCGGGCTTTCCAACGCTATCCCGACCGGCGCCTGCATCTGGTCCGGGCCGACGGCACCGTTGCGGTCATGGTGTTCGACAAGCTGGAGAACGTCACCTGCTGGATCGAGGTCGAGACGGACGGGTTCGTGGAAGACGTCGTCGTCCTGCCGGGCGCGCCGGGCGCCAAGCGCGAGGATCGCGTCTATTACACGGTTCGCCGGACCATCGGTGGCGTGACCAAGCGATTCCATGAGAAGTGGTCGACGGAAGAGCAAGGGCAGGGCGGGGCGGACAACCGGCTTGCGGATAGCCACGTCACGGGCACCCTGAGCGCCAGCGCGTCCGTTCCTGTTGCGCACCTGGAGGGTAAGACCGTCTGCATCTGGGGCAACAGCAAGGATCTCGGAACGGCCGTGGTGACGGGCGGCGTGGCGACGGCGTCGGAGGCCATCACTGGGGCATACTGTGCCGGACTGGTCTATACGGCCCGCTACAAGAGCGCCAAGCGCGCCCTGAGCGACACCGGGGCACTACTGCTGTCGGAGCGCAAGCGCATCCGGGCGCTGGCCCTGATTCTTGCGAACACCCACTGTCAAGGCGTCCGGTACGGCGAGGACTTCGACAATCTCGACGACCTCCCGCTGATCGAGGAGGGCGGCACCTACGACACGGATACCGTCTGGACCGAATACGATCACGACGCCATGACCGTGAACGGCACATGGAATGCCGACTCCCGCCTGTGTCTGGAGGCCTCCTCACCGCGCCCCTGCACGGTCATGGCGGCCCTACTGAAGATGGAAACCTGATGCGCCCGGTTGTCGTCCCCGCCACCCCGGAACTGACGGAGGCCTACTTCGGCCGGAAGTCGGACAAGACATTTCGCGGCTATGTCGGCCTGCTGGACGGCAAGCCCGTGGGCCTGTGCGGCATCTACAACGACGGCGGGCATCCGGTGGCGTTCGGGGATATCGGACCGGAGCTGCGGCCGTACCGCAAGACCATCGTCGAGGGCGTCCGTCGCGTTCGGCAGATGATGGAAGAAAGCCGCTTGCCTGTGCTGGCGGTCATGAGCCTGGAAGAGCCGACCGCGCCGGCCCTGCTGGCAAAGCTCGGCTTTGTGCCGACCGGCCGGGAAACGGATGACGGCCCCGTGATGGTGAGGGCGAAATGATCCATTCCGACAAGATCAAGGACGTGACCCTTCGCCCGGACGAGCGGGGGCGCTGCTTCACGGGACTGGAAATCGCGGCCATAGCAGGCATCGCCTCTTCGGTGGCCGGCGTCGGTATGTCGATTATCGGCGCTTCGCAGCAGGCCGACGCCCAGCGGGAAGCGGGCGAAGTCGCCTACCAGCAGGCCTTGATCCGCAACCAGCAGGCACAGGCGGAAGCGAAGCGGCTGGAGGACAAGGCCAACGCCGATCAGGCCGCCTCTCAGCGCCAGGCCATCGAGGAAAAGCGCAAGGCAACGCTCCTTGCCGGGCGGGCACAAGCCGTCATGGCTGCCTCGGGCGCGGGCGTCGACACCAACATTCTCGACGGCATTCTGGCTGAGGGCGAGTACGGTTTTGATACCGCGCTCTATGAAGGCGACACGCGGGCGCAATCCAGCCGCTATGACGCGAAGCTGCGGCGCTGGGAGGGCGAGACCGGCGTGACGCAGGGCGCGTACCGCAAGGCCTCTCTAAACGCGCAGGCGGACAGCACTCTCACGTCCGGGATCATCAAGGGCGGGATTCCGTTGGGCTCTATGGCGGCCGGCTCTATCGCCTCGAAATACGGCGGCCCGGCACCCGCGAGCGCGGATAGCACGATGGCAGCCTACAACGCTCTTCCCCGCAGCCAGCGCATGCCGGGCTTTGCGAATAGCCCCGCCGTGGACAACTGGGGCGATCTCTGATGGCCGTTTTCCCGACCAGCGCCGATATGCGCCGCCCCGTTCCGACAGCGGGCGGCGTCGGCAATTATCGTGTCGCGCAACAGGCGATGCCCGGCCTTGAAGGCGCGGAGGCCCTTAATCAGGCTGGCCAGCAGAATCAGCAGGTCGGCGGCATGCTGTGGAGCCTGGGCGAGCAGCTCGACAAAGCGGCTGCCTCGGAAGCCATCAACCAGATTCGCGCCAAGCGCCAGGAACTGACTTACGACAAGGAGAACGGGTTCCGTCGGTTCAAGGGCGGCGACGTGACCAAGCCGGGGCCGGGCGGCAAGTCGCTGATGATCGAACTGCCAGAGGCGCTGGGATCTGAGGTCGATGCGGTTGGCTCCAAGCTGCTGTCCCCCCGCGCCAAGGCCATGTTCCAACAGGCCGCAGAGAACGAGAAGCAGCAGTACAAGCAGGACATGACCGTCTACTTCGCGAACGAGACGGAGAAATTTGAGGTCGCGACCCTAAAGGACCTGAACCTGACTGATATGCAGGAGATCCTGCAGGTGTCGGACAATCCGGCGAAGGTCGAAGTTCTCACCGCGAAGATCGAAAATCGCACGCGCTCCTTCTATGAGGGGCGCGGATTGCCGGGCGCTGCGGCGGCGACTGCGGCGACCAGTAACGCCTTGCGTGCGGTGATTGAGAGTCAGGCGGCGTCTGGCAATGGATCGCAGGCGCTTGTCATGTTCCAGAAGTTCGGGCCGAAACTGGATGCGGCCGACCGGCTGGCGCTGATGCCGACCATGCGGACTGTGCAGGTGGGCGAGACGGCGCGGTTTCAAGCCGCCGACCTTACGTCCACTGTGCCGACCACGGCAGGTGCCGAAGAAGGGACCAAAGCCAGCCTGTCGTTCTGGAAGGGCGAATACGGCGAGAAGGTTTCGGCCGGTATCACGGCTGGCTTCCTGCGGGAATCTCAGTTCTCCACCGGAGCGCGCAACAAGGGGGACGGCCGCGACGGTTCGGACAGCATCAACATCGGGCAGTGGAACGCGGCCCGCGCACAGGCCTTCCTGCAGTTTTCGAAGAGCAAGGGGCTTGACCCCAACGACATGCAGACGGGGCTTCTCTATGCCCGTGCCGAAATAGATGGGGAGATTCCACGATCCATCTCGGGTCTGCCGGCGGACTTCAAGGCGCGGCTGCAGAACGCCAAGAGCGAGGCAGAAGCGGCCGATATCATGACGCGCCAGTATTTCCGTCCAAAGTATCAGGATGGCGAATCGGCGGTGCGCGGCAAGTCGGCAACGGCCATCTTGGCAAAGTATGGGGACAAAGATCCATTGCGCCAGCAGGTCGATGCGGTGACGGGCGGGGCCGACAAGCCGAAGGACGGGCCGCTCTACCGCGACACCCGTCAGATGACGCTCGATGCAGAAATGGCATACGATGTGGCGACCCGCCGCAACGCGGAAATCAACGCCGGCAACGATGCCCAGCGTCGCGCGACGCAATCCCAGCTCGACCTGAATCTTGCAGAGCAGAAGCGCCAGATCGACATGGCGAAGCTGAACCTTGAGATCGCGGTAGATAAGTGGATGACGGGTGGCGGCCAGCCGGGACCTGACGGGCAGCCGACGCCCGCCATGAAGCGTCCGCCGCCTGAAATCTGGAACCAGCTTTCGTACACGAAACAGCAGTCTATCGACGCGACCATCGCGCACAACGCGAAGGGACAGGACGTCGTGACGGATCAGCGCGTCTGGTACGAAATCCAGCAGGGGCTCACCAGTCCGGATCAGGCCACGCGCGGGAAGTGGGCAAATGCGCCGCTGTGGGAATACAAGCGATTCCTCTCCAATGGCGACTTTCAGGAATTGTCGAAGATCCAGGCCACGGCGCGGCAGGGCGACCCGAACAAGGATCTGACGCATATCCGCAATGGGAGCCAGATGATCGACGACACGCTGCGCACACTGGGTGTGGAGCTTGGCAACTCTGCGCCCAAGAGCGATGCCGACAAGGCCAATAACTTCCGCCGGCTGGCGCAACAGCAGATCACGGCATTCGAGGTCGAGCAGAAGCGCAAGGCCACGACGGAGGAGCAGCGCAAGATTATCGATCGGTTGGCCATGAATGTCGTTACGCAGAAAGGCCGGTTCTGGGACGACACAAAACCGCGCTATGAAATGAAGATCGAGGACGTGCCGGCTGCGGATAGAGCAGAAGCCGCGGAGGCGTTGAAGCGGCGCGGCGAGGCGGTCACCGACGACATGATCATTGAGTTGTACTCGCGCGAGAATCTGAGGCCGCGGAAATGACCGATATCAGCGAGGGCATGCTTGAGCCGACCGTCGAGCCGCCGGCTTCGCCCGCGTTGTCGTCACCGGACGTGCAAGTCGCTCAGGCGCCCAACAAGTATGATCGCGTGCTTGATGATATTCTGGCGCCTCAGCCGGTTCAGCCGGCGCGAAACAAGTATGATGACAGGTTAGATGAGGTTCTGACTGAGCGCAGGCAGGGCTTGCGGGCGGCGGCGTTTGGCGCCCAAGGCTCGACGCCGGATACGGCGGCTAAGGCACTGAACCTTTCGCGGCAGGTCGGTCTGCCGGTCGACGTCGTCGAACGCAACCTGCCGGAAATTGAGCAGACGGCGAAGCTCAACAAATACGACGATCTCCTGAAGCGCGCACCCAAGATGGCTGACTGGCTGGCACAGGACCCGGTCAACGCCAAGGTCATGCCGCAGGACGACGTCGAAAAGCTGGGCTTCGTCGAGTGGACGGTCAACGAACTGTACCGCCCGTACCTGTCGCAACAGGCTTCCTCTGGTCTGGCGGGCGTGAAGGTGGCGACCCGCCGGCTCTCGGAGCTGGAAACGGCACTTGGGCGACAGCAGCGCGGCGAATACCTGACGCCCATGGACAAGGCGATGATCCGGCAGGAGCCGGAAATCCGCGACTCCATGCGCGGCTATATCATCCAGTACGGCACGCAGCGGGAGGAAAGACTGCAGGCCGCCGCCTCTCTGCCTGAGCTGCCTGTCATCAAAGAAATGCAGAAGGCCGGCGAGGCGGGCGATTGGGGCGGCGTCTTCTCGGCGCTCGCAAAAGACCCGGTCCGTGCGGCCTATGTAATCGCCTTGCAAGGCAGCGCCATGCTGCCGTGGCAGATTGCGGGCTATGCCGCTGGTGGCATACCCGGCGTATTTGGCGTGTCGTTTGGCCTTGAGTACATGGGTGCCGTCGAGGACGCCCTGAAGCAGTCCGGGGTCAATACGCAGGACCCGACGCAGATCGTGGCGGCGTTCGGCGACGCCGACCTAATGGCGAAGATTGAACGACAGGCGGCGACGAAGGCGTCCGTGATTGGGGCGCTCGATGCCGCGTCCATGCGCGTTGCGCGTGTGCCGCTGGGTGTGGGTAAGAGCGCGGTGACGCGCACGGCAACCGATATTGGCGCTCAGATGGTCGTGCAGGCCGGGCTTGGGGGCGCTGGCGAGGCGCTGGGTTCCATGGCCGCCGGCATGAAGGTCGACCCGTTTGCCGTGGTTTCCGAGGTGATTGGCGAGTTCGGCTCTGGTCCGGCCGAAGTGGCAGGCGCGCGCTGGGGGCAGGCCGTTCGGCAGGATGCCACTCGTGAGCAGTTTGAGGCGTTCCGCGCTTTGTCCCCGGTTCGGCAGTTGGCGGTTGCTCAGGCCATGACGGTCGACCGGCTGATCGAGCAGGTTACGAACACCAAGATTGCATCGCTTTCCCCAGAAAAACTGCAGGAGTTCGTCAGTAGCGTGACGGATGCTGCGCAAAGCGTGTTTGTGCCGATCAGCGCGATTGGCAGCTACATGCAGGACATGACGGGCCTGCAGTCCGAACAGTTCATGGAGCGGCTGGGCATTGCCGACCAGATCGAGCGCGCCCGTGTGACCGGCGAGGATATCTCCATTCCCCTGGCAACCTACGTCGTCAACGCCAGTGAGGCGCACAAAGCGTGGCGCGAGGATATCCGGACCGAGGTTGATGGGTTCTCCGTCCGGCAGGCAGAGGAATGGGAGAAGGCCAAGGCGTCGGAGTTGCAGGCGCTGCAGGAGCGGTTCGAGGAGCATGTTCGCTCGGGCCTGCCGCCCGATCCGCAGGGCGTGGTCTATCAGCAAGTCCTCGAATCGGCGAAAGCCAACGGATACACCAACGACGTCGCCGCCCAGCATGCCGCGCTCTATGCCGCCCGCTATGCCGCTCGTGCAGCGCGCAATCCAAACCTCTATGCCGACGCGCTCGATGCCTTTGAGAAGGCTGGAACGGGCAAGGGCCTGCGTATCCAGACGATGCTGGCGGACGGCACGCGCGTCATGGGGCCGGACGTTCTCGATAGCATGCTGGACAGCCTGCGGTCGGGGAAGGACCCGGTGCGTCTGCCCAAGATGGCGAAGCCGGCGAAGGCTGTAGGCCCTGCGCAAGATGCCACGATCCTGAAGGCGGCCAAGCGGCTCGCCCGCGGCTGGACGCCGGAGAAGCCCATCAAGGCGCCGCAGTCCCTTACGGACTTCGTGCGCAAGAATGGCGGGCTGAACCTTGCCGCCAGCGAGGCGGGAGACATTCGCGCGGCCGATCTGACCAAGATCCCTGGACTGCTGCAGAAGAAGGGAAAAGACAAGGGGCGGTCGGCCGACGACCTCGCTCAAGCGGCGATGGATGCCGGGTTCCGTTTCGGAGAGACGCAATACGGCAGCGGCGTAGATGTTGGCGCCTTTATGAAGGCGTTGGAAGCCGACGCGACGGGCCGGGGCAAGGTCTATCCGGACGATGCCGACACGGCGGCGTTTCAGGCGCAACAGGAGTATTTCGACGAGTTCTTCCGCTGGCTTAAGGACGATATCGGTTGGGAGCCGAAGGGCCGCACGCCGGAGGAAATCGCCAAGTTCCTGTCGCAGGACGACACCACGCAACGCCTGATGGCGCTGGCCGAACGGGTCGAGGCCCTTGGCCCGGATAGCGAAGAGGCAATGCAACTCGACCGAGACCTGCAGCGCATTGCCGACGAATCGCTGGAACGGCTGGCGGACGAGTTTGCCGAGCGCGACGCAGCCATGGCTGACGTTGACGAGGCCGACCCGGAATCCGACACTGCCTCTCTTGCGCTGGATGAATGGGAACAACTGCATGACGACATCGAAGCAACTCTCGACACTGCGGAGCCGCTTGACGGAAGCCTTGGAGGTGGACGACCTGCCGGGCGAGGCGCGGAAGGAACTGGCGGCGATCCGGCTGGCAACGGACCTGCGGCTCAAAATCCGCGAGAAGCAGCCCGCGCTCGGCGAGACGCAGCACTAAAGAAGTTTCAGGCCGACCGCCGGCAGCTTGCCGACGTTCTGGATAGCCTCGGGCTCGATATTGCGAAGATGTCGAACAAGCAAGTGCGCGAGGTGCTGGACCGGGAGATCAAGGGTCAGACGTTGCATCAGGGGGCATCAATCGATCTGACTCCGGGCGGCGGCAGCAAGACCACCACCATTGGCGACACGACGATCGATTACGGCGTCGCGAGCGACGGCCGTTCGGCAGAAGTCATCCTGATCAAGACGCCCAAGGACAAGCGCGGCACGGGAAGTGCGCGGGCGGCTATGGAGCAATTCCTTGGGCAGACAGATGCAGCCGGCCTGACGGTGTTCCTAACGCCGGAGCCGATGGACAAGGGAGTGACCAAGGGGAAGCTCACTGCGTTCTACAAGTCGCTGGGCTTCGTTGCGAACAAGGGGAGGGCCAAGGACTTCAGTAGCCGCGCCGCGATGGTGCGCGCTCCGCAGCAGGTGCTTCAGCAGGAAAATCGCGGCTCGATCACGTTCAGCGACAACGCGGCGATCATCCAACTCTTTCAGGCGCGCGACCTTTCCACATTGGCGCACGAGTCCGGGCATCTGTGGCTGTCGGAACTCGAGTTCGACGTAAAGAACATCGGGGCGGGCGAGCAGGCCAAGGCGGACTGGCAGACGGTTTTGGACTTCGTCGGCAGCCCGGACGGCTTCATCACCCGCGAGCAGCACGAACTGTTCGCCCGCGCTTTCGAGACCTACTTGATGGAGGGCAAGGCTCCGAGCGAGGGCTTGCGCAGCGTGTTCCGCCAGTTCCGCAACTGGCTGGTCTCGATTTACCGGAACCTGCGCAACCTGCAGGCCCCTATCTCTCCGGAGATGCGTGAGGTCTTCGACCGGCTGATGGCGACTGACGAGGAGATCGAGGCGGCCCGCAACACACAGGGGCTCAATCCCGTGTTCACGGACGCCAAGTCGGCCGGCATGACGGATGCCGAGTTCGCGGCCTACACCAAGCGGGCAACGCAGGTCGTGGATGAAGCGGAGCAGGCCGTTCTCGACAAGGTCATGGCTTCGATTCGGCGCGAGCGGACGAAAGAGGTCGCGGCAGAGAAGGCCAAGATCAGGGCCGAAGTCACCGACGAAATGATGGCCGAACCGGGACAGGCCGCGCTGCACCTGCTGCGCAAGGGCAAGCTCTATTCCGGGGAGACGCCGGAGGTTCTGGTCGGCGCGAAGCTGGATCGTGCCGCGCTGGTGGAAATGCTGGGCGAGGCGGGGATCGCCAATCTGCCGCCGGGCATCTTCCGTGAAGAGGGGATCGATCCGGACGTACTGGCTCAGGCCGTGGGCCTCGGAAACGGCGTCGAGCTAGTCGACCGGCTGATGCAAATTCAGGCCGAACAGCAGGCCATGCGCGCCAAGGGCGACAACCGCTCCATGCTGGCGGCCCGGATCGCAGAGGAGACACAGAAGCGGCTGACGGACAGCCTGGGCGACCCGCTGAACGACGGGAGCATCGAAGCAGAAGCCATGGCGGCCGTGCATTCCGACAAGCAGGGCGCGCTGATGTCCACCGAACTGAAGGTGCTGGCGCGCAAGGCCAAGCAGTCGGGCGCGATCTCGCTCTCCGATATCGAGGATTGGGCAGCCCAGACGATCTCCGAAATGTCGGTCTATCAGGCGACGCAGCACGCGAAGTATCAGCGCGCCGAACGCATGGCCGGGCAGAAGGTCCAGCGGGCGCTGATCAAGGGCGACTTCGTGGCAGCCTTCAAGGCGAAGCAAGACCAGATGGTCAACTTCGCGCTGTACCGCGAGGCCCGGAAGGCGGCCGACGACGTCGAAAGCATCCGCAAGCTGGCGGATCGCTACGGCTCGGCCGCGACCATCAAGAGCATGGATCAGGCCTCGCTGGAGCAGATCCATCAGGTTCTGGAAGACTACGACTTCAAGAAGCGCAGCGGGACCTTGTTGGCGGAACGCACCACCTTCGCCATGTGGGCGGCAGAGCAGGCGGCGGCCGGCTTCGAGGTGATCGAGCCGCCGCGGCTCAAGGGGGCTGGGCTCCGTCACTATTCGCAGATGACCATGGAGGAAATCCGGGGTGTCGGCGACACGATCAAGCAGATGGCCCATATCGGCCGCTGGAAACAGTCGATGATCGACGACGGCAAGCGGCGTGACTTTGAGGCGCTGGTAACCGAGGCCGTCGAAACGATCGAGCGCCAGCCGCAGCGGGGCGTAAGCGGAATGCGCCGCGGCACCACGCGCCTGCAGGATGTGCTGGGCGATGTCGGCTCGTGGTTCCGCAGCGTCGATGCGGCGCTGTTGAAGATGGAAACCATGTTCGAATGGCTGGACGGTGACAAGACCGGCCGGGGGGTGTTCGGCCGCTACTTCCGCCGGGTGGCCGATGCACAGGCTAAGGAACGCGATCTTCAGAAGGACCTGGTTGGCAAGGCAAAGGCCATTTACGACGCGGTCCCGGCCGAACAGACGAAGCAGTGGAACACGCAGCACGTCGTCGAGGAATTGGGCGTCAAGCTCAACAAGAGCCAGATGATCGCGGTAGCGCTCAACATGGGCAACGCCTCGAACATGCAGAAGATGCTGCAGGGCGAGGGGTGGGCCGAAGAGGCAGTCCGCGCCATGCTGGACAGGTACCTGACGGCGGAAGAGTGGCAGTTTGTGCAAGCAACGTGGGACCTGATCGAGTCCCTGTGGCCTGAGAGTTCGGCGCTGGAGCGGCGCGTCAACGGCGTCGCGCCGCCCAAGGTCGAGGCTGTGCCGGTTGAGACGCGGTTTGGCACGCTGCGCGGCGGCTACTACCCTATGGCCTACGACAAGGCGGGCGATGTGAAGGCTGACCGGATCGCCGCCATGGGTTCCGAGGGCCTATTCGATCCGGAGTATCGCCGGGCCTCTACCCGTGCCGGCTCCACGAACAAGCGCGTTGAAGGCTTCAATGCCAAGGTGCTGTTGAGCCTCAACGTGATCGGCTCCCACCTGAACGAGGTGGCGCACGATCTGGCGTTTCGTGAAGTCGTCATGGACGGCTACAAGTTCCTCTCGAACGACAAGGTACGCGAGGCGATCCGCTCGGCTCTGGGCGCCGAATACGAGAAGCAGACGCTGGTGTGGCTCAAGGCTGTCGCCAATGAATGGGCGCTCGACCGGCGCGGGCTGGAGGGGATCGACAAGTTCCTGCAGACGGCGCGGGCGAATACGGCCATCGTCGGCATGGGCTTCCGCATCTCGACCATGCTTTCTCAGACGGCTGGCTTCGCCAACTCCGTCCAGCGACTCGGCTCGGCCAGCATGCTCCGCGGCATGCGCGACTTCTACCGCGACCCGTCCGGGATGATGTCCGTGGTCCACGAGAAGTCCGGCGAAATGCGCAACCGGGCCAACGACCTGGAGCGTGATATCAGGCTGGCGCTGAAGCGCATGGAGGGTCGGGACTCGCCGCTGGACAACGTCCGGCGCTTTGCCTTCCGCGGCATCGCCCTGTTCGATGCGGCAGTGTCCCTGCCGACCTGGATGGGAGCCTATCACAAGGGCTTGCGCGAGGGCATGAGCGAGGCGGAAGCCGTGGGCTATGCCGACAAGATGGTGCGCGACACGCAGGGCGCGGGCTCAGTCAAGGACCTGTCGGCCTTCCAGCGTGGCGGCGAGGCCATGAAGCTGCTGGGTATGTTCTATTCCTACTTCAACGTGTTCTATAACCGGCAGCGCGGGCTGGTGCGCGACGCTCGGGCGGCCGACTCGTTCTCCGATTACATGGACGTCGTGGCGCAAGGCTTCTGGCTGATGGTGGTTCCGACCCTGTTGGGCGCTCTTTTGTCGGGGCAGGGACCGGAAGACGACGAGGAGTGGTGGTTGTGGGCCGGCCGCAACGTGGGCTTCGGAGTATTCTCCGGCGTCCCTTGGGCGCGCGATATTGCAAACGCGGCCAGCAACGAAATCGCGGGCAAGAGCTTCGGCGGAGCCAAGTTGTCACCCGTGCAGGGCATTGGGGAGGGCACGATCCGACTGTTCAAAGATGCAGCGAAGCTGGTGCAGGGCAAGGAGACGTCGAAAACGTCGATCAAGAACGCCTTCAATGTCACGGGCCTGTTTACCGGCCTTCCGCTCGGGCAGCTTGGCGCGTCGTCGCAGTTCGTGTGGGATGCCTTGGTCGAGGGAACACAGGACCCGGAAGGGCTACTGGACTGGATGAAGGGCCTTGCCTACGGGCCGGAGCGCAAGAAGTAGGCCGGTGGATTTCGGTCTCGGACTGCAATATCCTGCCGCCGGGGCAGGAGACTGGAATGAGGCGACTATTTGTTGTCGCGTTGATAGTGGGGTTGGCTGCGTGCGGTCCTGCACCGGAACCGACCGTTTATCGAGGCCCAACCCAGAATTACGCCCCGGCTGAGTTGCCGGCCCAAAAGGCAGCGGATGCAGCGGTCCCTTTGCCGACCGACCAGGAACGCTGGGCCGACTGTGCCGGCGAGCGGATCAGGGCGCTGGAAGATGGCGTCACAGAGCCTCGCAAGATAGCAGGACCTATCCGTGACCTCTGCCGGCGCTATTACGTTCAGGGCGATGGGCAGGATCTGGATAACATCGTAGATGCCATTTGGCGGTTGAGGCAGAGTCGGCAAGGGCGACAACCGGAGAAACCTCAGCAGACCAGCGACGGCGGGCTCCCGGCTGCGTGGGTCGCCTGCGTTGAGTGGTTCCTGCAGTACGAAGAGATTGACGACTATCCGGTCGAGGTGGTGGCAAGAGCCGCCGCCTCTCATTGTCGTCAGCACTATAGGGGGAAACCGGGACAGGACGTGCAAATTATCGGTATTGTGGTCGCCAAGAATCGCGCCACGCCCCGTGGCCCCATCATCGGCCCGGCGCAACCGCTGCCGCCAGCAGACAAGAGGGTGTAGCCAGTAAGGACCGGAGGCCAACCCCGGCGCCCGACAGGCGTATAAATCAGGCTCCCGCGTTTGCATTTGGGAGCGCTCGCCCGTGGCATCGACTGACCGCCGCCTTGGCCTATCCGGAGGCGTTGCCTTCAAGGCGCCCTGCCGGGCGGCGACGACGGCGAATATCACCCTGAACGGGCTGCAGACCATCGACGGCGTCTCGCTTGCGCAGGATGACCGGGTGCTGGTCAAGAACCAGTCGACCGCCTCGC
>Ga0209066_10003570_pt1 | contig 17638 bp, 21 predicted proteins | sample All_14_2_FD_187198 | JGI IMG/M metagenome (GOLD analysis project Ga0209066, IMG submission 187198) | Freshwater microbial communities in response to fracking from Pennsylvania, USA - Allegheny Zone_MetaG_DW_15 (SPAdes) (version 2) ... | reverse complement strand
TTTTCTTTTTGCGAAAATTAACCCTTCTTACTGCGCTTGCCAACTTTACGACGAGTGACAATGAAGACATTTGAGTACTTCTTCGGCGTGCGAGTCTTCTGACCTTTGCCGGTTGGCTTACCCCACTTGCTCTTGGCACGCTTCAAACCACGACCTTGCTTACCTTCACCGCCGCCGTGTGGGTGATCTACCGGGTTCATAACCGAACCGCGAACAGTTGGACGAATACCGAGCCAACGCGAACGACCTGCTTTACCAATCACCACAAGATTGTACTCTTCGTTACCAACTGAGCCGATGCTTGCATAACAAAGATCTGAAATTTTACGGACTTCAGACGAGGGAAGCTTTACAAGAGCATAGCCCGCGTCATGCGCAATAACTTCTGCGTAGTTACCGGCAGAACGTGCGAGTACAGCACCGGCACCAACGCGAAGCTCAATTGCGTATACGAAGGTACCTACGGGCACTTTTCCAAGCGGCATACGGTTACCTGTTGTAAGAGGTGCATCTTCACCAACAATAAAGGTGTCACCTACTTTCATGTTCTTGGGGACGATGTGGTAACGACGCGCACCATCAGCATAGAGCGAAAGTGCGATGAACGCCGAGCGAAACGGATCGTATTCAATCGTTTCAATCTTTACGGGAATGTTTTTCTTGTCGAACTTAAAATCAACATCGCGAAGTCGGCGCTTGTGTCCACCACCCTGGTGACGCGTAGTAATGCGGCCGAAGCCGTTACGGCCACCATTGCGCCCCTGACTCTTCATGAGTGGCTTGTGTGGCTTATCACCCGAAAGAAGCTCCTTGTACGGGAGGGTCGTCATCTGGCGGCGGCTTGGAGATGTTGGTCGATAAGATTTCATACGTAGAGGATTATGCAAACTGGATGGTGTCTCCAGTAGTGAGGTAGACATAAGCTTTGCGACGACGTGCCTGAACCGCCTTGCCCGCACGACGGCGCATCGACACGCGGCGACCAGGAAGATTTACGATGCGGACTTTCTTTGGAGCTACGTTGTAGAGCTCTTTGATAGCGCCTGCGACATCTGCCTTGGTAGCTCCCGCAGGGATAGCAAACGTGTAAACACCCTTCTCGGTTCCGATAATTGCCTTCTCTGAGAACCATGGGGCACGGATAATTTCGTGCGCCTTACCCTCGACATGCTTCACCGCGCGCGCCTTAGCAGCGCTTGGTACCTTAGCCTTCTTTTCTTTCTTTGTTGTTCCAAAAATAGCCATACAGATTTATTTAGTTGCTGCGCGCTTAGCAAGCGTGGCAAACACCTCTTCTGGTTTCTCGATCACGAGGTACTTGTACTTAACGATGTCGACCGGGTTGAGGCTGCGCGCTTCTTCGGTAGCAATGTTGCCCATGTTGCGGAAGCTCTTCACCGTTGCGGCATTGTGAGCAGAAAGCGCCACGAGTGCAGCATTCTTGCGCTTGTTGCCGAGACGCTCCGCATTTGCACCTTTTGCAAGGGCGGATACGAAGTTCTTTGCCTCGGCCGTCTTCGGTTCTGCAAACGAAAGCGAGTCAACAAGAATGATTTCGCCATCGCGTGACTTACGCGAAAGCACCGAGAGGAGCGCAGCGACTTTCTGTTTACGGTTAATTTTTTCAGAATAGTCACGCTCCTTGCGTGGACCAAAGGTCACGCCGCCATGGCGCCAAAGCGGTGAGCGCGTAGAACTATGGCGAGCCTGGCCCGTACCTTTCTGCTTCCAAGGCTTCTTGCCACCACCTGACACTTCTGAGCGGTCTTTGGTGTGTGCACGGTTCTGACGCTTGTTTGCCTCCATGGCAGTAACGACCTGGTGCACCATGTCTGCACGCCACGCGACCGCAAAAATCTCTGCAGGAAGCGCGATGGTTGAGACCTTCTTACCGTCCATCCCGTAGATAGGAAGCTCAGTCGGAAATACGCTCACCGGAGCTTTCTTTGCAGCTTCTGACACTGCCTTTTTAGTGACCTTCTTTACTGCTTTTTTTGTTGCGGTAGCCATAGTATGAAAATTATGCAGAGACGACTTCAAGCAAGGTGCCGCGGTTTCCTGGAACAGCTCCTGAAACGATGATTTCCCCTGCCACAGCATCGACCGCGAGGACTTTAAGATTCTTTACCGTAATACGATCCTGACCGAGACGACCGGCCATGCGCATGCCTTTAGCAACACGACCACCGGCGCGACCACCCGAGCCGCCAATCGAACCTGGCGCATGCTCAGAATGCTTTTGACCGTGCGAGCGAGGACCGCCATGGAAGCCGTGACGCTTCACCACACCGGCAAAGCCACCCCCCTTCGAAAGACCGGAGACCGCAATAGTGTCACCGACGGCAAAAACAGAAGCGTCAATTGCGGTTCCTACTTCTGCTGCGTCAGCCCCGCGGAACTCACGGATAGTAGCGAAGCCTTTGTCCTTGGTGTGTCCAAGCACTGCTTTGCTGATATTTTTCGTTTTGCGCGCGCCAAAACCAACCTGAACAGCTGAATAGCCATCCTTTCCTTCTGCGGTTTTTGCCTGAGTAACCACGACACCATCCGTTTTGAGAATGGTTGCAGCACGAACGAGGCCGTCTTCACCGAAGACGCGGGTCATAGGTCCTTTCTTTGCGAGAATGAATTTCATTGGTTTCTTTTGTTTGTTTAGGACCGTAACCCTAAAGCAAATCGCGCCACAACAAATCGCGGGCGCGATTTGCCATAGGTCCCGAGGGACATAGCGTTCCTGCTACCCTACACTACCGCGTTCCAAGATGCAACTTCCCTAGAATAGATATAAAAACCCCGGAAATACCGAAGTAGTTCCGAGGTCTCGAGAGACAAGAAATCGCGGCCCCGCGCCGCGAAAAAATCTCTCTCTGTATTCGGGCTATCTGAGTGGTTCTGCAGTGGGACTGGGGCGTCATCCTGGGAAATCCCTCCACGTCAGTATCCGAATCGTATGCCCTCAAATTTCATTGTAAACGCGTGGGCTATTACTCACAAGTGGAAAACACAAAACCACCCCAAGGGGCGGTTTTGTTAAACAGTTTCAAAAGTGCTGCGACTGCGAGGTGTGGGGGACTGATTTTCGTAGACGTACTTCGTACGACTGAGAAAATCAGCGCGGTACCTACAACAAAGCAGATGAGCTTTCTGAAACACTCTTTAGACCATCTTCACATCAATCGTAACGCCTGAGGGAAGATTAAGGTTCGTGAGAGCCTCAATCACCTTTGGCGAAGGATTCATGATATCGATGAGTCGTTTGTGAATGCGCATCTCGAACTGCTCGCGCGCGTCTTTGTGGACGAACGTTGAGCGGTTAACGGTCCAGCGCTTTATCTCGGTAGGAAGCGGGACGGGACCGACAATCTTGGCGTCAAGTCGAGCCGCCGTATCCATAATTTGCTTCACTGACAAGTCGAGAATCTTGTGCTCATAGGCACGCACCCGGATGCGGAGCTTATGCTCCACAACAGCATCTGCTGCTTTCTTCGGAGCACGCTTTGCTTTCGTTGGTGTGGCCATAGTGCTAGCTGGAAAATCCAGATTATGCCGTAATCTTTGTTACAACACCGGCACCAACCGTCTTACCTCCCTCGCGAATAGCGAAGCGGGTATTATCTTCAAGCGCGATAGGAGCTACGAGTTTCACCTTGAAAGTAACCGTATCGCCAGGCATCACCATCTCCTTTCCTTCTGGAAGCGTTACTTCGCCTGTCACGTCCGTTGTACGAACATAGAACTGAGGCTTGTAACCAGAGAAGAATGGCGTGTGACGACCGCCTTCATCTTTACCAAGGATGTAAACCTCAGCTTCGAACTCAGTGTGTGGAGTAACCGAACCGGTCTTCGAAAGAACCTGGCCACGGTGTACGTCCTCTTTCTTCGTGCCGCGGAGAAGAATACCTGCGTTATCTCCCGCCTGACCTTCCTGAAGCTGCTTATTAAACATCTCGATACCCGTCACAGTCGTCTTGGCCGTGTCATGAATACCGACGATTTCAACTTCCTCACCAACCTTTACCACACCGCGTTCAATGCGGCCGGTAACTACCGTACCGCGACCTTCAATTGAGAAGATGTCCTCGATAGGCATAAGGAATGGCTTGTCCGTCTCGCGCTCTGGAAGATCGAAATAGGTGTCCATAGTGTCCACGAGCTCCTTCACCTTCTTTGCGTACTCATCGTCTATGCTTGTCGACTCAAGAGCCTTCAAGCCTGAACCACGGATAACCGGCGTGTTTGCACCGTCATATCCCTGTTTTGTGAGAAGTTCACGAATTTCCTCTTCAACAAGTTCAATGAGGTCTTGCTCCTCAACCATGTCTACTTTATTGAGGAAAATGATGAGCTTCTTTAGACCAACCTGCTTCGCGAGAAGGATGTGCTCACGCGTCTGAGGCATAACGCCGTCAGTTGCGGCAACCACAAGAACTGCGCCGTCCATCTGAGCGGCACCAGTAATGAGGTTCTTGATGTAGTCTGCGTGACCTGGAGCGTCAATGTGTGCGTAGTGACGATTTGGAGTCTCGTACTCCGAGTGGTGGAGCGCAATTGTAATGCCACGAGCCTTCTCTTCTGGAGCGGAGTCAATCTTGTCAACTTCCTCAACGCGCGCAGAGTAACCCTCACCCTTGAGCATGTCGAGGGTGTGGAGAATGCCGGCGGTGAGCGTCGTCTTGCCGTGGTCAACGTGGCCGATAGTGCCTACGTTCATGTGTGGCTTGGTGCGTGTGAATTCTGCCATAGTCGTTTAATTAGCAATCAGTTGATAATTCCGACTGAGTCGGAAAAGCTCAGGGCTTGCCGACCAGAAAAAGCAGACAAGCCAAAGAGCGACGCCAAGATGCGTTATAGCGACTATACGAGAATACCGAACCAAATGCAAGGAGTAATACCCCTTTCCGTAACTGATCGAATCCCGAGTTTAACAAGTCTCTTTCAAAGACTTTCAATGGCTTCTAGAATAAAAAGGGATATGCCCATGTTCGTTCGCATGAATAGAACGGTCATACTTCTTTCTCCTTGAGATTTTTATGGACGAGGTAGCTGAAGACGTCAGTGGGAAAGACACTTCGAAAAAGCGGCTTCTGGAGTAACTCCAGAGCCCCGCGGGACTCTGAGAAAAACTAGTACCTGAGTGTATCGGCTACACTGTCCACAACAATTACTGCGAAGTGACTGAACTGATCGTCAAGACTTTTCGAAAGCCTCGTGAACTCAACAACAACGAGCGCGCGACACTTTCACCATACGAAAGTATACGTATGGCAGCGTCCGAATACAAAAAACGCATCGAACAGGTGCGGTAACGAAAAAGGACTCGCGGAGAAATCCGCGAGTCCTTTTTCGTTAGTCCAGCGGCTTGTTACATCTTAAAACCTTCATCGAGCGGCCTCACTTCTGGAGCCGGCTCCACCTTTTGGAGAGTTGGCTCTTCTTCAGGAGTCATTTCCCGAAGCGTTGGCTCTGCAGATGGAGTATTTACCTGAAACTCCTCAGCGGGAGCAACAGTATTCATGTTGAATTCTGCAGGTTTTTCGGCATGAATATCCTGCTTTTCTCTTGAGAGATCGACCGGGGTCCTTTCTCTTGAGAGATCCACTGGGACGCTTTCTCTTGAGAGATCGACCGGGGTCCTTTCTCTTGAGAGATCCACTGGGACTTTTTCTGTCTCAATGCCAAGCCTCTGTTTTACTGCAGAAATATCAACTTCGTGGCGCTCACTCATGAGCTGCACCGGTTGCGCTTCAGTCATAACCTGTTCATGGGAAGTTTCCGGTTGCGTTTCGGCTGCCATGGCAGGAGCAGCTTCCATGCCACCACCAAGCGAAGCCGCCACGGCCGCCGCTTTAGCAGCCATTTCGATACTACTCTTTGGCTTCTTTAAAAATTTCTCAAACATGCAATATGAAATTATGGGTACACAAAAACAGTAACACAACGACCGGTCATAGGGCCGTGGTCGCTGTGGATTGCCTGTTTTTGAGAAATTACTTGCGCGCAGCGATGATTTCCTGCGCAACGTTACTTGGAACGACATCGTAGTGGTCGAATTCCATGGTCATGTTGCCGCGTCCTTCTGTCATTGAACGAAGTGTTGTCGTGTAGCCGAACATTTCCGAGAGCGGTACGAGCGCATGCACTGCTTTGATCATGCCGCGATCTTCCATACCCTCAATCTGTCCACGTTTTCCAGAGAGGTTGCCCGTAATATCACCCATGAACTGCTCTGGGATGGTGACTTCCACCTTCATGATTGGTTCAAGAATAACCGGCTTTGCTTTGTTTGCAGCCTCCTGAAACGCCTGTGATGCTGCAATTTTAAAGGCGATTTCAGACGAGTCCACGTCGTGATACGAACCGTCGTAGAGGTCGACTGAAATATCCACCATGTGGTAGCCCGCAAGAATACCGCGGGTCATTGCCTCACGAACACCCTTCTCTACCGCAGGAATGTATTCCTGGGGAACAACGCCTCCCTTAATATTGTTAATAAACTCAAAGTGATCCTCACGGGTAACGTTCTTTGGAATCTTTGCGTCCTCTGCAATTGGTTCGAGCTTCTTGATTCTGATTTTTACATGGCCATACTGACCTTTGCCACCAGTCTGCTTGATGTACTTACACTCTGCTTCAGATGAACCAAGAATGGTCTCCCGGTACGCCACCTGCGGCTTGCCTGTATCGGCGACAACATTGAACTCGCGCTTCATGCGATCTACGAGAATTTCGAGATGCAGTTCACCCATGCCGGCAATGATCGTTTCACCCGTTTCTTCGTCGGAGGAAACACGGAAGGTTGGATCTTCGTCAGAAAGTTTACGGAGCGCGATACCCATTTTTTCCTGGTCCGCTTTCGTCTTTGGCTCGATGCGAACCGATACCACCGGCTCTGGGAATTTAATTTCCTCGAGAATGATTGGGTTCGCTTCGTCACATAGTGTGTGCGAGGTTTTGGTATCTTTAAGACCTACGGCCGCAGCGATTTCTCCGGTAAACACTTGATCCACTTCTTCGCGCTTGTCTGCTTGAAGACGCACGATGCGCCCCACGCGCTCTTTAGAGCCCGTTGTTGAGTTATAAACGTATGAGCCCGCAGTGAGCGAACCGGAGTACACGCGAAAGAACGTAAGTGCGCCCACAAACGGGTCGGTCTGGAGCTTGAAAGCAAGTGCCGTAAATGGCTCTTCGTCGCTTGCGTGACGCTGAACTTCCTCACCAGTCTTAGGATTGATGCCTGTTACCGGTGGAAGATCGAGAGGCGAAGGGAGGTAGTCCACCACACCATCGAGCACAAGCTGCACACCCTTGTTCTTAAGAGCTGAACCACAGTACACTGGGAAAATTTCATTGGCGATGACACCCTTGCGAAGAAGCTTTTTGAGTTCCTCGACAGGCGGTTCATTACCCTCGAGGTAGGCGTTCATGGCAGCGTCGTCCTGTTCGACAATGCGCTCCACAAGCTCTGCTCTGTACTTTTTTGCAGTCTCAAGAAGATCTGTAGGGACTTCGCCCTCGATCACCTCTTCACCCATGTTTCCACTGAAGCTGAAAGACTTCATGGTAAGGAGGTCTACCATTCCCTCATGTGCGGCTTCCTCACCGATTGGAATCTGTACGCGAATAGCCTTTGGAGAAAGACGATCAAGAATTGATTTATACGAGTTCTCAAACGAGGCTCCCGTGCGGTCGAGCTTATTGATGAAGCAGAGACGTGGCACATTTGCATCGTCAGCATAGCGCCAGTTTGTTTCTGACTGCGGCTCTACACCCGATACGCCGTCGAAGACGACGATAGCGCCGTCGAGCACGCGCATGGAGCGCTGCACTTCCGCGGTGAAGTCGATGTGTCCTGGCGTGTCGATTATGTTGAAACGGAATTTCTTTGTAAGATCTTTCTTATCTTTCTCGTCGGTGCGGCTCCAGAAACAGGTAATGGCGGCAGCCGTAATGGTAATACCGCGCTCACGCTCCTGCTCCATCCAGTCGGTCGTGGTCTGTCCTTCGTGCACTTCGCCGATTTTGTGCTGAGAACCGGTGTAGAAAAGCACACGCTCAGAGGTCGTGGTCTTGCCTGCGTCGATGTGGGCGATAATGCCGAAGTTGCGCACCTTCTCTAGAGGATAGTCTCGCTTCATGTAAATAATTATAAAATTAAAAAGCCGCCAGGGCGTTGCTCGTACAATAGCTGAAAAGCAGAAAAAAGCAAAAGTGATACCTTCTCGCAAGAGAGCGCCGTGGAGGGTCTTATGACCAAAAGCAGATATGCGGAGCGATTGCGCGAAATGAGATTCGTAGCTTGCTCGGTTGAAGAGTTGGCATACATAAAGCGTCGTATTGGTGAACGAGTAAAGCAGCGTTACGGTGAACTCACTCGAAATGAGCGCCAACTGATGCATATAATGACACAGGGAACGGACATTCCATGCGATAGACGGAAAAACTAACACAACCGACGAAACCGAACAGAGTGGGGATTTAAAAGTGAAGCAGACACAAAACTCAGATTTAAGAACGTCAGCGCGTACCTTCCGGTAGTACTGGCACTCGCCACGCTGCCGCTAGACTTGTCCAAGAGCCATCACTGAATTAATACTGAAACGGCACTCTTAAGAGTGCCGTTTCAGTTCCTTGCAAAAAGATTCTACCAAGCAAAGTGAGCAAACGCCTTGTTGGAGTCAGCCATGCGGTGCATGTCGTCCTTCTTCTTGATTGCGTCGCCCTCGTTCTTTGCGGCCAAGATAAGCTCATCTGCGAGCTTTACGGCCATAGGGCGACCTTTCTTTGAGCGCGCAGCGTTGATAATCCAACGATAGGAGAGTGCGAGACGGCGGTTCTGAGGAACTTCGCGCGGCACCTGGTAGTTTGCACCGCCAACACGACGTGAGCGCACTTCCATAAGCGGAGATACATTGCGAATAGCCGTATCAAACGTCTCGAGTGGATCTAGTTCAGCCTCTTTGATTTTGAGCATGGCATCATAGACCACCTTGCGGGCAGTATCTTTCTTTCCATCCCACATGACGGCATTAATGAATCGGGTAACCGCTTCTGAGTTGTACTCAGAGTCAGGACGCCAGGTTCGCTTCTTTTTAAGAGGTTGTCGCATAGAAAATAAATATTAGGCTTTAGGCTTCTTAGTACCGTATCGCGATCGTCCACGACGACGCTTATCAAGACCGGCCGTATCGAGCTTGCCACGCACTACCGTGTACTGCACGCCGATGTCCTTCACGCGGCCACCACGAAGAAGTACCACTGAGTGCTCCTGGAGGTTGTGTCCCTCTCCTGGAATGTAGGCTGTAACTTCCATACCATTGGTAAGACGTACGCGGGCAATTTTACGAATAGCCGAGTTTGGCTTGCGAGGAGTCTTGGTAGTCACTTTGGTGCAGACACCACGCTTGAAAGGGGCGGGGTAGAAGGTCGGACGATTTTTCAAAGCATTAAACCCACGACCAAGAGCCACAACTTTCGTTTTGCGGATTTTATCTTTTCGGCCCTTCTTTGCGAGCTGGTTGATGGTTGCCATGTAAGTAAGCTTTCTTTCGGCACTCGCTCGAAAAAGAAAAATCTTTTCTTTTTGCTCGCTTGCTGGAAAGTAGAAAAAAGACTCGCGACCGAGTCACTAGCGACTATATAGAAAGACGCTAGAAAATGCAAATACCACTACCAGTGGCGACCACATCAGTTTTTTTAAGTAAAAACCGAGAGCGGGACAAGCGACTTGTTTTAGCCTCCAATAAGTGCCCGGAAAATCCATCCAACGAGCGTTGCAAACGGCCCTGCAAAAACGTAGGTAAAGACAATGATAAACAGAACAAGTGACATAATACCCATGCTGCGCATGTGCTCCTCAAAACGCTGAAAGTCTCCCGCAAGACGGTACGGCAAAAGACCTCGAATAAAGGTAAAGCCATCCAGTGGAGGAAATGGGATGAGATTAAATAAACCAAGAAAGAGGTTTGTAAATGCGATTGTGGCCGCGAGAGATAGCATTTCCGGCGAGAACGTGCCTACACCAAAACGTATAAAAAGACCGAAAATGACTGCAATGACGAGATTTGTGGCTGAACCAGCAACCGCAACAATAGATTCACCAAATCGCTGATTTTTTAGATTATAGGGGTTGTAAGGCACTGGTTTTGCCCATCCAAAAAGCATAGGCGATCCAGAAAACACAAGGAGTGCTGGAAGGATGACTGAACCAAGAGGATCAATGTGCGGGAGTGGGTTCATCGTAAGACGGCCCGCAAGGCGCGCTGTCGGGTCCCCAAGAGCATTTGCGGCATAGCCATGCGCTACCTCATGGGCAATAATCGAGACTACGAGGATAATGACAGTAAGGGCGATTTCCATGAGGTTAAAGGTTGCTCCTTTTGTAACCTATGCTACCATACGTCGACTATGGCACGCGCATGTGAAATTACTGGAAAAAGCACGCAGGTAGGCGGACGATACTCTAACCGTACCCGCGCAACCCAGTTCAACCCAACCGGAAAGGTACGCCGCAAGGCAAATCTTCAGAAACGTCGCGTTTTTGTGGCTGAACTAGGCAAAACTGTCATTGTTGATGCGTCCGTAAAAGGTATGAAGCATATCAAGAAAAACGGCGCGTTTGCTACCCTCAAGAAGGCTGGTGTTATCTAATTTGATATTTAAAAATAGAACGGTCCGGCATTCGCCGGGCCGTTCTATTTTTCCTGTATGCGAGTGCCATCAGACACATACACCATTCCTTGCGATGTGGGGCTAGCGATTATGATCTCCCCTTCTGGGGCAAGCCCATCAATTTTTGAAAGCCATTCATCTGCCCGCGCTGAAATATTTTCTTTTATTAAAAACGACGTCTTCCCATACACAACGCGGAGCACAACAGCACCGTCCGCTGGATTCATTTTCGACGTATCGCGATCAGGATAAAGCACGTCCGCATAAGCACCACCGCCCAAATCTAGTCGCATTCCTCTGTGTAAATCAGATTGAGTAAGTACCTGCCCAACACGGTAATACTTGCGTACATCTGCGGCGCCTCCTGTGGCACCGCTTACTTGTGCCGTCTCAATAAAAGCATCGAGAGAACGAACCCAAGGTGGAAGCGTTTCCCCAAGTGCCCGCAGAATACTTCTGTCTTGCCCGGCATCAATGAGGACTCGTGTGCCTACGGGACTTTTTAACAAAATTGCATCTCCTTTCGCAACGACGAGTCCTGTTACCACGAATTTATGTTGATCCGCTATCTTTGTGTACACAAAGATATTCGCAAGGAACACCATAAGTAGTATGATAAACCAGAATCGAGCAGGCATAGACATATCTAGTATATGGAAAGAATCAACAATATACTCCCAGGCACTAATCTGGAACGCAACAACCCAAATGAGGAAAGGCGAGAATTTTATTTCCGCAGCCTCGTTCAGTCACACCTGATTGAAACAATGAAAGACTCTCTTCATGGTGCGGATTTTTCAGATGAAGAAATAGGTCGAGTGATTGAAGCCTTTGCAGGTCTTTCTGATGAAGAACAGCGCATCGTGCTTGCTCTTCCTTATGAGATACGTCAAAAACTTCTTCAGAAATATCAAAAGGAAATTGAGGGTGGCACGAACAGTCCTGAAGGCATGATTGCCGATATTGTCGAGAAGAATAAAAAATACGGTTACACGTTAGGGTTCCATCTATCTGATCGTGAAATTAAAAAGGCAGGAGAAGCATGGAACGTCGTGGGTTCTGAACTTGATGACCGTGATGACCGGCTCATGGCTTATTACAGTGAAGACTACCTTCATCGCTACAAAAAGAAGGCTGGAAATTTTCTCTATATTGTACGTGCTGAGATTCATCCAGACGGACCACACCGACGAGACCTCAACAACAAATGGGGTCGCGCTCCCATGCTTTCAATAATCGACTGCCTCGATATGAACCAGGTCGAGAAAGAAATAGATGAAAGCCTTGACGCGGAAATGAAAAACGCTGCGGCAAAATAGCCAGCAGCGTTTTGCGAAATAAATCCGCAAAGTTATTTTTCTTTAAGTTCGATGAGAAGCATGCCCTTGAGGTCCCTTTTTCCCTCGACACTCAAAATTTTCTTTTGAATCCAAGCAACCAGCGGTCCCCTGGACTTCAAAGCTTCTCGCAGAGCGGTGACGCGCTCTTCAGGCTCGAGTGGCAGATTTTTGATGATCCCTGCAAGAACCTTCGTCCAAGCAGTGTCTGCGAAGGTTGGAGCATGCTCTGTTACGGCTGCAGATTCAATCGCGGAGGCGAGGGCGTCTAAGATCTCCTCAACGTTCCAGACATCATCTGTTCTTGCTGTGGCCATCACTATCACTCCTTGTTTTTACAGTTGGCCTAATTAGTTTATAACACATACATCTATATAAAGCAAGTAGGCTATCCTCGACTATTTTAGGCAAGATGCATGATAAAGTCTAAACATATGATCTATACTGCAAAAACATTTGATTTACCCACCCTTGCCGGTCTTTCAGAGAAGCAAATAAAGGTGCACCTGGGCCTCTACGAAGGCTACGTAAAGCACGTAAACCTCATCACAGAAAAGCTCCGCGCTGTCCGCGAAGATGCCCCTGAGCTCGACCCCTATATCGTTGCGGAGCTTCGCCGCCGATTTGCATTTGAATTCGACGGTATGCGCATGCACGAGTATTACTTCACCCAGCTCGAAAACGGCTCGAAAGAACTTTCATTTGAAAGCGAGCTCGCAAAAGCCGCTTCGACAAAGTATGGCGAAGCAGGGCTTGCGGGTCATGTGAAAGAGGTTGCCGGCAGCCGTGGTATCGGGTGGGTTGTTGTCTACAAAGATGATGAGGAACTTCACACTGTGTTTGTGAGTGATCACGAACTCGGACAGCTTGCCGGTCTCCCCATCATTCTTGCGCTCGACCTCTGGGAGCACGCCTACATGGTTGATTACGTTCCTGCGGAAAAGAAAAACTATATTGATGCATTCTTCGCAAATCTCAACTGGGGTGTTATTGAGGAACGTTTTGCAAAAGTAAAATAAATCTTCAACGTATTTAAAGAGAGGGGCCGCTTGAATCAAGCGGCCCTTTTTTATGTGCGCGAAGCAGGTTGTTCCAATGCTTCGGCCAGTACCTCCTTCGAAAGGAAAATTAGTGAGGGAGTTCCGAAGCTGTTGTATGCAGTTATCACCATGCCTCCTGGCGAGTCCTCTTCGCATTTTTTACGAAGCTTTTCTTCAAGCGCCTGCAATGCTCCAAACATTGTCGAAGCAATCGCTTCAAGATCAGGCTTTCGCCCCTATAGTGATGCGATTACTTTTCCAGGAGTTGATGTAAACCGTATCGGTAGCGACTGGCATTCAAGCATGCTTTTCAACCTTTCTTTTAATTGTCTGGAGAGACAATATACTCATAGCGTCGCACACGCAAGACTAGTGCCAGTATCACGATATACGCCACTATGACGACCCAAAACGGAAACGCGGGTAAAACGAAAGCCGCAAGTGGCATGCCACTTGCGGCTTTCGCGAGCCAAATGAGATATGCATTCAGCACGTACGCAGGGAGCGCAAGAACAATCACAAAGACCGGTGCGACCGGTGCAAAAAACATGCCTAACAGACCCGCAACCGCAGAAGACGCCATAGCAAACGGCACCACCGGGAGTGCAAGTAGATTTGCGGGAATTGCGACAAGTGAAAAAATCCCCATCTCATAGAGAAGGAGCGGTAGTACAGCGAATTGTGCGGCAAGCGTAGTAGCAAGTGTCGTGCGCCAAAACATGCTACGAATTCTTTGCAGCCAGAGTTCAATAATTGGCGACAACCAAATGAGTCCTGCCGTTGCGGCAACCGACAAGTCGAATCCCGGGTCGAATACCAAATAAAGAGGGTTCCATACAAGCATGAGAAACACCGCAAGAAAAAGTGCGCGGCCCGCTGAGTATGTCTTCCCCGTTGCTCGCGCGAAAAGCGCAATAAGTGCCATCACCGCAGCACGAAGTGCCGTAGCAGAAAATCCAGCTATCCCAACAAATAGCAAGAGTGCGAGAGCTCCCGCAAAAGCGCTCGCGCGACGCGACCACGCAAGCGACGCAAAAAGCGCGAGCACCCATTCTGCAACAATCATGACGTTGTACCCTGAAAGCACAATGATAGGAATGAGCCCGGAACGAATGAAGTCATTCTGCAAATCTGTCCCGAGTCCCGACTTCCCACCGATGACGGTACCTCCAGCAAGAGACGCATAGGGCTCGGGAAGTGTTGCGCTAATACCGTCTAAGAAAAAATGTTTAAGGCGCGCAAGTGCAGCGGGCAAGGAATACCACGACGCCTTTTCAAGTACGTGCAGCGACGCGAATGACATAAGAAATCGAATGCCATCTTTTTGTAAGTAGGCGTCGTAGCGAAACACTCTCCCTTCCTCTTCGAGACTTGAAAATGCTTTGGGAAGCGTTAGTGTGCCATATACAGAAACACGGTCGCCAACCGAGACTTCAGTGGTTCGATTTGCAACAACTAACACCGTCGTGACTTCCCCAGCTTTTTCTACGCGCACAGCAACGCGCTGATTTGTGTCGCGCACATCAGGATCTGACACCACCACGCCTTCATACGAAACGCGGGAGTGGAGATCGTGCATGAACACACTTGGGGGTGCGGTGTCTGCCAAACCAGCACGTAGTGAGCCGAGTACGAAAAAGACAACAACGATAAGTGCGAGTGTATAAACCGAACGCGGAATCAAAAAAGTTGCCAGCAACAGAACGCCCGCCACTACTCCAAAAAATAAAAGCAACCAAAAAGGAAAAACAAAAAGCGAGCGGAAAAAGATTCCGCTCGCCAGTCCAACAACCGCACTGTACAGCATTCCTTACATGCTAGCATCCAGGAAACGCAACTACCGTGTCTTCAACAAGACTTGATGTCATCGCTGGTTTAAACCAATCTAATTTTTTCCGCGCCTCAACAATCGCCATGACATTTCCAATCGGGAAAAAGCGAAGCGGAGAGAGCGAGAAACCAATTTCGGTTTGGACCTCTTTCGATCCAACCTGACAGGTTCCCCGTTCTGCACCATCCATTCTTCGTTCGAATGAAAAGAGCGGAGTCCTGACGCCTTCCGCTGAGTCGCGCGTACTGGTGACACCAACAAAGAAAACAAGCTTCATGGTGATGGTGCGGGTTGCTTCAAACCGCGCCAACTGGCTAGTGGCGATTTTACCACTTGCAAGAAATTGCTCGGCAAGAGCGCGATGCGCCTCTGACGTTCGAAGGTAGGCAATGAGTTCTTCGTTTTTAGGAAACGATTCATTCTCCATTTTTTCAATCCTTTTTTCTAATCTTGTCAGAGAGTATGCAAAACACTCGCCGTCGTCAACTACGTACCACGATCCATTGCGGCGTTTGCCAATGCATCGGCATCTTTATTTTCTTCGCGATACACGTGCACAAAGGTGACTGTTCCAAACTGTTCTTCGAGTGTACGTAGACGCGCATGTTGCGGCTTCATGTTTGGATGCTTTACCTTCCACTCTCCTTGCATCTGTTTTACGACGAGCATGCTGTCCATTTTTATGGTTACGCTCGTTTTGCTTCGCAAGGATACCGGCACGAGTTTCAATACTTCTTCAAAAGCCAAAATAACCGCTTCATACTCTGCGAAGTTATTTGTCTGATGTCCGAGAAATTTCGACACTGTCGCAACTAAACTGCCAAATTCGTCCCGCACGACCGCACCGGCTCCCGAAGGTCCTGGGTTTCCGCGCGCTCCCCCATCTGCATGAATTGTAAACTTCATATAAGTACCACTGTAGTAGGCTCAACTATACCAGCCGCACATCAATCAGTCGCAAGCGCACCGGTTGACCACGCGAAAAAGTGTCGCGCTCAAGGTGTGCGAGCAGGTTTGCTCGACTTCCCGGCACAAGTTTGTCCGCATGTTTAGCGAGCGCGCCTTTTGCAAAAAAAGTGACTGCATCGAGCAGTGAACCGTCCGCGCGTGCAAGTTTCAGCTTCACGTGTTCTTGCGCTTTCCCAAAGCGTGAAATCTCTCGCACTTCAACTTCGCGGAGCAAGAACACTGGCTGCGGATTCATTTCTCCAAAGGGAGAGAGCTGTTCAATCTTCGTGAGCAGGATGTGCGTCACCTCTTCGGGAGAAATATTGGCGTCGGCGTGCGCCTGGAATGCATCGGCCTCTGTATCTTTTGAAATAGTTTCATAGGCCTCTACTAGCTTGTCTTCGAGAAAGAAGACGGCGTCATCTTTCACTGAAAAGCCGCCTGCTGCTGCGTGCCCGCCAAACTCAAGAAAGACACCCTCAGTTGCCTGCATAAGTTCGACGATGTGCGTGTCGCCACCGCTTCGTACTGATCCTTTAAGCGTATTGTTTCCTTCGCGTCCCCACAAAAAAACGGGTCGCTCGTACTCGTCGGCAATACCATTTGCAACTAACCCTAAGAGTCCTGGTCGCCATGAGGGGTCCCCAAGCGCGATTACACTGCGAATTTCATTGCGCTCCTTAAGACGTGCGTGCACGGCGCGCGTAGTGGCACCTGCTTCCGCTTTTCGTTTTCGGTTTGCCGCTTCGAGTTTTTTTGCGAGGGCGTCAGCAACCGTTTCGTCTTCAGTCGTAAAAAGTTCAAACGCATCGCGTGCGTCCCCCATACGACTGGCGGCGTTTACGCGCGGTGCAATCATAAAACCAACATCCCCTTCGGTGATGTTCCTTTGTTCCACGCGCGCGCTCTGGCAAAGTTTCTGAAAGCCGATACGTGGCGACTTACGCATGACGAGCAATCCGTACTTTGCAATGAGCCGGTTCTCGCCATGAAGCGGCACCATGTCGGCAATGGTGGCGAGTCCCGCCATATCGAGCAGCCACTTCTCCCACCCTTCTGGGATTTTCTCGCGAAGCGATGGCTCAACCGCAAGCATCGCGCAGCAAAGTTTCCATGCAACACCGGAGCCACACAAATCTGTAAATGGATAGGTTTCTTCCGCGCGCGCTTTTGCATCGAGAATTGCAAACGCTGGCGGAAGCCCTTCTTCAGAAGGAAGGTGGTGATCGGTCACAATCACTTCCATGCCAAGTTCGTTTGCGCGTTTCACTGCCTCGGTGTCAGTAATGCCTGAGTCGATCGTAACGACAAGAGTCACTCCACGCGCGGCAAGTTTCTCAATACCAGAAACATTTACGCCGTACCCCTCTTCGTGCCGATGTGGAATGTAGTTTTCAAAATTCGCTTCTGCTTTTTTCAAAAAATCATGCATGAGCACCGCACCCGGAATCCCGTCGCAGTCATAATCGCTCCACACAGCGATGTGTTCGCCAGAGATGATTGCGCGCGCGAGACGCTCTGCCGCTTTCGGCATATCGAGCATGAGGAGCGGGTCATGCAGATGGTCATCGTATGATGGATTAAGAAAACGCTTCGCCTCTTCTTTTGAAGTTACGCCGCGGCGCGCAAGCAGCGCCGCGATGAGGTCGTCGTATTCAGAAAGTTCTGCGCGGAGCGCCTCATCGAGTGTAGGGTGCAGTGGAAACATCGTGTGACGATTGTACCAGAGATGAGAAACGCGTATGCTGGTACCTATGAATGATATCTTTCAAAAAATCATTGCCCGCGAAATTCCTGCCGAAATTGTGTACGAA
>Ga0209066_10003569_pt1 | contig 17638 bp, 7 predicted proteins | sample All_14_2_FD_187198 | JGI IMG/M metagenome (GOLD analysis project Ga0209066, IMG submission 187198) | Freshwater microbial communities in response to fracking from Pennsylvania, USA - Allegheny Zone_MetaG_DW_15 (SPAdes) (version 2) ... | reverse complement strand
ATTCTTTGTGGATGAGGAGAAGTTGAAATTGAAAATGGCTAACCGCAAAACAACAGCAGCAGCTGGTGGTGGCAAAGAGAAAAAGAAATCGAAGTTTCAAGAGCGTCTAGAGCAAATGCAAAAAGCGCAGCAAGAAGCAATGAAGAATAAGAAAAAGTAATTTTTCAAGAGACTAGGAACTTGAAATTAGAGACTAGAAAAAAGTCCCGATTTGAAATCAAATCGGGACTTTTTTATGGTTTAAGTTTTTTTTAAAGTAAATCACCATTGAGGACTTTCATAACGAAGATCATTTTTCCATAGCGTTCAAATGAAGTGCGGATTTCTTGCTGAAGTGTTTCCATCACCAAATTGTATTCCCCTCCAATATGCGTGCTTGTCGCATTCACCTGAATTTTTAATCCCTCAACCTCTTTTAATCGATTGATAAAATCCAAAATTGGTGGCTCATAATCAGCATTCAATGGGTAATTGCTTATTTCTACAGTCGTTTTCATAATATTTTGTTTTTTAATCTAGTTTCAAGTTCTAACCTCGGTACATTCAGCCGCGGCTGAACACTCGGTGATCACGGGTCTCATTTTCCAGCCTCTAGTCCCTAATCTCTAATCCTTTCGTTCTATCTTCTCATATGAAGTCACAATTCCCTTAATCAAGGCCGAACTAAATCCACTGTGCTCCATTTCATTTAATCCTACAATAGTACAACCTTTTGGTGTAGTCACCTTATCAATTTCTTCCTCTGGATGTGTTCCATTTTGAATGATTAATTCTGCTGCACCTTTAATAGTTTGACTCACAATTTTCGTGGCAGTTTTCGCATCAAATCCAACTTCAATCCCACCTTGAATCATTGCGCGCATAAATCGCAGTACATACGCAATTCCACATGCACCAAGAATGGTAGCTGATTCCATCAATTTTTCGTCTATAAAAACAGTTTCTCCAAGTGTGGAAAACAACTCATCGACTTGCGTGCGACGCCCCAAGGTATCTCTGCGTTCTGAAATAGCCGTAATTGATTCATTGACCGATGCAGCTGTATTTGGCATTGCTCTGAAAACATCAATTTCTGTCCCAATCGCTTCTAACATTTCATCACAGTTGATACTACTCGCAACTGAAACTATTGTATGCTTATTCGTATCAAACAAATGCGCATGTTCTTTTAGAAATCCTACAACATTGTAAGGCTTAAGCGCGATTATAATTATATCTGAATTAGAAATTAGCTCAGTATTAGAAATGGTAAAATGTGTATTGGGGAGATTCAAGGATTTCAAAGCACTCACATCTCTCTTCGAAGTATATACAGTAGCTGTTTCACTGTTTTTTCGAATACCGTTCAACAAGGAAAATCCAAGGTTCCCGCAACCTACAATACCAATAGTCATTTTCTTTTTTTGTGCAAAAGTACAATTCTGTAATTTAAGACTTTGAACCATTTAAGCATATTTTTGTTAAATTCGTTTAGGGATATGAAACTAAAACAAGCTTTGCTCATCTGTATTTTATTCGTTACCACTTCTTTAAGTGCGCACGACTACTTTTTTGCCTTCGCAGAAATGAAATACAATGAAGTTTCTGGACGCATCGAAGCCACTATCACCCTTACCACACATGATTATGAGCGGAGTTTGCGTGAACGCGGAATTCTAGATCAAGAGATTTCTAAATTGGCAGACGATGAAGAAGCTTACACAACATTCCAATCTGATTTGAATAAAGGATTTAAGCTGAATGTCAATGGAAAAGAAATCCAATTCAACTTGGAAGGAATAGAAGTTCAATTAACAGGTGTAACCAATTTTCACCTTTCTGCTGAAGTACCCAGTTCAATCACCAAATTAGAAATGACTTTTGATTTATTGATGGAATCATTTGTAGAACAACAAAACAAAATAACGTTCATTTACAGAAATAATAAGAGTTCGTATGAATTCTTACAGAATAAGAAAACCCAAGAAATCGTACTCTCCAACGAATAATAATTATGAAAAAAATACTTTTCTGCTCATTTGTAGCATGCTTACCTTCTCTCCTGTTCGCTCAAAGTAAATTTGCTCAATTAGATCAAGAACTTCCAACACCAAACGGATATAGAACCGCTGGTGGAGCGCCTGGTTCAGATTATTATCAGCAAAAAGCAGACTACAAAATTGCGATTAGCATTGATGACAAAACGCAAAAATTAAGCGGTGAAGAAACAATTACTTACACCAATAATTCCCCAGATAAATTAGAGTATTTATGGTTGCAGCTCGACCAAAACATTTATTCGCTTGATTCTGATTCGAAATTAATCGAAGTAGAAAAAATGGAAGACTTTAAATCTATCGGTGACGTGAAGAAAAAATTGTTTCATTATGACGGTGGATTTAAAGTTGAATCAATCACCACAACGTCAGGACAAAAAATGAGTTATGCCATCAACAAAACAATGATGCGTATTAATTTAGACAAAGCCTTGATGCCAAAAGGAAGTATTTCATTCAAAATTAAATGGTGGTATAACATTAATGATCGAATGGCTGTTGGTGGACGTTCTGGATACGAATATTTCGAAAAAGATGACAACTATTTATACACCATCGCTCAATTCTTTCCAAGAATGTGTGTTTACAATGACGTTGAAGGTTGGCAAAACAAACAATTCTTAGGAAAAGGTGAATTTACCTTGCCTTTTGGCGATTATGAAGTTTCAATCACCGTTCCAAGTGACCACATTATTGGCGCAACAGGTGTACTTCAAAACCCAAATAACGTTTTAACTGCCGAGCAAAAGAAGCGTTTCGAACAAGCGAAGACGGCAGATAGTCCGGTTATGATTGTTACCCAAGCGGAAGCTGAACAAAAAGAAAAGAGTAAAGAAAAAGGAACAAAGACTTGGACCTTTAAAGCGACAAATGTCCGTGACTTTGCTTTCGCCTCTTCCCGCAAATTTATTTGGGATGCGATGAACGTGAAAGTTGGAGCAAATAACGTCATGGCGATGAGTTACTATCCGAAGGAAGGAAATCCTTTATGGGAACGCTATTCAACAAAATTGGTCGCGCACACAATCAAAACCTATTCAAAATATACAATTGATTATACGTATCCAGTGGCGATTTCTGTCCACTCTAAATGGATTGGTATGGAATATCCAATGATTTGTTTCAATGGTGGTCGACCAGAGGAAGATGGAACGTACTCAGAAGATACGAAATACGGAATGTGGGGTGTAATCATACATGAGGTTGGACACAATTTCTTCCCAATGATTATCAACTCAGATGAGCGCCAATGGTCATGGATGGATGAAGGTTTAAATACATTTGTGCAATATTTGACAGAACAAGAATGGGAACGTGGATATCCATCTCGTCGTGGACCAGCTCACATGATTGCAGATTATATGCGTGGAGATAAAAAATACATCTCTCCTATTATGACAAATTCTGAATCAATCTTTCAATTCGGAAACAACGCATACGGTAAGCCTGCAACTGCTTTGAACATTCTTCGCGAGACCATCATGGGACGCGAATTATTTGATTACGCCTTTAAGATGTACTGTGAGCGTTGGAAATTTAAACATCCGACACCAGCTGACTTTTTCCGTACAATGGAAGATGCATCGGCAGTTGATTTAGATTGGTTCTGGAGAGGTTGGTTTTATGGATCTGACCATGTGGATATTTCGATGGATAACGTGAAATGGTTCCAAATGAACACCATGAATCCAGAAATTGAAAAGGCAATTAAAAAGGAACAATACGAAAACCGAGATAAAGGAATTAGTGAGATTCGCGATGTTAATGCAATCAAACAAACGGTAAACGAGGTTGATCCAACAATCGATGATTTCTATGCTAAGCGCGATATATTCCTTGTAGATGCCCTGGATAAAAAGGAATACGAGGAATTCATGAATAAATTGAGTCCAGAAGACAAAAAATTATTGAATTCTAACAAGCAGTTTTACGAGTTATCTTTCACCAATAAAGGTGGATTGGTAATGCCTTTAATCATTGAAGTAACCTTTTTAGATAATACAACTCAAGTGTTCCGAATTCCTGCTGAAATCTGGAGAATGTATGAAGACAAAGTTTCAAAAGTGTTGATTTTGGATAAAGAAGCAAAGTCCTTCCGTTTAGATCCTTTCTTAGAAACAGCTGATACCGATTTAAATAATAACAGCTGGCCGGCAAACGTAGAACCTACACGTTACGAACTGTTTCAACAAAAGAAGATGAATGAAAACCCTATGCAACGTCAAAAGCGCGTAGAGGAAATTAAGAACTAGGTACTAGAGACTGGTGACTGGAGACTAGATTTATCCTAGTTTCCAGTTTCTATATACTCCGTGTACTCTGTGATACTTTTTTTCTCCGTTTTAAAAAAATAAAAAACACAACTTGTCCCGATTTGCGACTTAGGACAAATGGCTCTTCCTTATTCCCCCTCAACGCAAAGCACACCTAGATCAACAAGTCGATTGTATTTGGGCATCTAAGTTTCCCATCTCACGCTTTATCTTTTAATGACTTGTTTCTAGTTCCAAGTTTCCAGTCTCTAATTTTTAGTCTCCAGTCTCTAGTTTCTAATATCTAGTCCCTATCTTTGCATATGCTTTTTCGCAGTCAAATCTTTTTGTTTTTATGTGTTGTGTTTATTCGATCCATTTCGATTAGCGCACAGATTGCACAAGTTCCAGTTACGAGTCCTTCAGTTATTTTTGCGGCACATCCTGAACAGAAATTCGGTTTTGATGCGTATGCCATTGAAGAATGGAAACAGCATTATGAAGAAATCAAGATTGATGGCGTTGTTTCATACTATGTTTCCAACAAATCTATCGGAGATCGTGAAGGCGATAAAGTCAACGCGATTATTCAAAATATTGCAAATTTTGACCAACGTCAATTACAGTTTTTCATCAATGACAGCATTGAATTCAATTCATTTTTCAGATTAAACGACAGCACACTAACACTACTCCTACCCATATATGATAACGATTACAAGATTCATGTTCGGTACAATAAAAATTTAGTTGGACAATTAAATATTAAGCGCTACTCTCTTATTCAGGAGCAAATTGTACTGGTTAATTTAACCGAAAATAAAATCGATAGGCAAAAGCTTACGAAGTACTTAAAAAGTGTTTACAGTCAAGCAAACATTGAATTCGAAATAATTAAAACCTATAAATACAAAGATTCATTGTTCAATGCATCTACCGTTTTTGCCAATCCAAGTTCACAACACGATCGTTATACCCGCCAAATGCGCGATTTGCGTGATGCTTTTTTTGAATTAAATCCCAATGCAAGTAAAAATGCCTATTACGTTTTCTTAATTCCAGAATTTGTAGACCTTGGCATTCGTGGTTATATGGTTAAAAACAAAGCGATGGCCTTTGTTCGCAACGAAAAAGGGAAATCTCCCTATCCATCCATTGCAAGACAACTAGCTGTTGGAATTGGTCTATTAGATTATTCTTGGGAAAACGAAGGACCTCAACGCGGCTCAACCTTGAATTTATTGGATCAAAAAGGTGGCAAAGAATTGACCCTATTTCAATGGAATAGTCTGCGTCACCAAAGCAATACATTTTCTTTTTACGATGGTGATGAGGAAGTAATTACGAATAATGGAATCGTTGCATATTATTTTTGGAAGGAAAACAAAGATGGTTTTATTGAGTTGAATGGTGAGAATCCCTTGAGTTTGATACATCGACCGTACAAAAAGAATTATGTTTCGTATCACCTAAACATTAGGGATGTGATGTTTGAAATCATCTATGAATTCCGAGGATATTTCATTACCTGGTGGCATATAGTTGCATTTTCATCCATTTTTCTAACCTATTTTATTATTCGTTTCGTTCAGTGGTGGAAAAGACGTAAAAAGGAAGTAAAACCTGGATTCTTTAAGCGAAAGCTAACAAAATATACGCTTCTTATTTCAGCCATTGTTTTAACTGCCATTGCATTTCAATTCATCTCGTATCGATTAAGAAAGAACGAAGTAACTTCTGGATTAATTGCTGATTTCAAAGGTCACAGTTTAAAGAAAGTCAGCAATAATATTCTTTACAATAAAAACTTAAAATACAAGGAAGAAGAAAAGTTGATGTCTGAGATTCTTCTTAAAAAAGGAGATGATTGGTACGTTAAACGTCGCAAAAAAGTGCTCTATTTTAATGTTTACCTGAATGAAAAAGGTGAATATGAGAAATGTAAGTTTATAGCTGATAGTGATAGTTTGATTTTAGTAAAGCATGCCTACCGCCAAAAAGCAGAAAGTCATTATACGGTGTTTAATTTTTATACACATCCCGATTCAAGCGTAACTCAAAAAGCTTACAATCATTTTGGAATAGAAATGAGCGATAAACTGACTGTTCAAGATGCTGCAAAACGAATCTTGCTTTTTGTAAATGGTTATCGTCCAAGCTCCATTGGACATTCATTTGAGGACAATTTTTCCGACATTAAAAAGAATGGATTAGAGTTTCCAAATTCATCCAATTTGATTTACAATTATGACCGCTATGATTATTGGCGTCCTTGGCAACAAATGGATAAGCGTTTTCAAGAACGAATTAATCCAACTGAAATTTATTATGCAGACGGACACCATTCCGTTTCCACATCGAATCATGGAAGTTTATTGAATTTCAGTACGCTTTCAGCTCAATATCCAAAGCGTTGTTCGAATCCTAAGAAGCATAAATGTTTAATGACGGAACTTAAATCAACCGGTATTTTTGGAGCAAAAAAGGTACTTACCTATGACATGCTTCCGCAAGAATCAAATAAGAAAGGTTTTAAATTGCGTCGTAAGAAAGGACGAATTGCCGCTCAGAATTTATTAATGATGTGCAATGAGATACCCAACAGATCATCGAATGACACCTTGTACATTGTCGCACACAGCATGGGATACGCCTATGCATTAGGCATGATAGAAGAGCTACGTGGAAAAATTCATTTTGGAGGTTTTTACATTATCGCCCCTGAAAACGCAGGACAAGGATCTGTAAATCCAGAAGAATGGAAAGAAGTTTGGCAGTATGGAAGTCGACTGAGTAAAAAGAGCAAAGACGCACCTTGTTTACAAGATGGAATTGCTCCTCAAACCGCAGTTGGCGGACTAGGAGAATCCTATCGCACCTACATCCCGAATCAATTCTATAAGCGCAAAGGCTTTTTTGATTCACATTTTATTGGTTACTATACGTGGATATTTGATATAGAGCCCACAGAAAAAGGCGCTATTCGGCAGCGATGATGTTTAGAGACTGGAAACTAGAGACTAGAGACTGGAGACTGGATCAAATATTTACATAAAATGCAAGTTTTCCGCCAATTGGACTTGATTTAAAATCCGGGGTACCTTTCGTTAAGTTTTCAAATTTTTCGTTCATGATGAAATACTTGTAGACCAATAGCTCAACAGCGAACGAGCGCTTATTTTTCATCATAAAATTAAATCCATGTCCAATTCCAAGGTTTAAAGCAGTCGTTTTAACATCTGCATCTAATTGATATGTCCACGAATTTTCTGATATTTCCAATGTATCATCGACATAAAAACTAGTTGAGTTCGTTAATGAATGAAAACCAACTTCAACTGGAATATAGCAAGCTGTATTTTTCTTATATGCATCATATTGATATGCGTATCGGCCATTCAAATTAATAACAGGTGAAGCTATCGAAATGATTGAAAAATCAGCATTCAAACCAACAAAGTGCTTTCTGTTGAAATACTTCCCGATTCCAGCATGAACACTAATTGGGTAAAAAGAACTATTATTTAAATTATCCAAGTAATATTCATCCGCAGTAAAGCTCGAACTTGGGTTATACCAGCCCCAACTTAATCCTACAGAAAATTCAAATTGATTCTCTTTTCTACTCAATGTTACAGTATCACGTTTGCTTCCTCTTTCTTTTACGACCTGATTTTCTTCAAAATACTTGTATTCTTCACGCGTTATTGAATATTTGCGACCGTACGTATCCTGAAAAGTAATATCGCCATCCTTCTCTTCAAACAACAGAATCTCCCCTCTTAAAACACGACCATCTTTCATGTAAATGATATCGACAGTTTGAGGTGTTGTTGGTTGAGCGAAGCTAGTGATAGATACCAATGCAATTGCAATTAACATTAAAATTTTCTTGGTCAATAAATTTGATAAAATATGCTCAGTCATTGTGTAAAGTTTATTTTGATTTAGAAGATTGCGAAAATAAAGAATAGTTTGAGAAATCTACTTAAAAATCATTTAAAGTAAAATTCAATGAAACAAAAGTAGTTCTTATGATATTGCTTTTAAAAAAAAAATGAGGTTAGACCATACCCTAACCTCATAATTTATTTACTTTAAACAAGATAATCTAACAATCTTATTAATAGTTATTTACATTAAAATATTATTGATTATTTACCATCAGTTTCTCACTCAAGCTTATACCTCCTTCCTCACTGATTACAGTTAGATGATAGATTCCTGTTGCCAATTGATGTTTTACTATGAACGTATCCTCAATAGTGATTTCATTGAAAACTATTTTTCCGCTGAAATCAATCAATTGAACTACTTTTTTGCCTTTTAATCCACCAAATTGAATGGTAAATTGATCTGTTGATGGATTTGGATAAACCGAAAGTTCAATTTTTCCATCTTCCTCAAGTGAAGCATCAGAAACATTCACCGTTACAGCTGTTCCACTACAACCATTTCCATCAGTCACCTCTACATAATAATCACCATTTTCAGTGTAATTCCAAGTAGAAGATGTGGCACCAGAAATAGGTGAATTGTTTACGTACCATTGGTAAGTTGCATATGTCCCAGTTTGCAGAATACCCCCATTCATCGTAATAATTGGCTCAGGCGCTGGGTTAACATCAACATCAATTTGATCTGTATTGACACATCCATTTGCATCGGTTCCAGTTACGGTATACGTTGTCGAAGAAAGCGGTGAAACTGTAACTGACGCACCTGTTCCCGCACTATTACTCCAAACATAGCTTACACCACCTATGGCATTTAAAACACTTGAAGAACCTTCACAAATTGGCGAAGTCCCGCTCGCTTGAATAGTTGGCAAACTATTTACTGTAACAGTAATTTGCGCAGTTGAAGTACAAGTGTTAACACCAGTTCCCGTAATCGTATAAATGGTTGTGTTTGCAGGTGAAACTGAAACATTTGCACCCGAACCTGCACCATTATTCCAGGTATAACTTGCAGCCCCATTCACGGTTAAGTCTGCTGTTTGTCCTTCACAAATAGCAACATTACCTGATGTTGTAATTACTGGTCCATCATTTACTGTTACCAAAACTTGATCGGTAGCTGTACAGCCATTCAAACTTGTTCCTGTTACGGTGTAAATAGTTGAAATTGCAGGTGAAACGATTGCGTTTGCTCCCGCTCCTGCCCCATTGTTCCATGTGTAAATTGACGCACCTGATGCATTGATTCCGATAGTTGATCCAGCACAGATTGTTCCTCCACCTCCTGCTATAACAGTTGGATTCGTGTTCACTGTAACAGCGACTTGTGCAGTACTGATACAACCATTTGCATTCGTTCCAGAAACAGTATATGTTACAGTGCTTGTTGGAACAAAAGAAACTCCATTAAGAACCCCGTTTGACCATGAATAGTTAATCGCTCCTCCTCCTGTTAAAGTTAAAGAATTGCCTTCACAGACGGAGGCTGCACTCGCGTTCGCTAAAACTGTAGGTAAAGCATTCACGTTTATTGTGATTTGCTCTGTATCTGTGCATCCAAAAGCATCTGTTCCTGTAACCGTATATGTTTGTGTAGCTGATGGCACGAAAGAAAGCCCATCTACTACTCCATTGTTCCATGAATAAGTTGCTGCTCCTAAACCTGACAATACTACTGCTTGACCTTGACAAACACTTGTAGGGTTTCCGATTGCAGAAACAATTGGAGCTGCAGCAACTGTAATTGTTATATCATCTGTTGCGGTGCAACCATTAATCGCTGTACCAGTTACGACGTAGGTTGTCGTTGAAGAAATATTAAATGGACCGCCATTTACAACTCCATTGTTCCATGAATATGTATTAGCACCCGATCCAGATAATTGAACTTGACCATTTTCGCATATTGTTTGATCAATTCCTGCAAATACCACAGGTGTCGCTTTTAAAGTTAAAGTTACTTGAGCTGTATTCGTACAACCATTCGAATTCGTACCAGTCACTGTATAGGTTGTTGTTGCCGAAGGCGCAAAGGCCGCACCATCTAAAGCACCATTCGACCAAGAATAATTATTTGCACCCGATCCAGACAGCGTAATAGTTTCGCCTAGACAGAAATCTGTTGCCGTCGCAGATGCAACAACAGTTGGAAGCGAATTAACTGAAACAATAATTTGATCGGTATCTGTACAACCATTCATGTCTGTTCCAGTTACCGTGTAAGTTAAGGTATTTGAAGGTGTAAATGCAACACCATTAGTAACACCATTATCCCATGAATACGCAATTGCTCCTAGTCCATTTAAAGTAATTGGAGAACCAATACAGGCATTGGAAACAGATGAAGTTGCAAGAACTGTTGGTGCCACTTGCACTGAAATAGTTACAGCATCAGTATTTGTACATCCATTCAAGTCAGTACCAGTAACCGTGTAGGTTGTTGTCGTTGTTGCAATGAAATCAATATTATTCGTAATTCCATTGTTCCAAGAATAACTATTTGCACCACTTCCGCTTAAATTGAGGGTTGAATTTGCACAAACAACTTGATCAGGTCCTGCTAACACAACTGGTAAAGCACCAACATTTATTGTCAACGATGCTGAATTTTCACAAGCATTTGCACTTGTTGCTGTCATGGTGTAGATACCTGAAGACAATACTGTAGCTGTAAAACTTGTTGGATCAGCAGCTGATGAATTGAATCCATTTGGACCTATCCAAACTGCACTTACTCCATCTGAAGTGCCATTGAGTGAAATCATATCACCTAAACATGGTGTCAAGTCTATCGTTGAAACTGCAGCGGTCGGTAACGAATTAACGGTTATTGTTATAAGATCTGAATCTGTGCAACCATTTATATCTGTACCCACAACAGTGTAAGATGACGTTGAAGTTGGTACAAAAGAAACGCCATTGGCAACTCCACCGGTCCAAGTATAACTAACTCCTCCTGTTCCTGAAAGTGTTACTGATGATCCTGCACAAACACTCAAAGCTGTTGTGTTTGCAGAAATAACTGCAGCTGGATAAACACCAACTGGTAAACTTTGAACTGGACCAGCACCACATGAATTATTTGCTGAAACAGTAATTAATCCACCTGATAAACCTGGTAGTACATTCAAGGTATTTGTAGTTGAAGAACCGATCCATCCAACTGGCAAAGTCCAAGTATAAGAATCGGCTCCAGCAATTGGAGATATCGAATATGTCGCCGCTGTACCACCACAGAGCGAAGTCAAACCAGCTATTGCTGAAGGTTGAATTGGTGCAGAATTCACTGTCATTGTAATACCTGAACTGTTAACTGATCCTCCAATAGCACAAGCAGAATTTGAAAGCATTTCAACTGAAACGACATCACTATTTACCAAAGTCGTAGTTGAGAAAGTGGAACTATTTGTACCTGCATTCAAACCATTTATCTTCCATTGATAATCTGGTGAAGCACCTCCATTTACTGGTAAAGCTGTAAATGTGACGCTTTCACCAACACAAATAATAGTTGAAGATGGACTTATTGAAACACTTGGTATTGAAACCGGTGAAACATCCATTACAATTGTATTTGAACTCGCAGGGTTGTTAGATACACATGCTTCACTTGATGTTAATACAACAGTTACAACATCACTATCATTCAAAGTTGAAGTAATAAAAGTACTTGAATTTGTTCCAACGTTCACACCATTCACTTTCCATTCATAAATCGGTGTAAGACCCTCATTACTTGGAATTGCGGTGAATGTAACATTGTCATTTTCGCAAATAAAATTGGTCGGAGAAACAGAAATAACAACATCTACTGGAACAGCACCAACTGTACTTACTGTAATTGTTACTTGATCTGACATTGTACAAGTTCCATTGGAATATTCGGCAATGTATGTAGTGGTTACAGCTGGAGTCGCAATTGGATTTGAAATCAATGCATTCGAAAGTCCAATCGCTGGTGTCCATGAATATCCAGGAGCTCCTGTGGCGTTTAACTGTACTGGTGAGCCCGAGCAAACAGTTGTATCACTGGTTGTAACAATTAAGTTGGACGCATTAATGGTAAACAATGCATCACTTAAATCTTCTATTGCTGTACCGCTCGCCTTGACCTTTATTAAAACTTGCGAAGAGTTTACATTTGGAACAGTCCAATTATAGGATAAAACAGCAGTTGCATAGTTCGTTTCGATCGGAATCCATGTCAAACCACTATTGGTTGTATATGAAATATCATACGTTCCATTTGGTGATGATTCAGCCCATGTTATTGTTTGATTACCACAACCTGTTAATGTTTCGCCTCCATTTGGACCTAAAACAGTTAAGGCAGGTGCAGTTGTAGAAATTGTAAATGCCACATCACTTGTATCTTCTTTACAGTTATTAATGTTGTCTCTTACACGAATTAAACAGTTGCTTGAAGGAGCATTTGGAACGGTCCAAGCATAGGTGTTCAAAGAGGTATTGTATCCCATTACCACATTTGACCATGTTGATCCGCCATTATCAGAGAAGAATATATCGTAAAGATTTGATATACCATCAGAGTTCCAAGTAATATTGTAAACAGATCCAACTTGCATGATTCCACCGAAATTAGGTTGAATAATGGTTACTGGTTTATCAACTGTAAAAGGTGCGTCACTTTCGTCGCCATAAACTGTGTTTAGATAAGGTTCTACTCTAACAAGTACATTTGTTGAAGAAGTATTTGGAATGTTCCAATTATAGGTAGCTGGATTAGCAGTTTGTGACCAATTGGTTGCTACAGTTATCCATGTATTCCCTCCATTAAGTGAATATTTGATGTTCCATGTTGTATAAGCTGGTGTGTGATCGAAAGTAATTGATGTAACTGTACAACCACCCCAATTCGTTATTCCATTATCACCATTTGGTGTAAGAATAGTTACTGCAGGTTTAATTGTAAAGACGGAATTGCTTTGGTCATAAACAGTCAAATTTGATGTATTACTGACACGTACCAAGCATTGCGTTGACGAAACATTTGGAATAGTCCACGCATGCGAACCATCATTTGTAGTGGAGGTAATAATATTCAACCAAGTCAAACCATTGTCAATTGAATAATCAATTCGAACGGTCGAATAATAAGTCGTAGCATCCCAAGTAATCGCATAAGAAGTGGCAGAATAAAGAGATTCTCCACCATTCGGTGTTAAGACAATTGGTGTTGCCGGAGTAATCGTAAACACAGCATCTGACACATCGAATTTACATGTATTCACAGCATCAATGACCTTGATAAGACATGTTGACGATGGAATATTCGGAACTGTCCATATGTATGCATTCCCAACTAAATTACTAACGATTGTAGTCCAAGAGGAACCTCCATTTGTTGAATACTGAAGATTGTATTGACCAGAAGCACTTGGAAGGTTTGTCCAAGTCAGTGTTGTTGTCGAAAGACCTTGATAAATTTCACCTCCATTTGGTGAAGTTACAGTTACATCGTTGCTTGGCGCAATTGTAAAGTTGGCATTACTTATATCAAATGCAACTGTTGAATTGTAATAATCTACAACTTTAATTAATGCTTGGCTTGTACTGACACTGTTTGGTACGGTCCAGTTGAGTGTTTGAGTGTTTCCAGCTCCTGAATTCAATGGACTTGAAATGAGTGTCCAAGTAGCTCCATTATCTACCGAATAATACACTGAAAATTGAGAAATACAGTTACTTGGCTTATTCCATCCTATTGTATAAGTTGAACATCCATTTACCGTTTCCCCGCCATTCATTGCTGTAACTGCAATTGGATTTTGAACCGTGAAAGGTGCAGCAGAAATATCTGTTGTCAATAAATCGGAGATGTTGGCGATTTTAACGACGAAATTCGTTCCAAAATTAAATGGTGGTGTCCAAGAGTGTATTCCGTCATTCGCAGTTGTTGTGATAATATTTGTCCATGTTGTTCCGCCATCAGATGAATAATCCAATCGTACGTTTGAATAGAATACTGAAGCATCCCATGTGATGTTATACGAACAACCAGCATTTATAAATTCACCACCGTTTGGCGTCAACAAAACTGGTAATGGAGGAAGTATCGTAAATACAGCATTCGACACATCAAATTTACATGTATTCACTGCATCAATAACTTTGATAAGACAGTTGCTTGATGGCACATTAGACACTGACCAAGAATAAGTGTTTCCAGTTATACCACTAGCAATAGTAGTCCATGAAGAACCACCGTTTGTTGAATATTGAAGATTGTATTGACCTGAAGCACTTGGAAGATTGGTCCAAGTGACAGAAGTAGTTGTCAAGGCCAAGAAGCTTTCTCCACCATTTGGTGCAGTCACTGTAATGTCATTGCTTGGCGCGATTGTAAAGTTGGCATTACTTATATCATATGAAACAGTTGAATTGTAATAGTCAACCACTTTAATTAATGCTTGGCTTGTACTAACACTGTTTGGTACTGTCCAGTTAATTGTCTGCGTGTTTCCAGCTCCTGAATTCAATGGACTTGAAATGAGTGTCCAAGTAGCTCCATTATCTACCGAATAATACACTGAAAATTGAGAAATACAGTTACTTGGCTTATTCCATCCAATCGTATAAGTTGAACATCCATTTACCGTTTCCCCGCCATTCATTGCTGTTACGGCAATTGGATTTTGAACCGTGAAAGGTGCAGCAGAAATATCTGTCGTCAATAAATCGGAGATGTTGGCGATTTTAACGACGTAATTTGTCCCAAAATTATATGGTGGTGTCCAAGGGTGTGCTCCATCATTAGTTGTCGATGTGATAATATTTGTCCAAGTTGATCCTCCATCAGTTGAATAATCCAAACGCACATTTGAATAGAATACCGTCGCATCCCATGTAATTGTATAAGAGCACCCCGCATTCAATACTTCACCACCGTTAGGCGTTAATAAAACAGGTAATGGAGGAAGTATTGTAAATACAGCATTCGAAACGTCAAATTTACATGTGTTCACAGCATCAATAACTTTAATCAAACAGTTGCTTGATGGCACATTAGGGACAGACCAAGAATAAGTGTTTCCAGTTATACCACTGGCAATGGTAGTCCAAGAAGAACCACCATTTGTTGAATATTGAAGGTTGTATTGACCTGAAGCACTTGGAAGATTGGTCCAAGTGACAGAAGTAGTTGTCAAGGCCAAGAAGCTTTCTCCACCATTTGGTGCAGTCACTGTAATGTCATTGCTTGGCGCGATTGTAAAGTTGGCATTACTTATATCATATGAAACAGTTGAATTGTAATAGTCAACCACTTTAATTAATGCTTGGCTTGTACTAACACTGTTTGGTACTGTCCAGTTAATTGTCTGCGTGTTTCCAGCTCCTGAATTCAATGGACTTGAAATGAGTGTCCAAGTAGCTCCATTATCTACCGAATAATACACTGAAAATTGAGAAATACAGTTACTTGGCTTATTCCATCCAATCGTATAAGTTGAACATCCATTTACCGTTTCCCCGCCATTCATTGCTGTTACGGCAATTGGATTTTGAACCGTGAAAGGTGCAGCAGAAATATCTGTCGTCAATAAATCTGAAATATTGGCGATTTTAACCAAATGCGTTGAATTAAAAGTGTATGGTGGTGTCCAAGAATGAGATCCATCATTTGATGTTGATGTGATAATTGCGTTCCAAGTAACGCCATTATCTGACGAATAATCAAGTCGCACGTTGGCATAAAAAGTAGTTTGATCCCATGTTATAGTGTAGGCGCAACCCGCATTCAATAACTCTCCACCATTTGGCGCAGTTAAAATTGGTGTAGCTGCAAGAATGGTAAATGTAGCATCTGAGATATCAAATTTACATGTGTTTACATTGTCAATTACTTTTATTAAACAGTTAGTTGACGGAATATTTGGCACATTCCAAGTAAATGCATTTCCTGTGATATTTGTTGCAATGGTCGTCCAAGTTGATCCGCCATTTGTCGAGTACTGAACATTATAGGCACCAGAAGCACTTGGAAGATTTGTCCATGTAATTAATGATGTCGTTAAAGCGTTCAGTATCTCTCCACCATTCGCACTTGTGACTGTTATATCATTACTCGGTGCAATCGAAAAATTAAGATCACTAACATCCAATACAGTTGTGGAATTGTAATAATCTACCACTTTAATCAATCCTTGAGAGGTCGTAATACTATTTGGAACGGTCCAGTTAATTGTTTGTGTAAGTCCTGACCCAGAATTCAAGGGACTTGAAATCGTTGTCCATGTTGCGCCATTGTCAATAGAATATGAAACCGTAAACTGTGAGATACAGTTGTTAGGCTTATTCCAAGTGATTGGATAGGTAGAACAACCATAAAAAGTTTCTCCGCCATTTGGAGTGATTACTGTAATTGGAGAATTAATTGTAAATGTTGCGTCACTTAAATCATTGATTGAAGTATTCGCAGAATTACTTGCCCTAATTAAACAAGTAGTTGACGGAAAATTAGGAACGGTCCATGAATGTACACCATCATTTGTTGTACCAGTGACAATTGTTGTCCATGTTGAACCATTATTAATCGAATATTCGAGATTCACTGTTGAATAAAAAGTCGCTGCAGTCCAAGTAATATTGTAAGAACATGCAGGATTCCAACTCTCCGCTCCATTCGGACTAGTCAATACAGGATTGTCAGCGATTATGGTAAAAACCGAGTTGCTTTCGTCTTGCATACAAGAAGTCACATAATCTCTTACGCGGATTAAGCAATTGGTTGAAGGAATATTTGGAACCGTCCAGTTATAAATCCCAGATGCTGTGGCATAATTCGTTACAATCGTTGTCCAAGTTGAACCGCCATTTGTGGAATAGTAGAGATTGTAGCTTCCTGAAGTCCCAATACCATTCCAGTTGATTGTGTAAGTATCACCGCCTTGAAGTGTTTCCCCACCATTTGGCGTGAGTACAGTCACCGGAATATTAATGGTAAAATTACTATTGGAAACATCAACAATCGCATTGTTTTGAGCATCTGTTATTCGAACCAAGCAAGTTGTTGACTGAACATTTGGAACGGTCCAAACAAATTGACCATTTGTACTCAAATAATTTGTAGTTACTGAAGCCCAAATTGTCCCACCATCCAAGGAATACGAAATGTCATAATAATTGGATAGGGTTCCAGTGGTTGACCAGGTGATTGTATAGCTTTGACAAGCATATAGGTTCTCTCCTCCATTTGGACTATTAACCGTAATCGTTTGACCGTAAGCTGAATTTACATAGATGATCGCTACTAAAAGCGCTTTAATAAAATGTTTCATAGAAGTGGAATAAAAATTTCACCTACTCTATCATTTAATTGAATATCGTTGAAGTAGCGCAGGCGCACGCGAATTTAGGGAAATCATTAGAG
>Ga0209066_10003567_pt1 | contig 17648 bp, 25 predicted proteins | sample All_14_2_FD_187198 | JGI IMG/M metagenome (GOLD analysis project Ga0209066, IMG submission 187198) | Freshwater microbial communities in response to fracking from Pennsylvania, USA - Allegheny Zone_MetaG_DW_15 (SPAdes) (version 2) ... | reverse complement strand
ATGCGAGGGCATCTTCGAGAGGGCTTCCGAGAAATCGAAATAATCGCTGAACTTGGCGCCGGCTTCCTGCTTGCCCTCGCGCACCTTGGAGACCAGCCGGCCGTTGGCCCAGAACTCCTCGCGCAGCGCGCCGATCAGGTCGGCATTCTCGGCGAAGCGCTCGACCAGGATGGCGCGTGCCCCTTCGAGCGCCGCGGCCGCGGTGGCGACGTTCTTGTCGGCCGAGACGAACGGCTCGGCGCGAACCAGCGGATCGACGCTCGGATCGCCGAGCAGCCCGTCGGCCAGCGCCTCCAGTCCGGCTTCCTTGGCGATCTCCGCCTTGGTGCGGCGCTTGGGCTTGTAGGGAAGGTAGATGTCCTCGAGGCGCCCCTTGCTGTCGGCCGCCATGATGGCGGCCTCGAGCGTCGCATCGAGCTTTCCCTGCTCGCGCACGGAGTCGAGGATGACCTTGCGCCGGGCTTCGAGCTCGCGCAGGTAGACGAGCCGCTCCTCGAGCGTGCGGAGCTGGGCATCGTCCAGCGAGCCGGTAACTTCCTTCCGGTAGCGCGCGATGAAAGGGACCGTCGCGCCGCCGTCGAGCAGTTCGACCGCGGCCTGGACCTGCTGTTCCTTGACGCCGAGTTCTCCGGCAATGCGCGCCTGGATGGATAGCACCAAGAAACACCTCTGGGTCGGATGGGAAGAGACGGGGAGCGCTCGGGCGCGCCACTCCGGGGCCGCGGATATGAACGGCGCGCCTGTGGGACTTCAAGCTGATTGTTCGCTTGCATGAGCGCCCGCGAAGCGCTGTGCTCGCCGCTGCCCTTCATTCGTTCGAAGGCCGCGTAAGGTGGTGAGCAGATGGCCGATGTGACGATACGGAGTGAGCAGACCTGTTTCGGCGGGACGATCGGCTTCTACAGTCATGCCTCGACGGAAACCGGGACCGAGATGAAATTCTCGGTCTTCGTTCCGGCGCAGGCATCGGCACGGCCTGTGCCAGCTCTCTATTTCCTGGCGGGTCTCACCTGCACGGAAGAGACGTTCATGATCAAGGCGAACGCCTTGCGTCATGCCGCCGAACGCGGCCTCGTGCTCGTGGCGCCGGATACCAGCCCGCGCGGCCTCGGCCTGCCGGGCGAGGACGACGACTGGGATTTCGGCACCGGCGCCGGCTTCTATCTCGATGCCGAGGCCGAGCCGTGGCGGCGGAACTATCGCACGCACTCCTACGTGACGCGCGAACTGCCGGCGCTGGTCGAGGCGACCTTTCCGGTCGATCCGGCCCGGCGCGGCGTGTTCGGCCATTCGATGGGGGGCCACGGCGCCCTGGTGGCGGCGCTGAAGAATCCGCGGGCCTACCGGTCGGTCTCGGCCTTCGCGCCGATCTGCAACCCCGTCGCCGTGCCCTGGGGCGAGAAGGCGTTCGGCCACTATCTCGGCCCGGACCGGGCACGCTGGGCGGCCTGGGACGCGAGCGAGCTGCTGAAGCAGGGCAGCCGCTTCGCAGGCGCCATCCTGGTCGACCAGGGGATGAAGGACCAGTTTCTGACGCCGCAACTGCGGCCCGACGCCCTTGAAGCGGCAGCTGCAGGCGCCGGGCAGGAACTGGTTCTGCGGCGGCACGGGGCCTACGACCATTCCTACTGGTTCATCCAGACCTTCATCGAAGACCATCTGAACTGGCACGCGGAGAGGCTGCGCGCCTGAGTTCTGCCAGCGGGAGCAGGGGAGGGAGGAACCGCAGTTGACCCGGTTCTACCCTTCGGCTTTATTCCCGGCGCACGACAGTGTGCCCCCGTGGCGGAATTGGTAGACGCGCCTGACTCAAAATCAGGTTCCTCACGGAGTGTTGGTTCGAGCCCGACCGGGGGTACCATCCCAATTTTTCCACGCTCTAAGTAGTTGTTCCGTCACGCTTTTTTGAAGCGGTGGGACACTCTTTCGGAGCGGTGGGACACTCAGCCGGCTTTTTTGTTCTTCTCCGCCGCCGTCATGAGGTGCATGCCGGCACGTGCGAGCTTCTTCTGTCTCGCCTTCCGCGTGTAGATCGCGGCCTGCTTCGGATCGTCCCAACCGAACATGCCCATCAGCTGGTGCTCGGTCGCGCCGTTCTCGGCCGCTGTCGTGGCGTCGTACTTCCGGATCCCGTGCGCGGCGCAGTGCGGTAGGCCTGCGGCGTCGCACTGGTCACGGAACCAGTTGCCGAGGCCGGCGACGCTGAAGGGCTTGCCGAACTTCGTCACGAGATAGGTGAGGTGGCCGCTGGGTGTTGCGTCGAGGATCCGGCGGAGCTCGGGCAGGATCGGGACGGTAAGCCATTTCGGTTCGGGAGCTGCCTTGCCGGGCTGCGGCTTTCGCTCCGATCCCTTCGTCACCTTGAAACGGATTGCCTCGTAGGGGTGGCCGGCATCGTCGACCGCGTTAAGTTCCATGCCCTTGCCGAGCTTCACGGCATCGGAGCGACGGACACCCAGATAGCGGAAGAGGGCGAAGGCGAGGCGTGGCTTCGTGCCGATCGGGTGGTGCGCCTCGAACTGCGCAATCTCCTCGTCCGTCCAGGTGTGGAAGCCTTCGCCGCCGCCATAGCGCTTCACGCCCAGCGTCGGGTTCTTGGCGACAAGCCTGCTTTCCTTCGCCCAGGAGAACATCGCACTCATCGCCTTTAGCGCGTTGTTCGCGCTGCCCGGCCGGTCGGCGCGCTCGTCGCGAATATCGCGGACGTGCTCGTCCTCCATCATGCTGACGGGGGCATCGCCTCGGAGCTTTCCCTTGGGCGTTCGGCTCTCGCAGATGCTCTCAAGGATCAGGCGGCGGCGATGTTGCGTGAGCCTGCCGAGCAGCTTGAAGGGCGCCGACCTGTAATACTGCTGGCAGAGCCAGCGGAACGAGCCTTCAGCGGCCTTGGATGGAGACGGGCGCGCGACCGTCAGGCCTCCATGCGCTGTCGCGTACTGCTCCTGAAATTCGGGCGTGCCAGGCTTGGCGGTGATCCGGATCTTCGGCTTGCCCTTGCGCCGGTAGTAGTAGCGGACGTTGCCGTGCCGGTCCGTGTCCTGGACCAGGTACGGGAAATCGATCTTCATCGGCGCACCTGTCGGGGCGCCTACGACCACGGGTGATCCTCGCCGGCGCCATCATGAGCGGCATCGGGCAATTCATCCCATGCCCTGTCAAGGCGCTCGAGGTCCCACAGGACCACGCCGTCGATCGTCTTGGGCTTCGGCATCAGGCCGCGGGCTACCCAGTCGTCGAACTTGGTGGGGCTGACGCCGACGAACGCCGCCGCCTCGATCCGGCGCATGCCGCGGCGCGGCTGGCTCTTGCTTCGGAACTCGCGGCTGACGGCGGTCATGTGCTCATCCCATCGCATTCAGCGCAGGCCGGGAATCCTGCCGAGGGGAAAGCGGTACGGATTATGCTACGATCAGCTGTATGACGAGTGCCAATCCTGTCTCGCTTGAGAAACTGAGCCTTGCCCGCCGTATCGAGCGCTACCTCGATGCCGTGGAGAGGGAAGGCAAAGGCCTTGGCCCGAGGGAAACTGACCTGCTCTGCCGCGTTCTTGCCCTTCTGGAGACCGACGCCTGCATCGCTGGCGCGGACGTGATGCTTATGCTGGAGAGACCAAGCCCCCACGGTACGCCGCAGACGTGGGACGCAATCGCAGGTGGACCGACCCTCAGTGTCTCCGAACAACGCGCGAATCTCGCGAGGGTGCTGGACCGTCCCTGAACAGGCCGTGCAGGCATGGCCGCCGATCACGTTGGGGGCATGATCGGCGGCCAGCCGGCCGAGGGTGGGAATCTTCGTACCGGAATCCGCGAAGGGCAGGTGGGTGTGTGGGTGGCCCTGCGCGGCTAGTGACACAGCGTATGCATCATGCGTCGTCACGCTCAAGTCACGCGCGGGTGAAATGCGCGTGACGAACTGCAATGCGGGCATAGCTGTCATTGTGGTTCTTAGATGCAGTCGATCTTCTGCTACTCGGCTGCGACCGGCAGAGCTTCGCCGGCCTCTTCCCGCCAGCCGGTTCGCTTCGCGTAGGCTTCGAAGGTGCCGCCGAACAAGCTCGTGACGAAAGTGCCTTTGCGCATCGAGCGCAGGTCGTGGCGCGCCTGTCGCGTCGCCGCTGCCATGTTGTCGGGCCCGAGGTCCCAACCGATGTCCGTGTTCTGAGACATCTCGATGAGGTGGGCGCGCGCTGTGACCGAGTCGAAATCGGCGGCATCGGCGCCGCATGCGAAGTCCTCCAGCAGCATGAGGGTGGCGAACATCGGATCGTCGCCGCTCTCGCCGCCGAGAACCGTATAGGCGCTGTGCAGCATGGCGGCCGCGCAGACGGCGTCGGCAACGGTGTAGTGGCCGATCAGGGGGATCAGCGCATCGGCCAGACCGGCCTTCGACTTGATCCCGCCGCCTTCGTCGGTATGCGGGGCGGCCGCCTTAGAGATGGCCCGGCAGAACTCGACAAGGGAGACAGCCGGGCGGGGCTGGGAGAGGTCTTCGATGATGCTGCCCAGCAGCCCGGGGCTGCAATCGGCCCGCTCCGCGATGACCTTCAGTTTGATGGCGTTGCCTTCCGGGTCCCTGGTACGGGCCTGGAGGATGCGCTGCTGGGCGTGGCTGACCGCGGCGAGCGTGCGCGCTTCGTCGGCCTCGCTGTAAGCATCGCGAGCCGCCTCGTAGGCGGACCACAGGTCGCGCATCTGGGCGCCGGTCAGGAATGGCTGTGGGAGCGGGAGTCGGTTGACGGCGAACTCTCCGGTCAGGATCGAATCAGGCATTGAAGGTCCCCTCGGGTTGGATTGACGGTTACGCGGCTTCGGTCTGAATCATCGTCCGTTCTTGCTGGCCTTCGAGGCCCAGCCGCGTAGCAGCTCGCCAGCGAGGTCAAGCACGCGCTGCCCATCGGCAGCGTCCGCCGGCAGCTCGGACACGATCTTGCAGGCCCAGCGACGCATGCGCTGTTCCTTTGCGTGATCGGCGGCAGTGCATTCGATACGGGCCGGGCGGCGGTTGGTGATCGTGGTGTCGATGATGGCGTCGGGCATTGAAGGTCCCCTTGAAGCGAGTTGACGGTTACGCGGCTTGAGAAAACTCGGGCGGGTAGAGCATCCAGTCGTTCGGGATGTTCTCGGCGGCGCGGACGAGCGTCGCCCAGTTGGTGATCGCTCCTTCCTCGGTCGGTGCCGGCTTGCTGGCAGCGCCGCAGCGCTCGGCAGTGCACAGGACGAAGGGCTGGCCCTTCATCGAGTGCCTGAGGGCGCCGGCACCGCCGCAGAGAGGGCAGGCCTTCAAACGCGGGCCTCGACGGCCGAGAGCTTGCGGCAGGCCGCATCCGTCGCGCGGAGATCGCGCAGCAGGGCCAGCAGGGTGCGGTTCAGGATTAGGCGGGGCTTCGCCTCCAGATCTTCGTGATAGGCGATGTGCTCCAGCTTCAAGAGCACGTCGCCGATCGTATTCACTGGCGCTTCGATGAAGCGGTCGGTCGCCGCGCCGTATTTCTCGCCGAGGGGGCCGTCCGGCTCCTCGTCGCTGCCTTCGAGAGCATCGGCCGCCGCCTGGGCTTCCCGGTAGAGGCTGACAAGCAGAGCGGTCGCGCGGAACGGGACGGCCGGCATGGATGCCGAGGGCGGGGCGTCCGTCGAGAGTGCTGGATTGACGAGGCTTACGAGTGAGTCGGGCAGGCGCCGGGTTCTTCGTCTTCTTCGCCACGATGCGACCTCTTTCCGTCCGATAGGGCGACCGCGGCTCAAGCGCAGTCAGATGGTGGACCTCTGGCTCTCGGCCAAGGCGGGTCTGTCACCGGCCATCGACGGATGGGTTGGGAGGCGTCTCCGCGTTAAGGCGGGGACCAATGGCGGCGACGCCTCCCGTGTGCGACGCGCTGTGGCAGCAATTGCCGGGCGCCGCAGTCTCGAATTTTGCGCCACCCGTCTGGGTGGTCGCGCGCAGCCCTCGGGCCGCCATCTCTTCACGCTTCGCCAACAGGCTTCCAACCAGGCGCCGCGCGATCTCTCCAACGGAAACGAACCGTCCTTCGCGATCTCCTTCGGGATGACTGCTCTGCATGCACCCAGTTCTAGGAGGTCGCATGCCCAAGAGGTCGGACATCTCGCCCAAGGTCTTGGGCAAGTCAGCCAAGGGAAAGCAGATGAGTACGCAGTCTGAAGCCCGCGCGTTGTTGTGGGCGGCCGTTCCACCCGAGATCGGCGACAACCGCAAGAGTTGGCTCAGGCGTGCGTCTCATGCCCTGGGCTGGAATCCGCGTCGGGTGCGGGCGATCTGGCATTGCGAAGCCCGCGTCATCACCGCGGACGAATGGCGAACCCTCAACCAGCGCCTCGATGCGCTCAAGGCCGCGGAACGGCGGCATCAGGAACAAACCGATGAACTACGCGAGGCTTATCGAGCTGCGCGGGAAGACCGCGTTGTGGCTGGCGGAGGTGTTGTCGCGCTGGGCGACGCGCCTCCGCGTGGTCGCGACAGCTGACGTGCCGAAAGCACTGAAGCCTGACGACCTGCTGAACTCCCGACCTGGAAGGGACCGCCAATGACTGCGGCAGTAATGCTGATGCTGCCTGCTCGCAAGCGCGGACAACTGCCCCCGCTTCAAAATCTGTCTCCCTGGCTGAGGTCTCGCCTTTCGGAGAATGCGGCAGCGGGCCTGCGCGATACCCGAACGTCTGAAGAACGTCGCGGGGTCCATGGCCGCCGAATAGGAAGTATCCTCGCTTCGCTCTGGATAAACGGGCGCTCCGATTCTTTGCGCTGTGATCCTCCTCCCATCTTGGGCGACGATATTCACAGGACTCACACTCAGATCAATACAGGCCTGCGTTTTCATGTTGCGGGCGCTCGTAATGCCCTCGGCCTGCATCGAACCGGTTGTGGATCTCCGCCGCCAGCCTACTCATCACCGGCGGCTTCCGTGTACCTCCAGCGGAAAGAAGCAAAATGAAGTCGTTTGATCCCAGCCAGTACGGCGCCCCCGGCGAAGTCCTCGACATCGATCCGCCGAGGTGGCGTCGGCCGGATATCGTTCTTCCCGATCGTCAGGAAGATCAGTGGCAGCCGCTCGGCGCCGTCGTCCGCCGAGTCGTTGCTCGCCTGCTGGTCGAACAGGACGGCCAGCCATGAACCCGGCCACGTCCCCAGCGGCCGCGCGCGTCCGGCATATCGCGAGGCAGGTGCCGAATGCAGCTGATCGCGTCTCCGGGCCACCACGGGCGATCAAGCGCCAACAATGGCGGGCGCTGAAGCGCTCCATTGTCGCCGCCGCTGCTAGCGGTGCAATCAGTCCAGAACGAGCGAGCGGAATGATTGCCCGCTTCGGGTTGCGTGACGTCTGATGTCCGTCGCTGCCCTCGCGCCTCTTGAGCCATCTCTGGTCCGCTACGACGCGGCCTGCCGTGCCGTGAGCGAGGCGAAAACTGTCGACGACGTGCGAGAGATCAGCGCCCAGGCGGACGCCATGCGCGCCTATGCAAAGCAGGCGAAGAATCGGCAGCTTGAGATCGACGCCGCCGAGATCCGCATCCGGGCAGAGCGGCGCCTTGGTGAGTTGATGGCGGCTCAGGCGGAAGCGGTCGGGAAGGCGACGCCGCCGGGGTCGAATCAGCATCGGGTTAGAATTAAACCCGATGCTCCGGCGACCCTTTCGGAGGCGGGCATCGACAAGAACCTCGCCCATCGCGCCCGGACCTATGCCGCTGTTCCGGCGGAGAGATTCGAGAAGCTGCTCAAGGACAAGCGCACGAAGGAGAACCGGCGCGTCATCCTCGATTCCGAATTCCAAGCCGAGGCGGACGCCGCGAGGCGCGACCTTGAGATCGAGAGGGATGAGCGGATCGCGCTTTCGGGTGCCGGCGAGCTGGCGGCCGAGAACGAGAAGCTGACGAAGCAGGTCGACACCCTCACTCGGCGGGTCAACGACCTTGTCGCGGAAGTCGGTGCCGAGAAGCGCCGGGCGAAGATGTGGAAGGAGCGGGCCTTGGAGGCCGGATGGAAGGGGCAGGCGGATGCCGCGTGACCTGTTCACCACTGCCCCCGAGACGTTGGTCCTGCGCGACTACCAGTTGGGCGCGCTCGCCAGTGCTCGCGAGAACATCCGGCGGGGGAACCGCCGGCAGATCCTGTGTGCGCCGACGGGCGCCGGCAAGACGATCATCGCCCTGGGCCTGATGGAGCGAGCGGAGCAGGTGGGCTCGCGGTCGGCTTTCATCACCGACCGGAGCGCCCTCATCGACCAGACGTCGACCGCCATGGACCGCTACGGCATCGACCACGGGGTCATGCAAGCGGACCACTGGCGCTGCAGGCCCGGCGCGCTCGTGCAGCTGGTATCCGCCCAGACCCTTGGCCGAAGGCTGGGGAAGGGCGGGTATGTCGAGAACACCCTCCGCGACCTGAAGTTCGTGCTGATCGACGAGGCACACACGCTCTATCGCTCGACGCTCGATTGGTTGGAGACGCTGCCGGACCACGTCGCGATCATCGGGCTCACGGCAACGCCCTTCACGCGCGGCCTCGGCCGGCACTTTCAAGCCTGCGTGAACGTCGCGACGACGGACGGGCTGATTGCCACGGGAATGCTTGTCCGGCCGATCATCTATGCCGCTGTCGAGGCCGACGTGAGCAGCGTCAAGGTCCGGTCGACCGGCGAATGGGACGAGCACGGGCTCGAAGCCGAAGGCATCAAGATCGTCGGCGACGTCGTGACCGAGTACACCAAGCGCACGACCGACCACTTCGGCGGCCCGGTGAAGACCATTGTCTTTTCCTCGACCGTGGCGCACGGCGAGGAGATACGCGCCAACAAGAACTCAATGCGCTCCCATTTGTCGATTACACGGCCGATGCCTTCGAAAGTCTTGGCCTCGTCCAAGTCGCCACGTATCGGCAACGGAAACGGATCCCACGGATGACCCACGTTCCGCCCTCCCCTAGGGAGGTGAGATTGAGGTCCAGTAACAGACAGAGCAAGGAGCACATGTGGCACGCCTGCCGGTACACGGACGGGCGGATCGCTAAGAAGCTGGGATGCTCGCGGCGGACCGTGCTGCGGCAAAGAGCAGCCATAGGCCTATCCGCAGTTTCCAGCTCCGCGCGCTGCAGGAGCAAGACGCAGGCTCGATTGCTAGTTACCGTAGGGTAACCTGGCCGGACGAGGCGGCCTGTCGGCGTGTCCGTGTGAGCTAAGTCGTTGAAATCCCATGAAATGGCATTTTAGACACACCATGCGAGTTTCTGTAAACGCCTCTTCCCAAGTTACCGGTTCATGCTAACTTGATGGAACGTCAAGTTCCCCTCACGGTTATCTAAATGAAATTTCATGCAGAACAGCGCCGTTTGGTCACCATTTTGACCGACGGGCATTGCGTTATTCGGTATTCGAAGCACGCGACCGAGGAGATGGCGAATGACGCAATCACCCACGCTGACGTGCTGAAGGTATTGAGGACTGGTCAGGTTACATGGTTCGAGGTCAAGAAAGACGAGATCGTTCATGTCGAAGGGGCCGACATCGACGGTCGCAGGATTCGCCTAGTGGTCGGTTTGCGTGATCAGTTGATCGTGCTCCAGATCATCACGGTGATGGCGCTTACGAATTCCATTTGAGTATTTGCGTACAAGACATAGCGGAGAGGGAAGACGACATGGCCACAGAGATCGCCCGGTATGATGCATCAGCCCTAGTCGGGTTGAACGTCATCGTCGTGAACGGCGCCAAGGAGATCATCGAGGTCAACGGGGAGCACGAGCAGGTGTCGTACATCGAGGTCCCCGATATCGAGGGGCTGTCGGCTGCGGCCGCGCTGCTCCGCTGCATGATGCCTCAGAAGCTGCTCGGATCCGAGATCCGCGCGCTGAGGAAGATTGCGGGCATGACTGCGCGCGAGCTGTCGGAAGCCATGGGTGGGCAACCTGCAATCGAGACAATCAGCCGGTGGGAGAATGATCACGAGTTCGCTGGTGGCTACGCCGAGAGCGTACTGCGCCTAGCGATCTGCGAGCGCGTCAAGGAATGCGCGCCCGGCATCGACTACAGCGCCGACAAGGTCAATCGTGTGAAGTTGATTGGGAACGGTAAGCAGACCAAAGCGCCGGTGATCGAGCTCCGCCGTATGCTGGTTCGCCACGATCATCGCACCAACAACTCTTGGACGGCCGAATTACAAGCCGCGTAATGCGAATAAGTATCACCCGCCCGAAAGCGGGAGGCATGTGGAAAAGGCCCTCACTCGAGGGCCTTTCTTTCTGCAGACGGACGGGCGCATCGCCGTGAAGCGGGGTGCAGCCGAGCGGACCGCACGCGGCAGCGAGCGGCAATGGGGCGGGCGGCTGTCCGTCGAATGGCTCCGGTTCAACCGCGCTTGGCCCGGATGTAGGCGTCCACATCGCCGACCGTGAGCATTTTCTGGGCGTCGTTATCGGCAATCTCGACCTCAAACGCGTCTTCCAGCGCCATGACCATCTCTACGACGTCGAGGCTCGTCGCATTGAGATCCTCCACGAACCGCTTTTCGTCCGTGAGGTCCGAGATTGGCACCCTGAGCTGGCCAGCGATCAGGCGTTTGACACGTTCACTGACGGTCTCCATGGCGTTCTTTCTGCATGTGGCGAAGAGCCTACGCCAGGCACTCGCCGGTCTTGCACCCGTTCGAGCACGTTCGCCTGTCTGCCTGGTTATGGTCCCTTCAGGGCGCGACGGCAGGCGTTCGCAACAAGCTGTACCCAACAATCAAGAGTATGAGCAGGACAGGACCCAGGAATGGCGGATCGTACCAGTGATTCATGAGTGTGCTCCTCCAGTGAGGGCGGGAGCACATGCATCTCTCAGCCACTGCAGGCCGGACACTCGGGCAATGGTTACCGTTGATATGCCACTACTATGTTCGGATCAGGGCAGGGGGGAATAGCTCCCTTGAGGCGCATCGAGTAGGATGACCGTGCTGGAGCTTCACCCTGACGCAGGACAGGAAAATGGCGAGCATTCCCAGGCCACCCAACGAGGCGCCGCGGGAGCCGCCGCCCGGCACCCAACCTCCTCCACGGCCGCCAATGCCGCGACCGCCCGAGCCGCCATCGGGGCCGCCGCCCGCCTCCTAGTTGAGGACCATCAAAATCGAAGCGGGCCTGAACTGAGCGGATCGCGAAGAAGCTCGGATGCTGCCGTCGGACGATCGTCAGGCAGCGGGAGGCGTAGGTCCCGTAGACCATCCTAGATGGCGAGATTTGCAGGCGGATTCGCAACACCGGTTGCAGATGCGGCAAGCTTCTGGTTGGCTTTGCGAATGCAACTCGGCCGGGTGCATGGATCGCGCGCCGGCATGGGAGTGGCGCGCCGCGTAACGACAATTGGCCGGAGGGGACGCAATGTACGTGCGGTTTTCGGGGAAGTTCGCCGATGTCCGGAGAGATGCCGACAAGTGGGCCCAAGAGCATCCGGACCTCAACGAGAGGGCGACCTGGACAATCATTGTAGAATACGAGGAAACAACCGGTGACATCGGCTACTTCTGCCCGGTGGCCAGACGCAACGTCCGAGGTGTGGCCGCTTCTCCGGAACAGACCCGGGTGCGCGTTGTCGGGCCATGTTGCTATGCCACCATCCAGGATGCGGTAGATGTCTCGAATGAAGGCGATACGATCCTCATTATCGAGGAAGGCCCCTGCCAGACATCGGAAAGCTGCTACGCGGTCGTAATATGCCAAGCCTGCACCAAGGTTCACGTCGTCGATAAGATCGCCGGGTCGGCGACCACGATCGACCAGCATTCGCAGGTGCAAGTGGTGGGGCACCGGAAGTGAACCCCGACGCTTCTGAGCCAGCGGGAGGCGATTGGGCTGAGGGCCCTTGTTGATGTCCGAGCGGGTACTCAGTCTAAAGGCGGCAGAGAAATTGCAGTGAGAGCTTAACTATCTTGGCGTTTGCAGCCCTGCGCCCATATATTTGCATCGAAAAAGCAATTAAATGGCAATATTTAGTCTTTCATGACGAACATTTGAGCCAAATCAATCAAGCAATTGGCGGAAATAGAAATATGCTTTCCAAATCTCGGTAGCGGAGCGCTGTGAGATTGAGGCGATGGGAGAGCAGTATGGGTTCGTTGGGGTGGACGCTCTATAGGGCAGAACGCTTGGTCGTCGTTAGCGGGGTAGGCGTGTGTGACTTGGCTTTCATCACCGCCTTCCGGAAGGCGATGAGGGCAGAGGGGGCTGTCGGATTCTGCAAACTCTTCGATGTCAGCCGGGTTCACATTCAGCTCTGCGCCGACCGAAATTCTACGGAGGCGATTCCTCCTCAGGTCGACGGGACCACGCATGGACCGATAGCGATCCTCCTGGGTACGGACCCGCCCCCTCTGCTGCTGGACACCGCGGTCCTGCTGGCGGCGCGCATGGGGCACCGCCGCCGACTGAGGCTCTTTACCGATGAGCGCTTGGCAAGACAGTGGCTTGCCGAAGAGGGGCCTACACTGAGCCCTCCGGGGGAGCTTTGTTATTTTCCCTCGAGACAGGCTGTTCTTCGTGGGCCCGGCGGTGGACCCTCCTAGAGACGCAGCGCAGGTCGGCTTCGCGCGCAGGTGACGATCTTCGATCCATTCGTTGCAATCGTTAGTCACACTTGCCCCTAATAGGGTCCCGTCTACATCAGGCGGGACCCTTGGAAGACACGACCACCGCGCGTAAGCCGCGCACACCCTGGACACCACAGGACGAAGCCACTCTCCGGGATCTGACCGGGGAGGGGCGTACCGACGCCCAGATCGCCGCCACCATGGCCCGCGACGTGAAGCTGATCGGCAAGAAGCGCCGTGCCCTCTGCATCGACCGGGGCGTGCCCGCCGGCCTGTCGGCGATGCTGGCAAGGCTAGGCGCCCGGAACCGGGCCGCGAGGGCCTGATGGCTCAGAACAGCAAGGGATCAGCCAAGGGACCCGGAAGGCCCTTTCAGAAGGGTCAGAGCGGCAATCCCGGCGGCCGGCCGAAGGACGTGGGCCCGATCAAGGAGCTGGCGAAGCAGCACACGCAGGCGGCCATTGATGCCCTCGTGGGCGCGCTCGGCGACGAGAACGGGCGGACCCGCGTTGCTGCCGCCGAGGCGATCCTTGACCGCGCCTATGGCAAGCCCACCCAGCACCACGAGCTGGATGCGGGCGACGAGCTGGTCCGGCGCATGGCCGATGCCGCCAAGAGGCTGAAGGATGGCGCTGGCTGAACGCCGGGACCCTGAAGGCGACCTCATCGAGATCATCGCTGGGTTTCAGCATAATCCGCTGGGCTTCGTGCGCTACGCCTTCCCCTGGGGAGAGCCCGGCACGGAGCTGGCGAGCGAGACGGGGCCGCGCCCATGGCAGATCGAGACGCTGGAGATCATCCGGCAGGCCCTGTCATCGGGCGATCTGGAGGGCGCGCTGCGGATCGCCACGGCCTCGGGGCACGGCATTGGCAAATCGGCCCTCGTTTCCTGGGTGATCCTCTGGGGGTTGGCTACTTTCCCGCTCACCAAGGTGGTGATCACGGCCAACACAGGAGACCAGCTGCGGACCAAGACATGGCCGGAGGTCTCGAAGTGGTTCAACCTGTTGATCTGCCGGCACTGGTTCAAATTCGAGGCCACCAGCATCGCGCGCCGCAACAGCACCGGCTCGAAGGAATGGCGCTGCGACGCCGCCACCTGGTCCGAGAACAACACCGCGGCCTTCGCCGGCCTTCACAACAAGGGCCGGCGCATCCTGCTCCTGTTCGACGAGGCCTCGCAGATCGCCGACAAGGTGTGGGAAGTGGCCGAAGGCGCCTTGACCGACGAGGACACCGAGATCCTGTGGCTGGTGTTCGGCAACCCTCGCCAGCTCCGGCGCGATCGGCAAGGCCGCTCTGACGGCTGGCACGGAAGTGCTGCGCGTGAAGGTGCCGCTCGGCGTCGAGCGCTACCTGCGCGTCTACTACACGGTGGCCACCGGCCCGCTCACGGCTGGCAAGTTCACCGCGTTCCTCGCCCACAACCGCCAGGCCAACACGGCCTACGCGTCGGGCTTCACTGTCAGCTGAGCGGAGACTGATCCATGGCCAAGACCGAAACCAAGGGCGAGGCGCGCGAGCCTCGCGAATACGTCGTCGTCGACAATCCGTTCTACGACGGCGTCCAGCTCCATCCCGTGGGCTCCCGCGTGGTTTGGGCGGGCAAGGCCGGAAACTCGCTCGTGCCCTGGGAGGAGCGCAACAGCCGGGTCAGCACGACCGACGCGCCGATCTTCGGCGATCCGCTCGGGGGCCGCGGCGACGGCGCGCCGGTCAAGGCCGCCGATCCCGGCGCGCCCGTCGTCCTGGTGCAGTGATCCACACGGGGCCGGTCTTCGGATCGGCCCCGGCCAAGCTCTACCCCACGATGAAGGCTTCGTGAGATGGCACAGGACATCGCCTTTCAATCCTCGACCTCTCGCGGCAACGTGCCGGTTTCGAGGGACAATCCTCTTCCGGTCTCTGGCCCCAGCGACGACGTCGCCCTGACCAAGACCGTCGTCGCCATGGACGGTACGTCGAAGCCGCTCGTTCCGGCGGACCCCAATCGCCGCATCGTCCGTGTGTCCAGTACGGCGACCAACGCATCCGCCGCCATCGACGAAACCGGAGGTACCGCGGCGCTCGATTCTGGAACGCCGATCGAGCCAAGTGTGACGATCACGTTCACGGGAAAGGAAGCTCAGAGCGCCATGACGGCCATCGGAACGGCCGGCAACAAACTCACCGTGCGAGTGGGGTGATCCCATGGCGATGGATAGCACCTCTCCGCCGGTCACCCTGTCGAAGATCCTGACGCTGCTAGGCTACACGCCGGCCGTCTCGGTGACGGAAGCGGTCATTACCGACCTCGTGTCCGATGCCCGGCCGGGCGATGCCGTGGTGCTCGATTCCGCTCGCAAGATCGTCAATCGCGGGCCTGTGGTCGGCGAAGCGACGTACTTCCGGAACAGCACGAACAAGACGGCCATGGCCGCCTATCTGGCGACGACGGCGCTTTACGTGCCGATCCGTGGTCAGTCGCTTGGCCGATTTGGCGGTACCTATTCGCCGACGCTCATCAACACCACGCAGTCTCGTACCGGAAAGGTGTTGATCCCCAGCGTCGGCATGTTCACGAACGGCCAGCCGTGGGATACGCTCAAGGACGCTGTCGACGAGTATTATACTTCGGGCGATGTCAACCAGGGCAGCACGGCGAGCGGGGCGGCAACCTCTTTCCTCGTGAGCTTCGGCAACCGCCTGTATGACCGCATCTATGCGGAGTTCGGCGTTGTGCCGCCGGCCATTATCCTGGTTTGCGATGCGCTCGAAGGGCAGCCCATCGACGATCTGGCGCCGGGCAGCACCATCGCAGAGCGTACCCTTCGCAACATGGCTTATGCCCGGAGTTGGGCTTACGCCAATGGCCTGCAGATCGACATGCCGTTCGTTCGCTGGATACACGGCAACGCCGACTTTCTCACGAAGAGCGGACTTCGATACGAATATCGCCTAATCGAGCTTCAGCAGTTCGATACGAAGGCCCGCTGGGACATCTTCGGGCAGCGCGGGGAGGTGCTGTACTACGTTCAGCAGTGCGCCTCCGCGCGCACGTCTGTCGGTGACGTGAGCCAGGTGACGATGGCGCAGCTCAATCTCCCGCGCCGACTGCCCGACAAGTTTCGGTTCCTGACGCCGGACACCGATCTTGTCCATGCAGACGGCACCCACATGGACAGCTTCAACTACGACATTCGCGAGCTGAAGCACGGTGATAACGTCGTTGATGATCTCTTTGGAGGCGGCCGGCCGCCGTTCGCCATCACGCGCGGATGGTGGGTCAACTCCACGACGGTTGAGTTCGAGGGAGAAGTCCCGGTCGCACCCGTCGCCGAAGACTATACCGACACCAGCGCGACCATCACGGCCGACGCCAGTACCGACATCGTCACTGGCGCGACGCTCATCAGTGGCACCGTTGTCACCTTCTCCAACCTGGGAGGGGCGCTTCCGGCGCCTCTCGTGGCGGGAGTTCGCTACTACGCGCGCGACATCTCGGGCAATACGTTCAAGGTCGCTTCCACTGCGGGCGGGGCTGCAATCAATCTGACCGACGCCGGTACGGGCACGCACACCGTTTACGTGAACGGCACCAATGTCACATTCGACGATGACAGTGGTGCTCCGCCCTACGTGCTCGGGCGAGAGACCATCACCGTCGCGGCGAGCGCGGCGACCGACCGGATTACTGCTACGGGGAGCAATCTGCCCGATGGCCGCGCGGTGAGCTTCACCAATTCGGGAGGCGCACTGCCGTCTCCCTTGGTGGCGGGCACCGTCTATTACACGCGCGACGGTACGGCCGACGACTTCAAACTGTGTGCCACCAAGGGCGGTACGGCGATCGACCTCACCACGGCGGGCACGGGCACGCACACGATGGCCATGAAGGGCATCATGTTGGTGGACGACGGGACCAGAAGCGGCGCCGGCAACGATCCGACCGGGAAGTTCATCATTCAGGTGGCCGTGTCCGCCGCTCCGGCCACCTACGGGCGCAAGCGCTTCATGTTCGGCATGATGTCCGGCCCGGCTGGCGCCAGCCCGGGAACCATAGGCGGCGCCCGCAACGTCCTGCGGGACAGCGCCGCGACGACCGCGCCCCACGACAGGGCCGGTGCCGCAAACACGTACACGCTCAGAAACTGGATGGCGATGCAGGAGGTATTCCTATGAGCCCGAAGGAACGCGCGGAAGCGCAGGGCTGGCGGGAACTGCCGCAGGCCGAGTGGGAGGCGCACGGCGTTTATGACCCGGCGACCACCGTCTTCATTCGCCCGACCGAAGGCGGCGAGGATCTGTGGCTTACCGATCTTGCGGGCGATGCCGCCTGGGAAAACCTGTGCGCCAACAACGGCATGGGGGAGGACTAGATGCTCGCGCGCGCTCCCTTGAACTTCACCAGCAACGAGCAGGCCCATCCGCAAAGCGCTGCCCTCCTGACGGCGGCCGAGAAGGCGATCCTCACGCTGGCCGACATCACGATCTGGCTGGACTGGAAGCGGGTTTCCGTCGATGGGCAGAACTACATCTACCAGTGGGTGAGCCGGAAGCTCGACTCGAATGGGCGAGAGCAGTGGGTCGGCGTGTCGGCCGATACCAAGGGCCTCGTCTTCTATCCCGCGACGGACAGCCAGTCGGGCATCCGATCCGGCTATCTCGCTGACGGCACGGTGAACGCGAACCACACGAACCTGCAGGGCAACACCTATTTCGTTCTTCCCTCGGGAAGCTGGTACGTCGCCGACGTGGGCCTGCAGGAGTTGCCGGCAAGCGTCGGCGTCCGGTGGGCAACCAGCGGCTCCAGCACGCGCATCGGCCGCGGCCTCGACGTGAACGGTCGCATTCGACGGTGGTACAACTACTCAGCGGGCGTCTCCCAAAGCACCGCTGGCGTCGAGGACGCGGCCCTCGCCCTGATGGAGGACACTTGGGATGGCACGACCTGGGTGTCCTACAAGAACCGCACGTCCGTCGTGTCGTCCACGCCGACCATGGCGACGGCCGCCGATCTCCGCATCCGGTTGAACTCGATCGACAACGGCAGCGGCAGCGATACCGGCCTTCAGAAGGGCTATCGCGAGACGTTCATCG
>Ga0209066_10003566_pt1 | contig 17648 bp, 10 predicted proteins | sample All_14_2_FD_187198 | JGI IMG/M metagenome (GOLD analysis project Ga0209066, IMG submission 187198) | Freshwater microbial communities in response to fracking from Pennsylvania, USA - Allegheny Zone_MetaG_DW_15 (SPAdes) (version 2) ... | reverse complement strand
GGAGCGGATTTGGTTGGGTTTCGAGTTGTGAGGACGAAGGACATGCCTGTGCATATTCGAGGACGAACAGCTCGGAAACCGGGCAAATCCGCCCGTCCTTTCAGGTTTCCGATTGGCGGATGTCCGGCGGCAAACCGGTCTTGCGCGATGCCCCGCATCGCTCCGCGCCCGGTTCACACTCCGGCCCATCTCGCCAATCAAGAAACGGAACCGGTTCATATTGGTCGAAACCCGCTCTAGAGCGGTTTTCGACCAATATCAATCGTTCCGACGGAGCGGATTTGGTTGGGTTTCGAGTTGTGAGGACGAAGGACATGCCTGTGTATATTCGAGGACGAACAGCGCGGAAACCGGGCAAATCCGCCCGTCCTTTCAGGTTTCCGATTGGCGGATGTCCGGCGGCAAACCGGTCTTGCGCGATGCCCCGCATCGCTCGGCGCCTGGCTCACACGCCGGCCCATCTCGCCAATCGAGAAACGGAACCGGTTCATATTGGTCGAAACCCGCTCTAAAGCAATCCGCCCACGACCTTGGCGCAGTTGCGCAGGGTATCGATCACCGCGCGGGTGAAGGCGGGATCGGTGAAATGTTCCGAGCTTCCCGACACGCCCAGCGCGGAGGGTTCGACCCCATCGGCGCGGATCGGCACGGCGATGGCGGCAACGCCCGCCTCGAACTGGTCATCCACGAAGGCATGGCCGCGCTTGGCGGTCAGCGCGATATCTTCCGCGATGACGTCGCGGTCCATCTGCGTGCTGGGGGTATGGGCTTCCAGCGGCGCGCTGCGGATCAGCTCCGCCGCCATTTCGGGCGGGCAGGCCGAGACCAGCGCGCGGCCGATGGCGGTCGTCAGCAGCGGCACCTTTGATCCCACGGTGAAGCCGATGGAGATCGCGCTGGCCCGTTCGCGCGCATGGGCGACGTAGACCGCCTGGCTGCCGTCGATCATCGCCATCGAAATCGCCTCGGCGATCTGGTTGGAGAAGGTCTGGATCACCGGCTCGATGGTCTTGCCGAACTGGCGGGCCTGCAGAAAGCCGCCGGCCAGAACCAGAATGCGCGGCGTCAGCGAGAACAGGCGGTCCTGCTGGCGCACATAGCCCAGATGCACCAGCGTCAGCACCAGCCGCCTCGTGATGGCCCGGTCGAAACCGGTCGCCCTCGCGATCTGCGGCAGGGTCATATGCGTCTGGCCGCTGTCGAAGGCCTTCAGCACGCTCATGCCCTTGGCGAAGGTGAGCGAGATGTCGCGCTCGGCGATTTCCGCCGGACCGTTCGGGCCTGACGCCATGTTGTCCATTCCGTTCACCTGTTTCCTCCCCGGCGCGCTGCTGATAGCGCATGTCGCAGCGCTTGACAGCAACGCGTTGCACAAAGTATTTTGTCTATATAAGAACAAACGCGCGATTATCGCGCAAAAACATAGATGGGCATCCCCTTTCTGAACAGGACGGCGTCGTGGTCGAAAGCGTAACTGTCATTTTCGAGACGCATGAAGGCAAGCGGATTCCGGTGCAGGCCGTGATCGGTGCCAGCCTGATGCAGGCCGCCATCCAGCACAATGTGCCGGGGATCGAGGCGGAATGCGGCGGGTCCTGTATCTGCGCGACCTGCCATGTCTATGTCGATGCCGACCGGCTCGCCGGGCTGGACGAGTCGGAGGAGATGGAGGCGGAGATGCTGGATTCAGCGGCTGCCGAGCGTCGGCCCAACAGCCGCCTGTCCTGCCAGATCACCGTGGATGCCGCGCTGGACGGCGCCGTGATCCAGGTGCCGGAGACGCAGTTTTGAGTGGCCCGGCCATCATCATCGGGGCATCCCATGGCGGTGTGCGGGCCGCAGCCTCGCTGCGTCAGCAGGGCTGGGAGGAGGAGATCATCCTGCTTTCGGCCGAAGATGCGCTTCCCTATCACCGTCCGCCCCTGTCCAAGGCGTTTCTGAGCGGGGAAAAGACCGCCGAGGATATCCTGCTGCGCGGCGCCGATTTCTATGCCGGGCAGGGGATCCAACTGGAAACCGGTGTGCGGGTGGATGGCATCGATCCGGTATCCCGGCGCATACGCATGGGGGCGCGCAGCCTGTCCTATGGCGCGTTGATCCTGGCCACAGGTGCACGCGCGCGACGCCCGGACCTGGAGGGGCTGGATTGGCAGGGCGTGCATCTGCTGCGGGACCTTGCCGATGCCCGGCATTTGAAAGCCGCGCTGGCGGGCGCGGGCCGCGTCGTGATCATCGGCGGCGGCTTCATCGGGCTGGAGGTCGCGGCGACCGCAATCAAGGCCGGCAAGGCCGTGACGGTTCTGGAAATGCAGGACCGCATCCTGGCCCGCGCCTTCCCCACCGCCCTGTCGCACTGGCTGACCAGACAGCATCGCGCGGCGGGGGTCGACATCCGGCTGGGCTGCGCGGTCGACCGGCTGGATGGGGAGGAGGGCCGGGTGCGCGCGGTGCGATTGGCCGACGGAACCCGGCTGGATGCGGATCTGGTGCTGATCGGTATCGGATCGGAAGCGGCCAATGAACTGGCCTGTGATGCGGGGCTGTCCTGCGTGGCTGGCGGAATCCGGGTGGATGAAGGCTGCCGCAGCTCCACCCCCGATATCTTCGCGCTGGGTGACTGCGCCAGCCAGTTCAATCGCTTCGCGTGTGGCATGGCACGGGTTGAATCCGTCCAGAACGCCGCCGATCAGGCGCGCATCGTGGCGAATGTCCTGGCCGGAAAGGCGCTGGAGGAGCCGGGCGCCAACTGGTTCTGGACCGACCAATATGCGCTGAAGATCCAGATGGCCGGGTTGGTGCTGGCCGATTGTCCGGTAACCGTGCGCGGCGAGCCGGATTCCGGCACCTTCTCGCTGCTGCAGATGCAGCGTGGCCGCCTGGTCGCCGCCTTCTCCGTCAACCGCCCGGCCGATCATATGACCGCGCGCCGCCTGATCGCCGCCGGAACGAGGTTGGACCCGGCTTTGGCCGCCGATGGTCTGGTGCCACTGGCCAAGGCCGACCTGGCGGCGGAAAAGGCCGCGTGACATGACACAGGAAACAAGCCGCGAAGGCGGCCATATCAGAAGCCGACAGGGAGCATTTCAGCCATGATGAGCAAGGAACAGAACGACCTGATCACACGGATCGGCCCGGGAACGCCGGCCGGCGATGTGTTGCGGCGCTATTGGCAGCCGGCGGCGTTGAGCGAGGAGCTGATGGGCGCGCGCCCCGTGGTTCCCGTGCGCCTGATGGGGGAGGATCTGGTGCTGTTCCGCAGCACCGATGGCGCGCTGGGGCTGGTCGGGCGCAACTGCCCGCATCGCGGCGCGGACCTGGCTTTCGGCCGCTGCGAGGATAACGGGCTGCGCTGCCCTTTCCATGGCTGGCATTTCGATGCCACCGGCCAATGCGTGGAACAGCCGGGCGAGCCGGAAGGCAGCCAGATGTTCACCAAGATCAGGGCCAAGGCCTACCCGGTGCAGGAAAGAAACGGCATCATCTTTGCCTATATGGGCCCCGGCGAACCGCCGCCCTTGCCCAATTTCGACTGTTTCCGCGCACCCGACAGCCATGTCTTTTCCTTCAAGGGGCTGTGGGAATGCAATTGGCTGCAGGCGATGGAGGTGGGCATCGATCCGGCCCATGCTTCTTTCCTGCATCGCTTCCTGGAGGATGAGGACCCGCGCGAAAGCTATGGCAAGCAGTTTCGCGACCGTGCGGCAGATACCGATATTCCGATGACCCAGGTGCTGCGGGAATATCCCCGTCCGGAAATCAAGGTCGAGGAAACCGAATATGGCATGCGCATCATCAGCCTGCGCCATCTGGATAACGGGCGGACTCATGTGCGCGTCACCAACCAGGTCTTCCCGGAAGCGATCTGCATCCCGATTTCCAACGAGATGACGATCACACAGTGGCATGTGCCGGTGGATGACGAGACCTGCTACTGGTATTCGATGTTCACCAGCTTCGGCGCGCCGGTAAACAAGACGCTGATGCGCGAACAGCGCATGAAGGAACATCGCCTTCCCGATTATGCGCCGCTGAAGAACCGGCGCAATAACTACGGCTATAATCCCGATGAACAGCGTGCCCTGACCTATACCGGCATGGGGCTGGACATCAATGTGCACGACCAATGGGCCGTGGAATCCATGGGCCGGATCCAGGATCGCACGCAGGAACATCTGGGCATGACGGATATCGCCATTTCGCGCTATCGCCGCATGTTGCTGAAGGCGATCCGCGCGGTGCGGGATGGCAAGGAAGCGGATTTGCCGATGTGGGCCGATCCCGCCGAAACGGCCGCCATCGTGGGTCCGCTATCCATCGATGCCATCGGCGATGCCGGTGCCTGGGGCGAGGTCTGGCGCCGGGCGGATGCGGATCGCCGGGTCAAATGCGAATGGAAGGCGACGCTGTAGGGTTTGCCGGCCAACACGCGAGAGTGCGGAACAACCGCGCCATGCGACGGGGATTTTGGGGCAAAGGAGTGAAGGATGACGGGGGCAATGTCTTCCGAGGACAGGGCGCGTTCCATCGCGGAACTGCTGGAGCGGGTGCGGGCCGAAGGGCTTGAGACGATCCGGCTGTCCTTTGTCGATCAGCACGGGGTGCTGCGGGGCAAGACCATCGTTGCGGCAGGGCTGGAATCGGCCTGCCGCAACGGCATCATGATGACGTCGACCCTGCTGTTGAAGGACACGTCGCATCGCACCGTTTTTCCGGTCTGGGATGCCGATATCGGCTTCGGTCCCGGCAGGCTGACCGGCGCGGGCGATGTGCTGATCCTGCCCGATCTGTCGACCTTCAAGATCCTGCCCTGGGTCCCGCATTCTGGCTGGCTGCTCTGCGATCTGCGCTACAAGGACGGGACGGAGATGCCGTTCTGCACGCGCGGTAACCTGAGGCGCGCCATCACGGCGCTGGCGGCGGACGGCTATGCCATGCTCTGCGGGCCGGAATTCGAGTTCTACGTCTTCCGGGTGGAGAATGAGCGGCTTGCCCATGCCGATACCGGCATGCCGGCCCAGCCGCCGGAAACCTCGCTCATCTCCCACGGCTATCAGTACCTGACCGAGGCGCGCTATGACGCGCTGGAAGAGGTGATGGACGCGCTGCGCCGCGCCTGCCAGGCGCTGGGCCTGCCCGTACGCTCGATGGAGGCGGAGTTCGGCCCCAGCCAGTGCGAATTCACCTTCGAACCGGTGGGGCCGTTGGAACTGGCGGATATGACGGTGCTGTTCCGGTCGACCGTCAAGCAGGTCTGCGCCCGGATGGGGCTGCATGCCACCTTCATGTGCCGGCCCAAGCTGGACGGCATCGTGCCATCCGGCTGGCATCTGCATCAGTCCATATTGGACGCGAAGACCGGGGCAAGCCTGATGATTCCGCCGCAGCCTGGCCAGCTTTCGGCCACGGCCGATGCCTGGATCGCCGGCCTGCTGGATCATGCCGAGGAAAGCTGCCTGCTGACCACGCCGACGGTGAATGGCTATAAGCGCTATCAGGCCGGCCAGCTTGCCCCGGATCGCATCCAATGGGGTCGGGACAATAAAGGCGCGATGATCCGTGGCCTGATGGCCCCGGGCGACAAGGCCTCGCGCATTGAAAACCGCGTGGCGGAGCCCACCGCCAACCCCTATCTGTTCCTGGCCTCCCAGATACTCAGCGGGCATGACGGCATCAAGCGTGGCCTGACCGCGCCGCCGCCGGTCGAGAACCCCTATTCCAGCGATGCGAAAAGCCTGCCCAAAAGCCTGATCGCGGCGCTGGAGCGGTTCGAACCCAGCGCCTTCTATCGGCAGGCGCTGGGCGATGATGTCGTCTCCTATCTGGCGCGGATCAAGCATGCGGAATGGAACCGCTATCTGATGACCGTCTCGGAATGGGAGCATCAGGAATATTTCTCGCTGTTCTGATGCAGGGATAGCCGTCATGCCGCATCTCGTTCTGGAATATTCCGAGCCGCTGGACCCGATGCCCGACTGGGCGGCGGTGATGGGTGCGCTGGCCGATGCGGTCACCGCCACCGGCATTGCCAGACGGGAGGATTTGAAGCTGCGTGCGACCGGCTATCGCCATCTGTTGCTGGCCGATGGATCGCGCAGCTTCCTGCATCTGACGCTTTCGCTTCTGGAAGGGCGGGCACCCGACCAGAAGGAAAGGCTGGCCCTGGCCTGCCGTGCCTGTCTGGTGGCGGCCTGTCCCCGGATCGATGCGATCAGCGTCGATATCCGCGACATGGATGCCCATGCCTACAAGAAGCGGGTCCTGCAACCCGCCGAGCGCTTCTAGGGGGATTTTCGTGCCGTCCGCATGATGTTCCGCCGTTCTTCGTGTTGCGTTGTTCTGCTGTCGATCATCCGCGCGATTTCCGTACAGAAATCCCAGGATTTGTTTGACAGCGGTCCAGGATGACGCAAAACTTGGAATATAACCAACATAACGCGCGATTATCGCACAAAAAGAGGCGATGCGCGCATCATTCCTGAACAGGGGCTGACATGACTAGCAGATATCTCCTCCCCGCTCTCCTGGCCTTTGGCCTGGGGGCCACGCCGGCGCTGGCCAGCGACCTTCGCCTTGCGCATTTCATGCCCGCGAAAAGCTGGCAGGACACGGACATGTTCCTGGCCTGGGCCGAGGCGGTGAAGAAGGATTCCGAAGGCAGTCTGGAAGTTAAGGTGTTTCCGGCCCAGACCCTGGGCAAGGCACCGGCCGGCTATGACAATGCCAAGACCGGCATCACCGATATCGCCTGGACGGTGCAGGGCTATACCGCCGGGCGCTTCCCGCTGAGCCAGATCATGGAACTGCCGGGCCTGTTCGACACGGCCGCCCAGGGTTCCTGCGCCTTCCAGATGCTGTATGATTCCGGCGCGCTGGCGGAGGAGTACAAGGAAACCCATGTGCTCTATGTTCACACCCATGGGCCGGGCCAGCTGCATATGTCCAAGAAGCCGGTCAAGACGCTTTCCGATCTGCAGGGCATGAAGCTGCGCCGCCCGACCACGGTGATCGGCACGCTGCTGAGCGAGCTGGGTGCCGAGCCGGTCGGCCTTCCCGCCCCGGGCATCTATGAAGCCCTGGAGCGTGGCGTGATCGATGGCTACATGCTGACCTGGGAATCGGTGACGGGGTTCCGTCTGGCCGAACTGACCAAGTACCACACCGATTTCGGCTTCTATTCGCTGTCCTTCGTCACCACGATGAACAAGCGTACCTATGAGGGGCTGCCGGCGAAGGCGAAAGCCGCCATCGACAGGAATTCGGGCATGGATTGGGCGCTGGTTGCCGGTCGTGGCTATGACAAGGCCGATGAAGAAGCGATCAAGGCCCTGGCCCCGATTTCGGAAACCTATCAGATCCCGCCGGCGGAACGTGCCGAATGGCAGAAGGCGGCGGATCGTGCCACCGCGATCTATCTGGAAGAGTTGAAGGCAAAGGGCCTGCCCGGCGCCGAGCTCTACGAGAAGGTCAAGGGCTATGTGACCGAATGCAAGGCCAAGCTTGGCTGATCCGGCTTCCGTGCCCCCGGGCCGGCTGATTGGGCCGGGGGCGCGCATGCTTGGTTCCGGACGGCCGCCCGGGGCGATCCCTGCCCCGGGCAGTGCCCGTCGCTGACGCAATCGGGGTAGCCCCATGTCCGCCATCGCATCATCTTCGAACCACCTGCTTGCCCGGCTGGCCGCCACCATTGTCGGCCTGTGCATGGGGCTTGCGGTCTGCGCCATCTTCCTTCTGTTCGCCGTCGTCGCCGTCAATATTCTGATGCGCGCCGTGTTCGACGCCACAGGCGGCACCATCAACCTGTTGATGCCCGGCGCCTATGAACTCAGCCGCTATGCGTTGCTGATCGCGGTCTTCGCGGCCCTGCCGGCCTCGATCCATAACGGGTTGATCAAGGTGGATGTGCTGACGGCCTGGCTGCCGCCTTTGGCCCAGCGCCTGCTGGCGCGGTTCTGGTTCGCGCTGCTGCTGGTCTTCGCGCTGACGCTGGTCTGGCTGTTCGCCATCCAGATCGGCGAGACCTGGCGGGCGGGCGAGACGAGCCAGGATCTGGGCATTCCACTCTGGCTTTTCTATCTGGTCGTGACGCTGGAATGCGTTTGCTTCGCCCTGATTTCCCTGGTGGAGGCGCTGCGCGCCGAACCCGCCCCGCCTGAGGTGGCGTAATGGACCCGCTCGTTATCGGCCTGATTTCCATCGGCCTGTTGTTCGTGATCGTGCTGGCCGGCGCCCCGATCGGCCTGGCCATGGTGGTGGTCGGCGTCGGGGGCTTTGCCGCCATCGTCGGCTTCGATCCGGCGCTCAGCGTGTTGCAGACGGCGGCATTTGAAACCGCCTCGACCTATTCCTTCACGCTGGTGCCCCTGTTCATGCTGATGGGCAATCTGATCTCCCAATCGGGCATGGCGTCTGACCTGTTCCGGGGCGCGGCGGTGCTGACCCGGGGCGGCAAGGGCGGGCTTGCCATCGCGGGTGTGACGGCCAGCGCGGTGTTCTCCACCGTCTCCGGCTCCTCGCTCGCCACCGCATCGACCATGACCAAGGTCTCCTATCCGGAAATGGTCAAGCGCGGTTATGACCCGCGCCTCGCGGCGGGCTCGCTGGCGGCGGGCGGCACGCTGGGCATCATGATTCCGCCTTCCATCGCCTTGCTGCTCTATGCGCTGATTACCGAGCAATCGGTGGGCGAGATGTTCCTGGCCGGTATCCTGCCGGGCATTCTGGCCTACGCCCTGTATGTGCTGACCGTGGTCATCATGGCGCGCTTCTGGACCGGCGACCCGGCCGCCGCGCTGGCACCGTCCGACGATGCGGCCGGGGTTCAGTCCTGGTGGACGGCGCTGCGCCTGTTCGCGCCGGCCTTCGGCCTGTTCGGGCTGGTGATGGGCGGGCTCTATGGCGGTTTCTTCACGCCGACCGAGGCGGGCGGGGCCGGTTCCGCCTTCGCGCTGGCCTATGCGCTGTGGAAGGGCATGGATCTGAAGGCCTTCCTGCGCGCCCTGCGCTCCACCGTCGATACCACAGCGACCATCTTCTTCATCCTGATCGGGGCGGAGGTGCTGGGCTATCTGATTTCCACCTCGCAGATATCCTTCGCCATGGTCGATCTGATGCAGGGCCTTGAGATGGGACCCTGGCAGATATTGCTGTCGATCATGCTGTTCTACATCGTGCTGGGCTGTTTCATGGAAAGCCTGGCGATGATCCTGCTGACCGTGCCGATCTTCTTTCCCGTTATCCTGGATTCCGGCTTCGATCCGGTCTGGTTCGGGGTGATCGCGGTGGTGACGGTGGAGCTGGGCCTGATTTCCCCGCCGGTCGGCATGAATCTGTTCATGGTCAAATCGGTGGCGACCCAGGTGCCCATGCGTCAGATCATGGTAGGCGTGATGCCCTTCATCCTGGCCGATATCGTCCGGCTGGCGATCCTGATCCTGGTGCCGTCGATCGTGTTGTTCCTGCCGGGGCGGTAACGCCCCTTCCCGCTCCGGAAGTGGGGTAGGCTTCCCCCGCTCATCCATCCGTCAGCGCGCAAGCCAAGGCCTGGATCATCGCGCATCGGCATTGCCGGTGCGCGCGCAGGCATGTGAGGGAACGGATGCTGTTCCGGCATCGGCCCGCACGGACCAGGGCAACGGCGCCCTGGGTGCCACCGTGAGCGCCAGCCTGCCTCCCCCTCCCTCGTCAGGCGCCGATGCATACGCCCATTGATAGAACAAGGCCGGATTTCCGGCGATGACGCAGGCAACCGGCGGGGGCGGTTCGTCTGGAAGGTCCGGCCCAGTTCCGGCCAGGATGCCTAGACAGGCTGCACCCGTTAATCTTGAAAATAAAACTGGTCTATCGCAATTTAAACAGGTGATATGCTAGTATGAATCGAATTAAATAAAAAAAGACAACGCCATGGGGTGTGGTCCGTCATGGGCGCTGTCGTTGGGCCAACAACAGGACAGGGAGCGTTCGTATCATGCTGCATGTAGCCCCGTACCGTAACGGGATAATCGCTGGAGTGGCATTGCTGGTTGGGGTTGCGGTCCAGCCCGGCCCGGCGCGCGCGACCTGCGCGGTCGAACCCTATATCGGCAGTATCTGCTTCACCGCTGCGGATTTCTGTCCGGCGGGCTATCTGAAGGCGGATGGGACCATTCTGCAGGTACGCCAAAGTCAAGCCTTGTTTTCGCTGTTGGGATATAGGTATGGGGGCAATAATTCGACCGAATTCGCACTGCCGGATCTGCGCACGCGCTCCCCGATCGGGGCCGGAACCTTTGCGACCGAAACCATCACGCTGGGCCAAAAGGTTGGTGTAGCCAAACAACTTCTCCAAGCAAGTCAGGTGCCGCTGGTTCCCCACACCCACAGCGCGACCTTCACCGGCACGGGCGGGGGCGGTACTGGCGCGCCCCATGCCACTGGAACCATCACCCTTCCGGTCACCGGTTCGGTCAACGGTCTGCCCGTCAGTGCGAATGCCAATCTGCCGGTCACGGGCAAGGCGATGATCGGCTCGACGTCGACCACCGGCCGTACCACGGCCCTTGGCGATAAATCGGTGCTGACCGCGGTTGGCGGCCCGGGCGCCCAGATTTACGCCCCGGCGGGTACATCGAATGATCGGCAGCTCGGACCTGACGCTGCCGTGACCGGTTCGGCGCAGGGCACGGTCAGCACGACCGCCAGTGGCGGAACCCTGTCGGGGCAGGCGACCGGGACAGTCAATCTTCCCGTTACGGGGGCCACCGGCATTACGGGCGGCACGGTCACCGTCGCTCCCGCAAGCCAGGCGGCGACCGTGCAACTGGATATGCGCGATCCCGCGTTGGGGTTGACGGCCTGCATAGCCGAACTGGGCCTTTATCCCAGCCGGCCGTGAAGGTTCGCGAAGATTTGGGCCGCGCGTGATCGTCTTCCCAGGCGGCGCGCGCGGCCATGGTGGAGTGCGTCAGCCATGATCTGGACCATGCTGAAGCGGGGGCGTTCGAGCCGGCATTCCGCCGGTCTGTTTGACCTGCCCATGCTGGCTTTGGAGCCGCGCTTCATGTTTGATGCCGCCGGCGTCGCCACGGCTGCCGACGCCGCGGAACTGGCCCAGGCGGATGCGGAGGGCGCGGCGGCGGCGGCCGCGTTCTCCCTCGCTCCGGACGATGGCGGTGCTGCCCCCCAGGATGGTGGAACCGGGCAGGCGCAGGAGCAGGAAGGGCCGGGCGAGACAATACAGCCACGGCGCGAACTGGTGATCGTCGATACCTCCATTTCCGGTTTCCAGAGCCTGGTGGACGGTCTGCCCGAAGGGGTGGAGGTCGTGCTGCTTGGCCCGAACGCCGATATTTTTTCAGTAGCGGCTGTGCTGGATGGGCGCAGCGGCCTGGATGGCGTGCATCTGATCACCCATGGCGATACCGGAACGCTGCATTTCGGGGGCGGCGTACTGACGCTGGCCAATCTGGATGCGGCCCGTCCGGCGCTTGCCGCCATCGGTCAGTCCCTGTCGGCGGACGGGGATATCCTGCTCTATGGTTGCCATGTCGGTGCCGACGGGGAAGGGCGCGACTTCCTTGACGCGCTGGCGCAGGCCACGGCGGCGGATGTTGCCGCATCCAACGATGCCACGGGCGCGGCGGCCCGGGGTGCCGACTGGCTGCTGGAGGTGCAGGCGGGTGCTGTCGAGGCCGCCGCGCTGCGCGTCGCAGATGATGCCTTTGCCGGGACGCTGGAAATCTATGACGTGCAGAGCGGGCAGGCGTGGAACAATGCCGATCCCGCTATACCCTCATTCGATGCGACGATCGAAAACCAGACCTTTACCTTCTCCAACCCCAGCGGCGAAAGTATGGGTTATGACACAGCCTATACGGATGGCGCCATCTACGCCTGGGACAGCAGGGATCCCTCGGGCAATTCAGTATCGCTGCGCATTGCCGTGGAAGCCGGGTACACTTTTGATCTGGATTCCTTCAAGATCGGGCAGAAACCGGACTCCCGGGCGGATGTGCTGGTGGAATTCCGTTATGCGGACAATTCCACCGCCAGCTTCACGATATTGAGTGGAGACATCACCCCCGCCGAGCAACATCAAAATCTTCCCATAGCGCAGACCGTCTCGCAGGGATCGCCCGCGTCCTTTTCGATGGCGATCAATGATGTGGTCCAGGTGACGATCACCGCCCCCCAGTACAGCGTGTTTCAGAGCTTCGCGATCAATGACGTCAAGGCAGCCGCCTCTAACGCCGTACCGACGCTGACGGCAACCGGCGGCAATCCGAGCTTTACCGAGAACGGATCGGCGGTGGATCTGTTCAACACCGTCGCGGTGGGCCTTGGGGGTACCGATACGGGCCAGACCATCACCGGCCTGCAATTCACCGTGTCCAATGTCGAGGCGGCTGACCGCATCACCCTGGATGGCACGCTGATCACCCTGGCGAACGGCCAGTCCGGCACCACGACCGGCGCCACGGCGGGCGCCGCCCTGAACTATTCCGTTTCGGTTACGGGCGGCACGGCGACGGTTTCGGTCACCGGCGGGGCCATGACGACGGCCCAGGCGCAGAATGTGGTCGATGGCATGGCCTATTCTTCCACCAGCGAGAGCCCGTCCACCAGCAACCGGGTGGTGACGCTGACCCAGATCACTGATAGCGGTTCGTCCAGCAATTCCGCCGCGCTCAGCGTTGCTTCGACCGTATCGGTGTCCGCCGTCAACGACGCCCCGACTATTGGCGGGGTGACCCCGGCCGGTTTCACGGTGACGGAAGATGTGGCCGGCAATCTCGACTTCTCCGGCATCACGCTGGGCGATGTCGATGCCGGCGCGGGCAATGTGACCGTGACCATCACGGCGGCGGCCGGTACGTTGACGGCCTCCTCCGGCGGCGGGGTCACGGTGTCCAATTCCGGCTCGGCCGCGATCACCCTGACCGGAACCGTTTCGGCCATCGACAGCTATCTGAACACGGCTTCGGCCGTGCAGTACACCACCGCGTCCGACAGCAATGCTGCGACCAGTGTTACCCTGACCATCGATGATGGCGGCAATGCCGGTTCGGGCGGAGCCCAACAGGCCAGTACAGGCGCCATCACCATCAGCATAACGCCGGTGAACGACCTGCCGGCCCTCGGCGGTTTCGGTGGCAGCCAGACCTATAATGAGGGTGATTCCCCCATGCTGGTTGGCGCGGGCGCGACCGTCACGGATGTCGATTCCGCCGATTTCAATGGCGGGAATCTGACGGTGCAGATCACCGCCAATCAGTCCACGGATGACAGATTGCTGATTCGCGAGGGCTCCGGCGTGACCTTGTCCTCCGGCATGACGGCGGGTTCGGTCGTGTCGGTTGGCGGGGTGGCCGTCGGCACCATCCAGGCCGGTAGTACCGGCGGGGCGTCGGAAGCGCTGGTGATCGGCTTCAATGGCGATGCCACACCCGCACGGGCGCAGGAACTGCTGCGGAACATTCAGTTCAATAACGTCAATACCGATGACCCGACGGCGATGATCCGTACCATTCAGGTCGGCATCAATGACGGGGATGGCGGCAACCGAACGGGCACCACCAGCATCGCGGTGCAGCGGGTCAACGACGCGCCGGCATTTTCCAGCCTGAATGGCGGCGCGACCTATACCGAGAATGGTGCGGCCATCCAGATCGACGCCGATGCGACCGTCGCGGATGTCGAACTGGCGGCGCTCAATAGCGGGCTTGGGAATTATGCCGGGGCGGTGTTGACCGTTGCGCGACAGGGCGGTGCGAATGGCGCCGATCGCATCGCACTGGCCAGCGGCGGAAATCTTACCGTCGCCGGCGGGGCCAATGGCGGGGGCACCGTGACCGCCGGGGGCAATGTGATCGCCACTATTGCCAATACCGGCGACGGTCAGATCCAGGTCACCTTCGCCAATAACGGCACGATCCCCACCACCGCCCTGGTGACGGAGGTGCTGCGATCGCTGACCTATGCCATCGACGGCGATGCGCCGCCTGCATCGGTTACCCTGGCCTATGGCCTGACGGATGGGAATACGGGTAACGGGCAGGGGACCGGCGATAATCCGGGATCGGCTGCCGGCACCGCATCGGTCACCATCACGGCGGTGAATGACGATCCGGTGGCGACGGGGGTTCCCGCCGCCGTGACGGTGCTGGAAGATACGGCCAGCAATTTCGACCTGTCGGCCATCAGCTTCAGCGATGCCGATGCCGGGTCCAATTCCGTGACCCTGGTACTGGCTGCCGGGGCCGGCACCTTCGCCGCCACCTCTGGCGGGGGCGTCACCGTGACGGGCAGCGGGTCGGGCACGCTGACCCTGGCCGGCACGGCGGCGAATGTGGACGGCTTTCTGAACACCGCCGCGAATATCCAGTACACCAGCGCTTCGAATGCATCCGGCCTGGCCGCCACTACGGTCACCCTGACCGCCAATGACGGCGGCAATAGCGGCGCGGGCGGCGGGACGAATGTCGCCCTGGGTACGGTGAATGTCACTGTGACGGCGGTGAATGATGCACCGGCCTTCAGTGCGCTGAATGGGACCCCCGCCTTTACCGAGGGCGGCACGGCGGTTCTTCTGGACGCCGATGTCGCGGTGACGGATGCCGAACTGGGCGCGCTGAATGCCGGTAACGGAAATTTCACCGGCGCTTCCCTGGTCATTGCGCGCAATGGCGGGGCCAATGCGCAGGATGTGTTTTCGATCCAGGCCGGGGGAAATCTCGCGGTGGCCGGCGCGAATATTTCCGCCGGTGGCAATGTGATCGCCAGTTTCGACACCTCCGTGGCCGGTCAGGCGACGATTACCTTCCAGAACAATGGCACCATCCCGACCACGGCCCTGGTGAACGAGGTGCTGCGGGCCATCGCCTATGCCAATTCCTCCGACGATCCCGGGGCGAGCGTGCAGCTGGACTGGAGTTTTTCGGATGGAAACGCAGCCAATAGCCAGGGAACCGGGGCCAATCCCGGCACGGCTACGGGCTCCGTCACGGTCGCCATCACGGGCGTGAATGATGCGCCGACCCTGACGGTGACCGCCGCCAACCCAACCTTCACGGAAAATGGGGCCGGCCAGGCCCTGTTCACCGGCGCCGCCGTATCGACGGTCGAAGCCGGTCAGACGATCAGCGGGCTCTCCATGACCGTCAGCAATGTCGAAGCGACGGACCGGATCAGCATCGACGGAACCGCCATCGCGCTGGTGAATGGCACGACCGGCACCACCGGGGGCTCGGCGGGGATGGGCTACAGCGTTTCGGTGGCGGGCGGCACGGCCAGCATCGCGCTGTCGGGCGGCACGCTGTCGGCGGCGAATGCGCAGACCCTGGTCAATGGCATCACCTTCTCGTCGACCGGAGAGAATCCATCGACCACGGCGCGGGTCGCCACCCTTACCGGCCTGACCGATAGCGGGGGCACCGCCAATGGCGGCGTGAACGCCGCGACCTTGAACCTGCAATCCACTATCGCCGTGACAGCCGTGAACGACGCGCCGGTAATCGCGAACTGGAACGGCGATACGAACGGCTTGCAAATCAGTGCCGTGACCGCTGTAGACAATGGTGGAAATGCCACGGTCAGCGATGTCGATTCCGCGGATTTCAACACCGGTTCCCTGCGCATCGTGCAGAATTCCGGCGGCGCTGCCGGCAATTTCTCGCTGGATGGCACCAATGCCACGGCCGGTGGCGATGCCGCATTGACGGCGGGAGAGGTGATTTCCGTCGGCGGGGTGGCGATTGGCACGGTCCATGCGACGGAAGACGGCCAGGGCGGCCATGTCCTGACCATCGGCTTCAACACCGGCGATGCCACCTCCGCCCGGGTGCAGACGCTGATCCAGAATCTGCGCTGGACGGCCGGCGCCGGGTCGGGGGCGCAAACCTTCACCGCCACGCTGGATGACGGCGATGGCAGCGCCAATGGCGGGGATGGCGATGTCACGGCCGGCTTCACCATGACCATCGGCAATGCACCTGCCACCGGAAATCTGTCCGGTGATTCCGTGACCTTCAACGAAGCCGGTGCGGTGCTGCTGGATTCGGGTGCCGATGCGACGCTCAGCGATGCCGATAATCCGGCCAGTCTGAGCGGCGGCAATCTGACCGTCACCATCACCGCCGGGGGCAATGGGGCGCAGGATCTGCTGACCCTGTCCGGTGGTGGCGCCACGCTTGCCGGAACCACGGCGGGCTCCAATGTCTCGGTCGGGGGAACCGTGATCGGCACCCTGGCGAATGCGGTCGCCGCCGGCAATAATCTGGTCGTCAATCTGAATGCGGATGCGACTCCGGCCAGGGTGCAGACCCTGTTGCGGGCGTTGGCCTATGACAATCAGGCGGAACCGCCGACGGTCGGGGCACGTACGGTATCCATCACGGTGACGGATGAGGGAGGGCTTACCAGCGCGGCGGCGACCGTCACGGTCACCGTGCAATCCGTGAATGATGCGCCGACCCTGACCGCCACCGGGGCGAACCCGACCTATGGGGAGAATGCGGCCCCCGTGGAGCTTTTCACCGGGGCCGCCATCGACACGGTGGAAACGGGCCAGGCCGTGTCGGGGCTGGTGTTCACTGTCAGCAATGCCCAGGTGACCGACCGCATCCTGACCGACGGCACGCAGATCAGCCTGACCAATGGGGCCAGCGGCACCACCGCCAGCAATGGCCTTGCCTATTCGGTTTCGGTGACCGCCGGGACGGCAACCGTCACGCTGTCGGGTGGCGCGATGACGACCGCTGCCACCCAGGCGCTGGTGCATGCCTTGGCCTTCTCCTCCACCTCGGACGATCCGTCCACGGCCGCCCGCGTGGTGACGCTGACCCAGATCACCGACAATGGCGGAACGGCGAATGGCGGGGTGGCATCCACCGCTCTTGCGCTGGCCTCCACCGTGTCGGTCAACGCGGTGAATGACGCGCCTACGCTGAGCGGACTGGCCAATCTGACCTATACCGCCGGGGCGGCGACCAGCACCCCGCTATCCGGCCTGGTCGTCAGCGATCCGGACAGTGCCACGCTGACCTCCGCCACGGTCAGTCTGACGTCGAATTTCGATGCCGCCAAGGACGGCCTGGCCTTTGTCGCCAATGGCGCGACCATGGGTAATATCGCCGGCAGCTATAATGCCGGAACGGGGGTGCTGACGCTGACATCCGCCGGGGGAACGGCGACGCTCAGCCATTGGCAGGCGGCGCTGCGATCCGTCACCTTTGGCACGACGGAAAGCGCCGGGGGGCCGCAGCGCACCATGGCCGTCATCGTCAATGATGGCGTCGATCCCAGTGCCGCGGCCAATCTCACCATCACGGTGGCAGCGCCGGTGACGCAGGCGCCGGAGCCGGTCTTCGTTCCGCCCACCCCGCCGGCACCGCCCGCGCCACCACCGGCACCGCCCGCACCTTCCCCCCTGGTGCAGCCGACCACGCCGACGGTCAGTCTGGGCCAGACGGGCAGCACCAGCACCGATACCCCGGTCAGCAACGGGCTGCAGGCCGGTCGCTCGCAGGTCGTCGGGGATGGCATTCGCACCACGGTGACGGGTCAGCTGGGCAGCACAAGCCCCATCGACAATTCCGGGACGCCGGTTAATGCGGGAATAGGCACATTCCCAAGCCTGACCCAGTCCAATCTGGGCGGAAGCGGCGGGCTGGGTG
>Ga0209066_10003565_pt1 | contig 17649 bp, 17 predicted proteins | sample All_14_2_FD_187198 | JGI IMG/M metagenome (GOLD analysis project Ga0209066, IMG submission 187198) | Freshwater microbial communities in response to fracking from Pennsylvania, USA - Allegheny Zone_MetaG_DW_15 (SPAdes) (version 2) ... | reverse complement strand
GTGCCATCCGCGCCGGCCACCTTGGCGCGGGTGATGTCGGTGTTAAGCGCATTGATCTGCTTGAGCAGCTCGTTGACGCGTTCGACATCCGTGGCGATGCGATTGTCGACGTCCTTGCCCAGATTGGAGAGGGCGGCCGTGATCCGGCTGGACTCGCCCAGAAAGTCGTCCACCCGTGACAGCGCCTGGGTGCGCAGCAGGCTGGAGGCCGGGTCGTCGGAGGCGGCCGAGAACGCGGATAGAATGTCATCCAGCCCGCCAAAGAAGCTGTTGTCGCCGCTGGGGTCGCCAAACAGGTTCTGCGCAGTGTTCAGGGCCTCGGACAGGGCCGCTGCGCGGCCGGTGTCGGATGCGGCGTTCAGGCTGGCGGATTGCAGGAAGCGATCCGTCGCGCGTTTGATGGCGTCGATATTGACGCCAACGCCCATGCCGTTGGAAATCAGGTTCGACTGGCTGATTGTCTTGCGGACATAGCCAGCGGTGTTGACGTTAGCGATGTTGTCGGAGACGACGCGCAGGCCCGTCTGGGCCGCCATCATCCCCGAGCTCGCCGTGCCCATGATTGAATTCAAAGACATGCGACCGCTCCCGTCAGCTCGGCAATCCGCGAACCACGCGACGCGCCCTTGCCCGGCGAAAACTGCCGGGCGGGGGAGGGATCAATGCCCTCGATATGTGCCAAGCCACTGAAATTCATGGCGTATTGTTCCAGGCGCCGGGTATTCGGCAGGATGTGATGCGCAAGGAGGGCGCCAAGTGGGGGCGCGACCGGGCGACGCGGCAAGCCACGCCCCTGACAACCCTGTTCGACTCGGCAAAAAGCGCCGCAGACCGACGATTCTGAGTTATAAACAAGACATTAAAATCAATTAAAACAATACGATGGCCGAATAATCCGAGTTGGCCCAACGGTTGCTGAAGGAGGTGCGGACAAAAGACGTGTTCGTCATGAACCGTCGCTCTCAACGGACCGAGCCCACGAATGACCGTGATCGCCGCCACCGCCGCCGCACCTTCCGTCAGCGCCTCATCTGGCGTTGGTGGTCAGGGCGTGGATCAAGGCTTTGATGCGCTGCTGGCCGCTGTCACGGGCGACGACAGGCCGGCGCCCGCCAAGTCTGCTCCGAAACAGGGCTTGGGCAAGTCGGCCGGTAAGGCCGCTGACAGGGCCGCTGACGGGGCCGTCGACAAGCTCGACCGGGCTGACCAGGTCGACACGGCCTTGACCAAGGCGAGCGAGGCCGGTGATGCGGGCGCCGCCGCCGTCGCTTCTGGCAACGCCAAGGACGTCACTCTGAACGACGATGATGCTGCGGCTCAGGCTGACGCCGCCGCTCTGGCCGCCGCCACCATGGTCGCCGCGATGATCCCGCAGACTGAAGAAACCTTCGCCGCTGGCGCGCTTCCGGAGGCCGAGGTCGTCGCAACAACGCTGGCGCGGGGCGATCTGGTTGAGCCACAGGTCGATGCGGACGCTGTCGCGACCCCGGTCGAAACCGTCCTGTATGCGGCTACCGTCGCTCTGGATGCAGCTTCCCTTGGTGCGCCAGTGTCGGCGCAGCCGCCTGCGCCCGCAACTGCGGGCGCGGAAAGCGCCGCCGTCCCGACGAACGTTCCCGCCACGCCTGTGGCGGAGCTCAAGGTCGCCGTCGCGACGGCGACCTTGGCGCCCACCACGGTTGAGGTTCCCGAGGCGGCGCAGCTCGAAACGCCAGTTGCGGCCGAAGAGGCCGGTATCGACGTCGCGGCTCTGGGCGTCGCCCAGGCTGTCAAGGCGCCAACCATCGCTCCCAACATCGCTCCGGTCGTCGCCGCGCCTGCGACAAACGAGCCCGCATCCACCACGCCAGCGTCAGCCTCGCCGGGCACCGCCGAACCGATCATCGTCGCCGAGGTCGAAACGCCGCCGGTCGTGGTCGCCACGCTCGTCGAAGCCGCTCCGGCTGTCGCTGAAGCGGTTCAGCCCGCGATGCCAGTCGTCGCACAGGCTGCGGCCGAGCCTGCGCTGAAAGCCGCGACCGCCGCAGTCGCCATGAACGAGGCAGAACCTGCCGCGCCGACCGAAGCCGAAGCCCTCAAGACCGCGAATGTGCAGGCCGCCTCGCTCGCTGATCAGGCCGACGCTGATCAAGGCGGGGCCTCACAGCAGGGTCAGGGCGAGCCGACAGCCGAGGCGTTGATCGCCGTCGCCACCGACACTGCAGCGATCCCGGATGCTCCGACCATTTCACAGACCACGGCCACGCCGGCCGCAAGCGTCGCCGAAGTCGATCCGGCGTTGCGGGCCGAGGTGCGCGGCTCGCCGGAAACGGTGGCCCAGCTATCGGCCGAAATCCTCAAGAAGCTCGACGCCAAGACCACGCGTTTTGACGTCGCCCTGACGCCGGACGGCCTGGGCAAGGTCGATGTTCGCATCGAGATCGGCCGCAACGGCGCCCTGTCCGCCTCAATGGCCTTCGACAACGCCCAGGCCGCTGCGGAACTGCGCGGCAAGTCGCAAGAGCTGCGCCAGGCCCTGTCCCAGGCGGGTTTCACCATCGCCGACAACGCCCTGCGCTTCGACGTGTCGAGCCAGGGCGGTCAGAATGGCCACAACGCCTTCTTCAATTTCAACGATGGTCAGGACGGCCGCCGGGCCTGGTCGGGCAAGGCCTTCCAGTCCGCCCAGACCGACGAAGCTCCCATCCTGTCCGCTTCAGATCTGCTGCCCGGGCTGCGAATGGCCCCCGACAGCGGTCTGGACATCAGAATTTAGAGAGAGGCCGCGCCATGGCTACCGCCGTTACCGGCACGGGTTCCGTGCTCGACAAGATCAACAACTCGCGCAACTCCCTGGCCAGCAGCGAGGAAACCTTCCTCAAGCTGCTGACCACCCAGATGAAGAACCAGGATCCGTTGTCACCGATGGACTCCAACGCCTTCACGGCCCAGATCGTCCAGATGACCGGCGTCGAGCAGCAGCTTGTCACCAATGACCTGCTGGCCGCCCTGGTCGGCATGAACGACGGCGGCATGACCGACGCCGTCAACATGATGGACAAGCTGGCCACTGTCGAAACCGACAAGTCGGTGCTCAAGAACAACGAAGCCAGCTGGGCCTACAACCAGAGCCGCGCGGCTACGAGCGTAAAGATCGAGGTCGTTGACCAATATGGCAAGACCATCCGGACCGTGCTTCCCGAGGACATGAGCAAGGGCGACCACACGTTCGAGTGGGATGGCAAGAGCGATGAGGGCGTGCAGCAGCCCGCCGGCGGCGCCTACACCCTGAAGATCACGGCGCTGGACAGTGAGGGCAGCAAGCTTTCGGTGACCTCGAAGGGCCGCGTCGAGGGGGTCGTGACCGCGATCACCAGCGAGAACGGCCAGCACATGGTGACCATCGGCGGCACGAAATATCCGGTCGACTCCGTGATCGGTGTCACCAACCCGCCTGCGGCCACAACCGCCAACACCAACACAACCCCGACGGACACGGCCGCAGCGGCCTGACCGACACCACCCGATGAACCGGGCGTCAGAATGACGCCGACGCGGCTCCTCCCCGGAAATGGTTTCCGCAGAGCCCAAACGCAAACCGCGCTGAACCTCCTCGTCATTCGACATTCAACTCAGGAATTTCGTCATGAGCATCAACAGCGCCATGCTTTCGGGCGTCTCGGGCCTGATCGCCAACTCCTCGGCCCTGGCCGCGATCTCGGACAACATCTCGAACGTCAACACGGTGGGCTACAAGCGTTCGACCGCCAACTTCTCGACGCTGGTCACCTCTCAGAGCAAGAACGCGACCTATAGCGCCGGTGGCGTGAAGGCCCTGACCCACCAGTTCATCACGCAGCAGGGCCTGACGCAGTCCTCGACGTCGAACCTCGATCTGTCGATCTCTGGCGCGGGCTTCTTCGTCGGCACCGAGAAGCCTGAAGGCCTGACCGCTACCGACACCCGTTCGTTCACCCGCGCCGGGTCTTTCCAGCTGGACAATCTGGGCTATCTCAAAAACGACGCCGGCCTCTATCTGCAAGGCTGGCTGGCCGATCCGGTGACCGGCGACATCACGCCCGACCCCTCGGACCTGACCCAGCTGAACTCGATCAATGTCGGGTCTGTTGGCGGCACCGCCGAAAAGACCACCCGCGCGGCCGTAAACGCCAACCTGCGCTCCGAGCAGCCGCTGTCGGCCCAGGTGAAGTTCTCCGTCAGCAAGGCCAGCGTGCCGGAAACCACGCCGGCCGGCACCGGTGCTTATACGATCAGCTACTCCGAGACTGCGACCACCGGGGTCTATGACGTCGAAATTCGCAAAGGCACCACGCTGGTCGGCACCGGCACGGGCGACTACAGCTCGGGCACCCTGGCCTCCCCCACCGGCATTCTGGCGACCGATCCCATCGACCTCAGCGGCGCGGGCACCGGTCCCTATGTGGCTTTCGCGGGCCTCGGCGTCGGCACCGACGCCGATCTGTCGACTGGCAATCTCTACAATTCCGCGACCAACTCGATGTCGGACTACGCGCTTGACCCGACCACCGGCGTCAAACCGGACTTTGAGATCCAGATCCCCGTGTCCGACTCCAAGGGCGGCCAGCGGACGGTCACCCTGTCGCTGCTGAAGAGCAATACGCCCAACGAATGGCACGCGGAGCTCCGCGCAAAGCCTGGCGATCTGGACAATGTCACCAACGGCCTGATCAGTTCCGGTCGCGTGACCTTCACAACGGATGGCAAGCTGCAGAGCGTCGGCAATCTGTTTGGCGGCACCAACCCGACCTCGATCACTATCGGCGCCTCTGATCCCAACAACGTGGCGGCTACGCCGCCCCGCTGGGCTGACAGCCTGGGTATCGACAGCCAGACCCTGCAGATCGACCTGGCCAACGCCGCCGGCGGCCTGACCCAGTTCAACAGCCAGTCGGTCGTCCAGTCGGTCAACACCAACGGCACCGCCTTCGGCAACCTGACCAATATCGAAGTCGACGACGAAGGCTATGTTTCGGCCATCTTCGACAACGGCGTCACCCGCCGCATCGCCCAGGTGGCCGTGGCGACCTTCTCGAACGCCAACGGTCTGAAGGGCGTCAACGGCAACGCTTACCGTGTGACCAACGAAAGCGGCACCTACAGCCTGAAGACCCCAGGACAGGGCGGCGCGGGTGTTATCGCGCCTTCGACCCTAGAAGCCTCGACTGTCGATCTGTCCACTGAGTTCACCGGACTGATCACGACGCAACGCGCCTACTCCGCTTCATCCAAGATCATCACTACGGCTGACCAGATGCTTGAGGAACTCTTGAGCATTAAGCGATAGTTATAGGTATTAACTCGATTTAATAGCCGTGTTCCACAACGGCACACTAAAGACTTTAGGAGGAAGCAAGGTGTTTAGGCCTTTCTTTACTATTGGAATTAAGCCGCTGTTATTGGCTGGCGCCTATAGTGACCCTCAACAGTGATGGTTGTGGGAAAGGCGTAAAGCCATGTTGCAGCAGCAGCGCACGAACAGCCGGGGTGAGAAGTACGTTATCGGTCCGACCGGTGCGCCTCTAACTCTCTCCGACTTGCCGCCTCCGGAGACCCAGCGTTGGGTGATCCGGCGTAAAGCCGAAGTGGTCGCCGCCGTTCGCGGTGGGCTGCTCTCGCTCGACGAGGCTTGTGATCGGTACAAGTTGACCAATGAGGAATTCCTCAATTGGCAGCAGTCGATCGACAAGCACGGTCTGGCCGGTCTGAGGACCACCAGGCTCCAGCAGTACCGCTAGGCGCGGGACTGAAAGATATGGGCTTTCCGACCGCTCGCGGCCGGAAACGCCTGCTGGAACGTTCAGCGGCCGCGCCCTTCCTGGGGCGCGGCCGCGACGTTTTGGCGCTTTCGCATGGCGCTGCGAGCGCCAAATATAAACGCCTCGTTTACCTTGAACTGGGTAAATCCTGCCTAGCGACGGACGCCTCCCGGCAACCGACGCCATTGTCCCCCGTCGGGGTGGCTTTCTGGGGGATTGGCCTTAGTGGATAGCTTTCTGAGCGCAGTACAGAGGTTCGGCGTCGGCCGGCTCGCCGCCCTGATCGGCGTGGGCTCGGGCGTTGTCGCGATCCTTGTCGCTCTGGTCATGTTCATGGGCAAGGAGCCGACCGAGCTCCTGTATTCCAACCTCGACCTGAAGGAAGCCTCGCAAGTCACCCAGGCCCTGGATCAGGCCGGCGTGAAGTACGAGACCAAGGGCGACGGTTCGACCATCATGGTGGCCCGCGACAAGGTCGCCTCGGCCCGCCTGCTGGTGGCCGGCAAGGGCCTGGTGACCTCCGGCTCAATCGGCTACGAAATCTTCGACAGCAACAACGCTCTGGGCCAGACCGACTTCGTCCAGCAGTTGAACCGTCAGCGCGCCCTGCAGGGCGAGCTGGAGCGGACCATCAAGGGCTGGCAGGGCGTCAACAGCGTCCGCGTTCATCTGGTCCTGCCCAAGCGACAGCTGTTCGAGGAAGACGCCGAACAGCCTTCGGCCGCCGTCACCATCGGAACGGGCGGCCGCGAGCCGTCGGCAGAGATGGTCCGCGCGGTCCAGAACCTGGTGGGTGGGTCGGTCTCCGGCATGAAGCCGGAAAAGGTCAGCGTGATCGACCAGCACGGCAAGACCCTGTCGGCCTCGACCGACGAGAGCCTGGCGGGTCAACTGGCTCAGGACCGCAAGTCCGAGGCCGAGGCCCGCATCGCCAAGACTGTAAAGGACATGCTCGAGGGCGTGCTGGGCCCGGGCAAGGCTCGCGTCAACGTCACCGCCGAACTCGACCTGAACCGCGTCACGGTTCAGGAGGAAAAGTTCGATCCCGAGGGCCAGGTGATCCGTTCGGAAAGCACCAACGAAGCCAATAGCAGCGAAACCAAGAACGACGAAAACGGCGGCGTCACTGCGGCCCAGAACATCCCGGGCGGCAATGGCGCCAACGGTTTCCAGCAACTGGGTTCGCGCTCGGGCAACAATGAGAGCGTGACCAATTACGAGATCTCCAAGTCTGTCCGCACGGAAGTGACGGAGCCGGGGACAATCAAGAAAATCGCCGTGGCCGTGGCCATCGACGGCGTCACTGCTCCCCCCGGCAAGGACGGCAAGCCCGGCGCCTATACGCCGCGCACCGAGGAAGAGCGCGCCCAGCTGGAAGACCTGGTCAAGACCGCCATCGGCTTCGACGCCGCGCGCGGCGACCAAGTCAAGGTGACCAACATCCGCTTCCCGCAGCCCGAGGACCAGGTTCTGGGCAAGGATAGCCTGCTGTCGGGCTTCGACAAGAACGACATCATGCGCATCGCCGAACTGGGCGTTCTGGGCATTGTCGCCATCCTCATCCTGCTGTTCGCCGTCCGTCCGTTCCTGAAGAACATGATGACGCCGTCGCCCGCCCAGTCTTCTTTGAGCGCGCCGCAGGTGACCCGCATGGTCACCCTTTCGGACGGTTCGACCCAGGAGGTCGTGATCGACCAGTCGGGCGAACCCATCGCCATCGCCGGTCCGGGCACGGGCATCGCCGATATCGACCAGCGCATCGACATCGCCAAGATCGAGGGCCAGGTTAAGGCCTCGTCGATCAAGCGGGTGTCCGAATTCGTCGACAAGCACCCTGACGAGTCGGTCGCCATCCTGCGCACCTGGTTGCACGAGTCGACCTGATGGCGATCAAGACCTCCATCACTGACGTCAGCAAACTGTCCGGCCCGGAGAAGGCCGCGATCGTTCTGCTGTCGCTGGGCGAGGATCACACCCGCATCTGGGAAGCCCTGGATGATGAGGAGATCAAGGAAGTCTCCCAGGCCATGGCCGGTCTGGGCACGGTCTCGGCCAGTGTTGTCGAAGAACTGCTGGTCGAGTTCGTCTCGGGCATGAGCTCGACGGGCGCGATCATGGGCTCCTACGAGCAGACCCAGCGCCTGCTGCAGTCCTTCATGCCACCTGAAAAGGTGGACGCCCTGATGGAGGAAATCCGCGGTCCGGCGGGTCGCACCATGTGGGACAAGCTGGGCAATGTGAACGAAGCGGTGCTCGCCAACTATCTGAAGAACGAATACCCCCAGACCGTGGCCGTGGTGCTGTCCAAGGTGAAGTCCGATCACGCGGCCCGCGTGCTGGCCTCGCTGCCGGAAGATTTCGCCCTGGAATGCGTGACCCGCATGCTGCGGATGGAGCCGGTGCAGCGCGAGATCCTCGACAAGATCGAACAGACCCTGCGCACCGAATTCATGTCGAACCTGGCGCGTACGTCCAAGCGCGACAGCCACGAGATGATGGCCGAGATCTTCAACAACTTCGACCGCCAGACCGAGGCCCGCTTCATCGCGGCCCTGGAAGAACGCAACCGCGAGGCCGCCGAGCGCATCCGGGCCCTGATGTTCGTATTCGAAGACCTGTCCAAGCTCGATCCGGGCGGCGTCCAGACCCTTCTGCGCGCCACGGGCAAGGAACAGTTGGCCCTGGCGCTGAAGGGCGCCTCGGACAAGCTGCGCGAGATGTTCTTTTCCAACATGTCGGAACGCGCCGCCAAGATCATGCGCGAAGACATGGAAAGCATGGGCCCGGTGCGTCTGAAGGACGTCGACCAGGCCCAGGTCGCCATGGTCCAGGTCGCCAAGGACCTGGCCGCCAAGGGCGAAATCATGCTGGCCGGTTCGGGCAGCGACGACGAGCTGATCTACTGAGGAGGATGGCAGAATGACCGACATCCCCCACAAGCGCTTCGCCTTCGACACCGTCTTCGACGACGGCGGCGGCGTGGCCTATCAGGCGCCCAAGGTGAAGCGCAGCTTCACGCCCGAAGAGGTCGAGGCCGCCAAGGCCCAGGGCTATGCAGAGGGTGAGCGCTCGGCGGTCGCGCGCGCCGAACAGCATGCCGCCAATGCTCTGGCCGAGATTTCCCGCGCCGTGCATGACGCCTTCTCGACCCTGGCCGCCGTGGCGCACGAGCATCGCTCGGGCTCGGCCATGCTGGCCCTGGCCGCCGGCCGCAAGATCGCCGACGCCGCCCTGGAGCGCTTTCCGGAAGCGCCTGCCACCGCCGCTCTGGTGGCCTTGGCGCGCGAGGTCGAGGCCCAGCCCCGCATCACCGTGCGGGTGTCTGAAGACCTGGTCGAGCGCACACAGACGGCGCTTGACCAAACCGCGCACGCCATCGGTTTCCCCGGTCAGATCGTGGCCCGAGCCGACAGCACCATGCCGCCCGCCGCCTTCACCTTTGACTGGGGTGATGGCCGGGCGTCCTTCGACCCCGACGAGGCGAACCGTCGGGTCGCCGAAGCGCTCGAGGCGGCCATCGCCGCCGAGGGCCTCCACGCCGAACCCCTGCTTCCCGCTAGCGAAAGCTGACAGCCATGTCCGAAGACAATCTCACGCTCGACGAATTCGGGGGCCAGATGCTGGCCTCGGAAATGCCCGTCGAGATCAGCGACAAGATCGCTTCCGACCTGGCGCCGGTGTTCGATGTTCCTGTCAACATCTCGGCCGTTCTGGGTCGGGCCCACATGTCGGTCGCCCAGTTGCTGCAGCTGGGTCAGGGCAGCATCCTGGAGCTGGACCGCAAGGTCGGCGAGGCGATCGACATCTATGTGAACAACCGCCTGGTGGCCCGGGGCGAGGTGGTCGTCGTTGACGAGCGCCTGGGCGTGACCATGACGGAAATCATCAAGGACGGCGACGCGGCGGGCTGAGCCTGACGCGTCAAGGAGGACTAGATCATGCGGCTTCTCGTCGTTGGCAAACTGAACGGACAGCTCTCCGTCGCCGTGAAGATGGCGATGAACACGGGGGCCAAGGTCTCGCATGTTGAGACCATCGAGCAGGCGACCCACGCCCTGCGCGCGGGGCAGGGGGCCGACCTCCTGATGGTCGACTACTCGCTGGATATCGCGGGCCTGATCGCCGCCAACGAGTCCGAACGGATCCGGGTGCCGGTCGTGGCCTGCGGGGTCGACGCCGATCCGATGCGCGCCGCCGCCGCGATCAAGGCCGGGGCCAAGGAATTCATCCCCCTGCCGCCGGATGCAGAGCTGATCGCCGCCGTCCTGGCCGCCGTCACCGACGACGAGCGCCCGATGATCGTTCGCGATCCGTCGATGGAAAGCGTCATCCGCCTGGCCGATCAGGTCGCGCCGTCCGACGCCTCGATCCTGATCACCGGCGAAAGCGGCTCGGGCAAGGAGGTGATGGCCCGTTACCTCCACGGCAAGTCGCGCCGCGCCAAGGCGCCGTTCATCAGCGTCAACTGCGCCGCCATCCCCGAGAACCTCCTGGAAAGCGAGCTTTTCGGCCACGAGAAGGGCGCCTTCACCGGCGCCATGGCCCGCCGCATCGGCAAGTTCGAGGAGGCTAACGGCGGCACCCTGCTGCTGGACGAAATCAGCGAGATGGACACCCGCCTGCAGGCCAAGCTGCTGCGCGCCATCCAGGAGCGCGAGATCGATCGCGTTGGCGGCTCCAAGCCGGTCAAGGTCGACATCCGCATCCTCGCCACCTCCAACCGCGACCTGAGCCAGGCGGTGAAGGACGGGACGTTCCGCGAAGACCTGCTCTATCGCCTCAACGTCGTGAATCTGCGCCTGCCGCCCCTGCGCGAGCGTCCGGCCGATGTCCTGAGCCTCTGCGAGTTTTTCGTGAAGAAATACTCAGCCGCCAATGGCGTGCCGGAAAAGCCGATCTCGGCCGAGGCCAAGCGTCGCCTGATCGGCCACCGCTGGCCTGGCAATGTTCGCGAGCTGGAGAACGCCATGCACCGGGCGGTTCTGCTGTCGTCGGGCGCGGAGATCGAGGAGTTCGCCATCCGCCTGCCGGACGGTCAGCCGATGGCGCCCAATCCCGAAGCGGCGGTCGCCCGCGGCGCCCAGATGGCCGCCGACGCCGTCTCTCGCGCCTTCGTTGGCTCGACCGTGGCCGAGGTCGAGCAGCATCTGATCATCGACACCCTGGAACACTGTCTGGGTAACCGCACCCATGCGGCCAACATCCTGGGCATCTCGATCCGGACTCTGCGCAACAAGCTCAAGGAATATGGTGACGCCGGGGTCTCGGTGCCGCCGCCCCAGGGCGGCATGGGCTCCGCCGCCGCCTAGACCCGTGCGGGGCGCCGCGACCATCGGTCCGGCGCCCGACATGGCTAATTTGCATTAAGGAACTGGCGACCCCGCGCAAATCGCTTCAAGCGCGAAGAGACCAGAACGGGATCCGACCACCGAATGGCTGACGCCGCCCTGCCCAAGACCAGTACCTCGATGCCCAGCGCCGGATCGCTGTGGGCGGGGGTTCTGCGCGGCGAAATGGGCCTGGCGGTCGGCGTTGTCGGCATCATCGTGCTGCTGATCATGCCGGTCCCGCCGATGTTGCTGGACCTGCTGCTGGCGGTTTCGCTGACCGGGTCGGTCCTGATTCTGATGACGGCGGTGCTGATCAAGAAGCCGCTGGAATTCACCTCATTCCCGACCGTTCTCCTGGTGGCGACCCTGTATCGCCTGGGTCTGAACATCGCCTCCACGCGTCTGATCCTGGGTCATGGTCACGAAGGCGCGCACGGCGCCGGCGCGGTCATCGAGGCGTTCGGCAACTTGATGATGCAGGGCAATTTCATCATCGGGGTGATCGTCTTCATCATCCTGGTGGTGGTGAACTTCATGGTGGTCACCAAGGGTTCGGGCCGGATCGCCGAGGTCGCGGCCCGCTTCACCCTGGACGCCATGCCCGGCAAGCAGATGGCCATCGACGCCGACCTGTCGACCGGCCTGATCGACCAGGACACCGCCAAGCAGCGCCGCAAGGACCTGGAGCAGGAAAGCACCTTCTTCGGCGCCATGGACGGCGCCAGCAAGTTCGTGAAGGGCGACGCCGTCGCCGGCCTGATCATCACCGCTATCAATATCATCGGCGGCATCCTGATCGGCGTGGTCCAGCACAAGATTCCGATCGGCGAGGCCTCGGCCACCTACACGCTCATGACCATCGGCGATGGCCTCGTCAGCCAGATCCCGGCCCTGATCATCTCGATCGCGGCGGGCCTTGTCGTGTCAAAGGCCGGCGTCGAGGGCTCGGCCAACGCGGCCCTGACCAAGCAGTTGTCGATGAATCCGGTGGCGCTGGGCATGGTCTCGGCCTCGTCGGGCGTCATGGCCCTGATCCCCGGCATGCCGATCCTGCCGTTCGCCGCGCTGTCGCTGGGCGCGGGCTTCCTGGCCTACCGCCGCTCGATGACCGCCAAGCTGCCGCAGCCGATCGACCCCCAACTGGCCGAGGCCGCCGCCAGTGAGCCGGAAGAAGAGCCGATCAGCGCCTCGCTGGCCATTGACGACGTCAAGATTGAGCTTGGCTATGGCCTGCTGACCCTGATCAACGACCTGGACGGCCGCCGCCTGACCGATCAGATCCGCGCCCTGCGCAAGACCCTGGCCACCGAGTTCGGTTTCGTGATGCCGCCCGTGCGCATTCTCGACAACATGCGCCTGGCCAACCAGGGCTACGCCATTCGCATCAAGGAAATGGAAGCCGGGGCCGGCGAAGTCCGCCTGGGCATGTTGATGGCTATGGACCCGCGCGGCGGCCAGGTCGAGCTGCCGGGCGAACACGTGCGCGAACCGGCCTTTGGCTTGCCCGCCACCTGGGTGGCCGACGACCTGCGCGAGGAAGCCACCTTCCGGGGCTACACCATCGTCGATCCGGCCACGGTGCTGACCACGCACCTGACCGAGATCCTGAAGGAAAACATGGCCGACCTGCTCTCCTATTCGGAAGTGCAGAAGCTGCTGAAGGACCTGCCCGAGGGCCAGAAGAAGCTGGTCGACGATTTGATCCCGAGCGTCGCCACCGCCACCACCGTGCAACGCGTTCTGCAGGCCCTGCTGAAAGAACGTGTCTCGATCCGCGACCTGCCGCAGATCCTGGAAGGCATCGGCGAAGCCGCCCCGCATACCAGCTCGGTCACCCAGCTGGTCGAACAGGTCCGCGCCCGCCTGGCCCGCCAGCTTTGCTGGGCCAATCGTGGCGACGACGGCGCCCTGCCGATCATTACCCTGTCGGCTGAGTGGGAGCAGGCCTTCGCTGAAGCCCTGGTTGGACCAGGTGATGACAAGCAACTGGCCCTGGCCCCCTCGCGGCTGCAGGAGTTCATCCGTGGCGTCCGCGAAGCCTTCGAACGCGCCGCCCTGCAGGGCGAGGCTGCGGTCCTCCTGACCAGCCCTGGCGTACGCCCCTATGTCCGTTCGATCATCGAGCGCTTCCGGGGGCAGACGGTGGTGATGAGTCAGAACGAGATCCATCCGCGCGCCCGGTTGAAGACCGTCGGCATGGTCTGACGGCGCGCCGCCAGACTGTTGCATCAACCGGAAGTGTCGGCCGCCCGCCGGAACCGGCCCCGGGCGGCGACGTTAGTTTCCCCGGGCGGGGGCTGACGACATCGACGGAGCTTTCAGATGAACAGCAGCAAGATCGCCTTTTTCGCCGCCGCCGCCATGACTTTCGCCGGGACGGCCTTCGCGCAGACCGCCCCGACCGCTGGTCAACAGATCCCCCACACCGCGTCGCCCATGACGACACCCGCCGCGCCCGTGACGCCGCCGCGCAGACCGCCCCGACCGCTGGTCAACAGATCCCCCACACCGCGTCGCCCATGATGACACCCGCCGCGCCCGTGACGACGCCGGCCGCGCCCGATGCCAGCACCGGCGCCGCACCCGCTTCTGCGGTGGTCGCCAGCGACTTCAAGGTCGGCTCGGAAGTCCGGGATCCGGCCGGCGTTACGATCGGCACGATTTCCGGAACCAGCGCCGCCGCTGATGGCTCGGTCAATGTCGTGATCACCGATGGCCAGAGGAAGTTCGCCCTGCCGAGCGCCAGCCTGTCTTCCAACGCCGGCGTCCTGGCGACCACCGCCACCAAGGCCCAGATCGACGCCACCCTGGCGAGCGCCAAGCCCCAATAACGCCTTCTTCTCCCGGAAGCTCGGGCCCGCTCGGCATTGCCGAGCGGGCCTAGCGCTGATAGCCATGCGCCAAGCCGGCGGGTTCTCGCCGATTTCGGGTTTGTTCGTATGCCTCCGGTCAAGAAGACAAAATCCAGCGGCGCCCTGTTCTGGGACCTCCTGACCTTTGATCGGCTCGTGACGGGCCCGGTGATCCATCTGATCTACTGGGCTGGTTTGGGCGTCGTAGCCCTGTTCGGCTTTTCCGTCGTGGGCGCGGCCGTTGGCCTTGCGCTGAAGGAGCCTGGCGTCGGCTCTATGCTGCTGGCTTTCCCGGTGTTGATCGCGGGCCTGCTGGTCGCGGGCGCCATGGTGCTGCTGTGGCGCGCGTTCTGCGAGTTCTATGTGGCCATCTTCCGGATCAGCGAAGACCTGCGCGCCCTTCGCCAGACCAGCGACGCAGACCACGCCGCGATTCGCGCCCGTTCCCCGCGCGAAGCTCCCCCGAGCGAAGGCTGATCAATCTCGGTGATCGATAGGGTCACAGCCTGACCCCTCTATGACCGCATGATCCGTTTTGGCCTGGAAGGCCGTTTCTAGCGACCGCCGACCGCAACGCGGCGCAGGCCTAGTTCGTCCAGCTGGGCGGACTCGAACTTGGCCATCTTCTTGGTCTGCAGAACCTTGGCCGTCTCGGCCACGTGCTCATATTTCTTAAGCGCCTCGAACGCGACGGACAGCGCATCGCGCGCGCCCTGTTCCTCGATCTGGCTCTGCTCGATCTGCAGCATCATGTTGGCCCGCAGACGCTTGGAGCCTTCGCGATAGCTGGTCATCATCCAGGCTGCGTCGCTGCAGGTTTCCGCCTGCTTGGCTTCGGCTTCGGCTTCCGCGTCCAGCATCGCCACGCGCAGCTCGGCGGCTACGCGGCGCTCGACGATGTCGGCCAACCGCTTCTGAAGGGTCTCGACCTCGTGGGTCGAGATGCGGATCAGGGATGCGGCCCACTTGGTCATGCGTGGTCACTCTCAAGGATACTGCCCAGGTGTCCGAAGGAATCGTCGAGGCTGGTGGCCTCGTCCTTGTCCTGGCTGAGGAACTCTTCGATCGCCGGATTGAGGCGAATGGCGCGGTCGACGATCGGATCGGCCCCGGCGCGATAGGCGCCAATGCGGATCAGCTCTTCCATGTTGGCGTAGGCCGCCATCACCTGGCGGGCGCCTTTGACGATGGCGCGCTCATGATCGTACTGGCAGCCGGGCATGGTTCGGCTGATGGACTTCAGCACATTGATCGCCGGGAAGCGGCCGCGCTCGGCGATGGCCCGTTCCATGACGATGTGACCGTCCAGAATACCCCGGGTGGCGTCAGCGATAGGTTCGTTGTGGTCGTCGCCGTCCACCAGCACGGTGAAGAGGGCGGTGATCGGCGCGGCCGTGCTGCCGTCGGGGCGGATCGGTCCGGGGCCGGCCCGCTCAAGAAGCTTGGGCAGTTCGGTGAAGACGGTAGGCGTATAGCCCTTGGTGGTCGGCGGCTCGCCGGCGGCCAGGCCAATCTCGCGCTGAGCCATGGCGAAACGGGTCACCGAGTCCATCAGGCACAGGACTTCCAGGTCCTGGTCGCGCAGGTACTCGCTGATCGCCAGGGTCATGTAGGCGGCCTGGCGGCGGGTCAGGGCGGGCTCGTCCGAGGTGGCGACCACGACGATGGCGCGCTTGAGGCCTTCCTCGCCGAGGGTCTCCTCGATGAACTCGCGCACCTCGCGGCCCCGTTCGCCGATCAGGCCCACCACGACGGCGTCGCAGGTGGCTTCCTTGGCCAGCATCGACAGCAGCACCGACTTGCCGACGCCCGAGCCGGCGAAGATGCCCAGGCGCTGGCCCCGGCAGGTGGTGGTGAAGACGTTCATCGACCGCACGCCCAGATCCAGGCGCTCGCCGACCCGGCCGCGCGCGTGGGCGGGCGGCGGCGAGGCCTTCAGGGGGTAGGGGACTTCGCCCTGCGGGAGGGGGCCAAGTCCGTCGATGGGCTCGCCAAAGGCGTTGATGATGCGGCCCAGCCAGGCCCGGGTCGGCCGCACGGTGGCGCCTTCGGGCATGATGCGGATCTCGGCGCCGGGGGCCACGCCCTCGACGGGGCCAAAGGGCATCAGCAGGGCGCGGGTTTCACGGAAGCCGACGACCTCGGCCGGCAGGACCGGCAGGCCCAGCCGATCGATCTCGACCCGGGCTCCGACCGCCAGCCGCGTGAGGCCGCCGCGCGCCTCGATCAGGAGGCCATTCACGGCGGCGACGCGACCGCAAATAGTCAGCGGGTCGATACGTTCAATGGCGGCGATCAGGCTACGCAAATCGGTTCTCGGCGGTGATGCTCCATCCTCGGCCGACAGCGTTAACCAGCCATGAAATTAGGGATGTGTTAGGGCGAGGCTGGCGGTGAAAAACGCCGCAACCGCCGTGTTGAAGGTGTGGTGGAACGCCGCACGGTCGAAGTCGGGGTCGCTGTTGCACAGCATGGCGAGGTTCTTCCGCGCATAGTCGTCGCACGGCGTCAGAAAGTCGAAGTGCCGGGCCTTGGGCACGACGCGATAGTCGACGCTGGCGGGCAGGGCGGCCTTAACGGCGCTGGCGTGGAACGGATCGGGCAGGATCTCGTCATCGGCGGCGCGCCACAGCTGCACGGGCGCCTTCAGGGCCTGCAGGCTTTCGGCCTTGAACGTGTAGCCCAGGGCAGGAGCGGCGGAGACCACGGCGCGGATGCGGGGGTCGCGGGGCCAGGGCGCGGTCGGAGCGTCGGGCCGCACAGGCGAGCGCTTGGCCATCTGGCACTCATAGTGACCCGGATGGGCGGCGCACTGGGTTTCGATGCGACGCAGGTCAGGTTCACCGCCGGCTGCAGCCAGCACCGTGAAGCCGCCCGACGAGAAGCCGAAGGCGCCGACTCGGCTGGCGTCCAGTCGTTCATGCCCGGACCAATCGGCCAGCATGTGGTCGATCAGCACATGCAGCTGACGCGGCCGGTTGGCCAGGTCGAGGGCGAGGCTCTGGTCCTTGTAGTTGTCGCCGGTGTGGGTGAGGGCGGCGACCACGAAACCGGCCTTGGCCAGGGTGATGGCGGTGTCGTAGTGGCCGCCGAACCAGCCGCCATTGCCGTGCGACATCACCACCAGCGGCAGCTTCTGGCCCGCCAGCGGCGCGCCCTGCGCGACCGGGATGTTGCCCATGCCCCGGGCCGGCGCCGTGGTCGGCGCGTCGGTGGGATACCAGACGCCGACCTCGATCGGGACGCCCTGCGGATCGGGGACCCGGATCACCTCAAATCCGGCATTGAGCTGCGCGGCGGCGGGGAGGGCGAAGGACAGAAGGGCGAGGGCGAAAAGGGTCGGGGCGAGCCGCATGGGCAATCTCCTGTTGTGATGACAGGGTCAGGCTTGGTCGGATGCAGCGGCCCTCGCCAGCCCGCTTGCGCGAATGGGCGAACGGGTTCGCGAAGTGGCGAACTGTGATTATAGGACGGTGATGAACAGGACCGCGCCGCCGCTGCTGGGAACCGCCCGCGACTGGGCGATCGATCTGGCCGTAGCCACGGTGATCGGCCTGTTCTTTGGCCTGGTCGGCCCGTTTGGCAGTTTCCTCAATGGCTCTGCGGCGGTGCGCATCGCTCATTGGGTGTTGTCGACATGGTGTGCGGTGCTGATTTTCGGCCTGGTCGCTCGGCTGGGTCTGGTCGCCG
>Ga0209066_10003564_pt1 | contig 17650 bp, 14 predicted proteins | sample All_14_2_FD_187198 | JGI IMG/M metagenome (GOLD analysis project Ga0209066, IMG submission 187198) | Freshwater microbial communities in response to fracking from Pennsylvania, USA - Allegheny Zone_MetaG_DW_15 (SPAdes) (version 2) ... | reverse complement strand
CCATTAAGTACCTAACCGATAATGAGATAATTCCTGCAAAAAGTAAACTTAAAATTGTGGGTGTTTTTCATGATGATGAGGTTTATGATTATAATGAATCCAAAGCATACATTTTAAAGCATGATATTGATAATGTGTTTTTATTGTCGACAAATCATAAATTAAATACAGATATAATATACCACAAAAATAGTTGTAGCGCTTTTTTTGAATCTGTTTTCAAGGGTAGTAAGGCAATTATATTCTTTGGAGGACCCGATATGCCACCGGCATGCTATAACCAACCTACCAGTTTATTGACTGTAATTACAGATCCGAACAGGCATTTAATGGAGCTTTCGTTTCTTTTTCATCTGCTTGGTGGTAGTCAGGATAAAGATTTTAAGCCTTTCTTGAATCAAAATCCAAACTTCACAATTCTTGGAATATGTTTGGGTATGCAGAGCATAAACGTTGCAACTGGGGGAACCCTTTATCAGGATATCCCTAGCGAAATATATGGATTTAGCTCTGTGGAACAGGTTATTTCAACCGAAACTAATCAGCAGCATCGTAATTATTATACAAATTATTCAACAGATAAAAGTTTGGTGTGGGGTAGTTTTCATCAGGTTAACTTTACCGATCAGTTTTTTAAGGATATTGTGGCAGAGGGTACCTATCCCAATGTTTTGAGTAGCCATCACCAATGCATTAATAGAATAGGATACAATATTAATGTTGCAGGTTTATCTATGGATGGGAAAGTTATTGAGGCAATTAAACATAATAGATTCAAAAATGTAGTTGGGGTTCAGTTTCATCCTGAGCCACCTTTTCTTTACGAGAAGCATGAAGTTATTCGATTTATTCCAAATCAACCCTCCAATGTATCGTACCTAGATTTGTATGGCGGCGATGCTGGTGAGAGATTCCACAGAGAGTTCTGGAAACGCTTTGGACAAATGATTCTGTAAATTCAATTGGCCTCGGTAGAATAGGTTATCTGCCGGGGCCAATGGAATATGAATCAAAAATATACTGAAAGTTTTATAGGAGTTATAGCAAATTTGCCTCTGTAAGAATCTCTTCCATTTCTAATTGAAGTTTTTTTGCTCTTGCACGCGCCGATTCGGCAAATTTACCAGTAATGTCGGCATAAATAATTCCACGCGATGAGTTAACAATTAATCCGCAACGGTGATTAAGTCCCTTCTCCGCAACCTTTCTCAGACTTCCACCTTGCTCGCCAACACCAGGAACGAGTAAAAAGTGATCTGGTGCAAGTTTCCGAACGCTTTCGAAGTATTCCGGATGGGTTGCGCCAACAACATACATCATGTTGGCATCGCTGCCCCAGTGCATCGACTTTAAAACAACATCCTCAAATATTTTATTACCAGTTTCTTTGTTCTCTATTAGTTGAAAATCGGAAAAACTTTCGTTGGAGGTTATTGCTAGAAGTATTGTCCATTTATCCTCGTGGGAGAGGTAAGGGGTAACAGAATCCTGTCCGAGATATGGCGAAACGGTCACCGCATCGCAATTCATGCTATTAAAGTAAGCCTTGGCATACATTCTTGCAGTACTTGCAATGTCGCCACGTTTTGCGTCGGCAATAACAAGTAGTTCGGGGTAATTCTTTTTAATATACTTTACTGTTTTCACTAAGCTATTCCAACCCGATGCACCATGAACTTCGTAGAATGCTAAATTTGGCTTGAAGGCAATAGCTAAATCATGAGTAGCATCAATTATGGCCTTGTTGAATTCAAATATTGGGTCATCCTTTGATAGTAAATGTTCTGGGATCTTAGTAATTTCGCTATCCAGACCTATACAAAGAAAACTTTTTTTCTTACGAATTTGTTCGAATAGTTGCTCGGGGGTCATAGTGGTAAATTTTTACTCTTCGCTTGCTGCTTTTAAACGCTCGGCGTTTTCGGCAAGTTGAAGTTTGTCAATAATTTCTTGAATATCCCCATCAATTATGGCCGATAGGTTGTAGAGAGTAAGGTTAATCCGGTGATCGGTAACTCTACCTTGTGGGTAATTGTAGGTACGAATTTTTGCTGATCGATCGCCTGTAGAAACCATAGTTTTACGTTTCGACGAGATGTTGTCCAGATATTTTTGGTATTCAAGGTTGTAAAGTCGGGTTCTAAGTTCGGCAAGAGCTTTATCGAAGTTTTTAAGTTGCGATTTTTGATCTTGACACTGCACTACAATTCCTGATGGAATGTGAGTTAGTCTAATTGCCGAGTAAGTGGTGTTTACACTTTGTCCGCCAGGTCCCGATGCGCAGAAAGTATCCTTGCGGATATCTTCCATTTTAAGGTCGATATCGAACTCCTCAGCCTCTGGGAGTACTGCAACAGTTGCTGCCGATGTGTGAACCCTTCCTTGAGTTTCGGTTTGTGGTACGCGTTGCACGCGATGAACACCCGACTCGTATTTTAAAACGCCATAAACGCCGTTTCCGGTAACGCTAATTACAACTTCCTTGAAACCGCCAACGGTTCCTTCAGAGGTGCTGGTTACTTCGAATTTCCATCCTTTTTTCTCGAAGTATTTGGTGTACATTCGGAAAAGGTCGCCAGCGAAAATACTTGCCTCGTCGCCACCAGTACCTGCACGGATTTCCATGACAGCGTTTTTAGAATCCTCAGGGTCGGCAGGGAGTAGAAGTACTTTTAGTTCTTCTTCAAGTGCTTCCTGCTCTTGTGTTAGGGCTTCAAGTTCCATTTTAGCCATCTCCCTAAGTTCTTCATCCTTTTCAGATGATAAAATTTGCTTGGAAGAATCAATATTACTAAGTACGTTTTTGAATTTTTCGTAAGCGGCAACAATTGGTTCTAAAGAACGGTATTCTTTGTTGAGGCTAACATAGCGCTTCATATCGGCCATTACTGCAGGGTCGGTAATTTGCTGGCCAATTTCCTCGAACTTGTGCCTAATTCCTTCTAATTTTCTGAGTATTGAGTTTTCTGACATACATTTTAAAATATTGCCGCAAAGGTAATCATAAATTTCACAGCGCGAAAAAGGTGCGAATAGATTTAAAGTTGCATAATTAAGTATTTAGGAAACCCGATAATTGAATTTCGGGTATCATTTTAATTAAAAACTCTGCACCTTAACGGTTAAATTTAGTAATGAAATTCCCCAAAAGGTGATTTAATGGTTAGTTTTTTCCCTTCGTATTCGCTACAGTAGCCAATTATTTGCGCATCAACGCCGTAATCTTTTGCTATAGCAATAATATCGTCGGCAAACTCTGGAAATACATAAATCTCCATTCGGTGCCCCATGTTGAATACCTTATACATTTCTTGCCACGATGTGCCAGATTCTTTCTGGATTATTCTGAATAGTGGAGGAATATCGAACAAATTATCTTTTACTACATGAAGATTGTCAACAAAGTGCATTACTTTGGTTTGTGCTCCACCGGAGCAATGAACTAAGCCATGAATTACTGGGCGATAGTTTGATAAAACATCCTTGATAATTGGAGCGTAGGTGCGGGTAGGGGATAGAACCATTTTGCCAGCAGTTACTCCAACTTCATTTATCATTTGATCTAGTTTGTAGGAACCAGAATAAACTAATTCTGAAGGAACTGTTGGGTCGTAGGTTTCTGGGTATTTATTTGCAAGGTAGTTTGCAAATACATCGTGCCTTGCCGATGTTAGACCATTACTACCCATGCCTCCATTGTACTCGGCTTCATACTTGGCTTTACCAAACGATGAAAGGCCAATAATAACATCGCCATCCTGAATGTTGCTATTGGAAATTATTTCGGAGCGTTTAATTCGAGCGGTAACGGTGGAGTCAACAATAACAGTACGAACAAGGTCGCCCAGGTCGGCTGTTTCGCCTCCAGTTAGTGTAATTCCAATGCCTTGCTTGCGCAAATCGTTGCAGAATTCCTCGGTTCCTTGAATTATTGCGCTGATTACTTCGCCGGGTATCAAATTCTTATTACGACCAATTGTTGAGGATAGTAGTATATTATCGGTTATTCCAACGCAAAGTAAATCGTCGATATTCATTACTATTGCATCCTGAGCAATTCCCTTCCATACGCTCATATCGCCTGTTTCTTTCCAGTAAGCGTATGCTAACGAGGATTTTGTTCCTGCGCCATCGGCATGCATAACAACACAGTAGTTTGGATCACCTGTTAGAGTGTCGGGAACAACCTTGCAGAACGCTTTTGGGAAAAGTCCCTTGTCCAAATTGCTAATTGCATTGTGGACATCATCTTTAGAGGCGGACACACCTCTTTGGTCGTAACGGGAATCTTTGCTCATGTTGATTTTTGTTGACAAAGGTAGTCTAGAAATTTCAATTGCCCAACGGTAAATTTTCAACAAATTGTTGATTACTATGGGTTGGCTTATCAGTAGTTCAGCCCTTCAATTTTTAGAAATTTCTTTTTTGATTCGTTCTGCCACTTAACCTCGGCGGGTGTTTCAACCAACCATACCTTTATATCGGCTTGGGCTGGATCGTCAACGAATATTAGTGTTATTTGGGCCATTTTGGGCTCCTCTACCTCCATCATAATTCCAACCTTTGTGATTTCTTTTTCTTCATAAACAATGCAAAAAAGGAGGTCGGCATCGGCAGGATCCTCAACGTGAAAGATTTTGAGTTTTGCTTTTTCAATGGTTTCTGCTTCAAAAAATTTCTGGGCATAGCCTTGTTTTGCAGTGGCTATAGCAATTATAACTAGAAATATTTTAATGATCCGAGGCATTCTTAAAACTTAAAATCATTTTTTTTACTTTAAAACTCGATTAAATGTTTCACAATTTATGTTCCAAAATTAGGTGTAAAACAATAAATCGATCAAAACAAATCTAGCGATTTTTTCGAAACCTGATTGGGAGGCGAGTTCAAAAAAATAAAATAAAAAAGGGGCAAAGCCCCTTTCTCAAAATATTTACTGTTTTACAGGATAATCGTCTCTTAAAACTCTGAACTCGGTTCTGCGGTTAATTTGATAAACAATTTCTTTGTTTTCCTCGGTTGATAGTCCGTCAATAAACTTTTTGTCGAGTACCGATCCTATTGGTAGGAATTGATATCGTGCATTCAACGCTGCATCAACAACCTTTGGTTGAGTTTGAGCGTAACCTTTCGCCTTTAGCCTGTCGGTAGCAATTCCTTTTTCAATTAGGTAGTTTACAACCGATTGGGCTCGTTTTTGGGAGAGTTCGTAGTTGTACTCTTGAGTACCTCTGCTGTCGGTATGCGATGCTAATTCGATTGTAACCGTTGGGTTGTCGTTAAGAATTTCAACAAGCCTATCAAGTGCTTCGCGCGATTCCATGCGTAGCTCCCATTTGTCGTAATCGTAGAAAATATTTGGTATCTCTATTGGTTTTTCGGTTGAGGTTATTGCAATGGCCACGTCAAAATCTTTACTTCTTGTCAAGCCACGGGTTGTTTCCTTCGCTTTATTATTAAGGAATCCTTTTTTCGAAGCAATTATTACGTAGTCAGTGTTTGGAGTAAGATTAAATTTGAAACTTCCATCGTCATTGGTTTGCATTGTTACAATAGCACCATCGCTGCCAACCAGTTTCACGGTGGCTTGTCCAACAGGCGATTTTGTTTTCTCATCGGTAATCTTACCAATCATATTGTATATAATCGGCGGTAAGTAGAACATATAAATATCATCGGAACCTCTTCCTCCAGGTCTGCGCGATGAAAAGTAGCCGGCTTCTCTCTCCTTTTCAAAAACAACCCCAAAATCATCGGCAGGGGAGTTCATGGGGTATCTCATATTCTCAATCTCCCAAGTTTCGCCCTCAGTTTTCTTTGCTTTAAAAATATCCAAACCGCCCATGCCAGGATGTCCATCGGATGAGAAGTACAGAACTCCATCGGAATGCATATAGGGGAACATTTCATTTCCGGCAGTATTAATTTCGCCTCCTAAATTAATTGCTTCGCCCCATTCGTCAGCAGATGATGCTCTTGTTACCTTCCAAATGTCTAAGCCTCCAAACCCACCTGCAATATTGCTTGCAAAATAAAGGGTTGTTCCATCGGCAGAAATGGCAGGGTGGGCAACGATCATGCTGTCCGTTGTCACTTTAATCTCGTCAGGGGTGAGCCAGCCCTGCTCAGTGCGTTTTGCATTAAATATCTGACAACCTAACTTATCGCGCTTGCTTACCTTGCATCGAGTGAAGAAAAGGGTGTTGAAATCGGAACTTAATGAGCCAGCGCCTTCGTCGAATTGTGTGCTTACATTCTCGTCTACAGGTTTAGGACTACTCCAGATGCCTTTGACATCCCTAGTTGTAAGAAATATATCAGTAAAATACTCGCCTGTTACTGCGCTTAGTTTTCCACCAGTTGTGCCTTTTCTGGAGCTTGTGAATAGCAGTTCGGTGTAATCGTTCGAGGCAAATGCAGGGCTAAATTCACTGAATTTGGTGTTAATTCCGCGCATGTTTATGATCTCGTAGCCCGAAGGGGTTGCCTTCCATTTTTTTGAGAGTTCGCACGATTCAATTCCTGAATCGGCAAGTTTATCGAGTGGGGCTAGTACTTTATACTTTTGATACTGCTCAATGGCTTCGTCGTATTTTTCGCCCATCTTTAGCATTTCGGCGTAATAGAAGAATACTTTTGGATCGGGACACTCCCTAAGTATTGCCTTTTGGTACCAGAGTTCTGCTTGACGTGCATTTCCAATTAATCGGTAACAGTTCCCAATTTTATAAAGATACTTCGAGAGTTCTACCTTATCTTTAACTTTATCAATATCATCCTTGTATAGATCAATAGCTTCGTAGTAACCACCTGCCTTATAAAGAGCGTCTGCTCTTGTTAGTTTTGTGGTTTGTGCTACTGCTATATTCGATAAAAGCAGAATCCCTAATAGGGTAATTGTCCCATTCTTAATGGCTGATTTTAATCCAATCATAAATGTACTTTTCTAATGAACGCAAAAATATTCTAAAAGTATCTAAAATATAAATAGTAAAGGTAAATATTATTTTAAAGATTTTGCAATTCAATGGTTAAAACCTAACCACCAGAAAGCAAAAATCCCAGATAAACTGGGATTTTAAAACAAAAACACGACTGAAAACCTATCGGATGAAAAGCATTTCGCGATATTTTGGTAGCGGCCACATCTCATCGTCAACTATCATCTCAAGTTTATCGATATGGTAACGAATATCCTCGATGTATGGCCTAACATTTTTGGCGTATAGGTGAGCTCTTTCCACAACATCCTCCACAAGATTAGCCTCTTTGCGATACTCAATCATCTCATCAACCTGTTTACGTATTTCGTGGATGTGCTCCGAAATTTCATGCAGAAGATTTAACTGATGATTTGCCAATTTCTCATATTCCTTTGGAAATAGTTCTTTTAAACCTTTTACGTTCGAAATCAGAATGTTTTGGTACGCAATTGCCGTTGGTATTATATGATTTATGGCTAAATCGCCTAGAACACGTGCTTCAATTTGTACTTTCTTTAGGAATATCTCGTTGCGAATTTCGTAGCGAGCCTCAAGCTCTCTGAGTGTAAGTACTTTGTTTTTTGTCAGTAGTTCTTTCGATGAGTCGAGTAGGAATGTTTTGAATGCTTCAATTGCATTTTGGATATTGGGTAATCCACGGAGAGCAGCCTCATCAACCCAATCCTGGCTGTAACCGTTACCCTCGAATCGGATTTTCTTGGAATCGATAATAACCTTACGCAGGCACTGGATTATCGCCTCATCCTTTTTAACACCCTTTTCAATAACTTTCTCAACCTCTACCTTAAATTTATTGAGTTGGTCGGCAACGGCTGTGTTTAGCACAATCATTGGTGATGCACAACTACCCGATGAGCCCACAGCGCGAAACTCGAAGCGATTTCCTGTGAACGCGAATGGTGATGTACGGTTGCGGTCGGTATTATCGAGAAGAATTTCAGGGATTTTTCCGATGATGTCCAACTTTAGCTCGGTTTTCTCATCGGGAGTCATCTTTTGATCACTCACCTTTTCCTCAAGTTCATCGAGCACAGCACTTAGGGTTTTTCCAATAAATACCGACATAATGGCTGGCGGAGCCTCGTGTGCGCCAAGTCGGTGCGAGTTCGATTCCGAAGCAATACTACCAATAAGAAGTGCGGAGTGATCCTGAACCGCCTTCATGGTGTTGATTAGGAATGTTAGGAACTGTAGGTTGTTTTTAGGTGTTCTTCCTGGCGATAGAAGGTTTACACCGCTATCGGTCATCATCGACCAGTTGTTGTGCTTGCCTGAGCCGTTTACTCCTTTAAATGGTTTTTCGTGGAAAAGTATACGGAAGTTATGCTGACGGGCAACCCTATCCATTAGCGACATAATAAGTTGGTTGTGGTCAACCGCAAGGTTGGCCTCCTCGAATATAGGTGCGCACTCAAACTGGTTTGGGGCAACCTCGTTGTGGCGTGTTTTAACGGGGATACCTAGTTTGTAAGCCTCCAACTCAAAGTGACGCATAAAAGCGGTAACGCGTGCGGGGATTGACCCAAAGTAGTGGTCTTCCAGCTGTTGGTCTTTTGCCGCTGCGTGTCCCATAAGTGTACGACCGCAAAGGGCAAGGTCGGGTCGGGCGTTGAACAACGCCTCGTCAACCAAAAAGTACTCCTGTTCCCAGCCCAGTGTGGCAAATACCTTTTTTGCGTCCTTATCGAAATACTCCAAAACCGATACTGCTGCTTTGTCAAGTGCCGTTAGCGATTTTAGCAATGGAGTCTTAAAATCCAGCGCTTCGCCTGTGTAAGAAACAAAAACCGTTGGAATACAAAGCGTTTGGTCTAGTATAAACGCAGGCGACGATGGATCCCAAGCCGAATAACCGCGAGCCTCGAATGTGTTTCGGATTCCACCACTTGGAAAGCTCGATGCATCGGGCTCCTGCTGAACAAGCATTTCACCTTTAAAGAGTTCAATAGCTTTGCCATCCTTATCGATGGAGAGAAAAGCATCGTGCTTTTCGGCTGTTGCTCCGTTCAATGGTTGGAACCAGTGGGTGTAGTGCGTTGCGCCCTGCTCCATTGCCCATGCTTTCATTGCAGCAGCAACTTGGCCTGCAATTTTTCTGTCGATACGTCGGCCCTCGTCAATTGAGGTGATTAGGCTTTCGTAAGCATCGGCCGATAGGTAGCGTTTCATCTTTTCCCTATCAAAAACATTAACCCCAAATATTTCGGAATATTTAGAGCCTTTGTTTCCATTGAATTCTAGAGGGTTTCTGTTAACAGCCTCTTTGAATGCGGTGAATCGTTGTTTAGCCATAGTTTAGTTTTTATTTCATTGCAAAAATAAATTATTTTTAAATATGTATAAAAATATATGGGGGTATATTTTAAAAATAATGAAAAAATATTTTAAAAATATAAAAATATATAGGGGTATAGTTTTGAAAAATGTATTTTTTGAAATTTTGATATGTGTTTAAATGATAGTTTGAATTTATATCCCTTTATAATATCTTTATAGCATTAATGAACAAACTATTTTATACTTGCGTTAACCAAGTACAAGCGTTTTTACAATGGAAAAGGACAATAGAAAGTATTCGAGCGACGAGATTACAGTTTTTTGGCGACCATCGGAGTGCGTGCACGCATCAATATGCTACTCCAAGTTACTATCGGTGTTTAACCCGCGCAAAAGACCCTGGGTTGATATGAAAGGTGGTACAACAAGGCAGATTATTGAGATTGTGAACGAGTGCCCCACCAATGCGCTGATGTTTATGTGGAACGATCCCGAGAAGAACGCTGCCGAAACATCCAAGAAAGCTGTTAAGGATTTAACTAGCGAGCAAGCAGCCGATTTTGGCGTTGAACCAGTAAAAATTCAGGTTATGCCCAATGGCCCTGTTTTGGTATCGGGTAACTTTCAACTGTTAGATTCCGAGGGTAAAGAGATAAAGTCGATGAAGATGGTTTCGCTATGCCGATGTGGTAGCTCCAACGGGCAACCATTCTGCGATGGAACACACTTTAAGGTTGGATTTAGAGATAAGGAGTAAAATGCAATGGATGAGCAAAAAAAAGTTGCAGCAAAGCTGCATTTGTCCAAGACTGGACCAATAAAAATTACAGGGAAGTTCTACATTGTGGATACTCAGGGTAACGACTTAACCCCCGAAGGTGAAGGTGATGTTTACCTATGCGCCTGTGGCAATTCCAAAACAAAACCATTCTGCGACGGAAGCCATAAGAAGTAAGATTAGATGAAACTTTGTTTTCCGCTTTTTTATAACTTCAATCTTCCGACTTCCTACTTCCTACTTCCAATAGCAATATAATTTTTACTAGTTTTGCGGCATGGCAATAAAGAAAATAGGCCCTGTAACAAGGGCTTTACTTTTGGTGTTGGGCTTACTATCGCTGGGTTTTGGAGTGTTGGGAATATTTGTACCATTACTTCCAACTACTCCTTTTCTGCTTCTTTCCGCCTATTGCTTTATTCGGAGTTCCGACAGGTTGTACAATTGGCTTATTGGCAACAAATTTTTGGGACACTACATCCATAATTATATAGAGAATAGGGCAATTGAGCCGCGCATAAAGTGGTTTACCATTGCATTGCTTTGGATATCGATACTAACCTCTGTTATTGCGTTGAGCCTAGCGCTGTGGATTAAAGCATTGCTTATTGCAATTGCGGTGGGCGTTACGGTGCATATTTTGAGGTTGAGGTAGATTCCATTAAGTTTAGTTTGTTACTGACATTCTTCTTGCTGCATACATTTGAATACCATTATTCTGATAAGTGGATGCAGCAGATTTCTGCGAGTAAGCGGTTTTTACTCTTAATTATCAGGAATTTCGGGTTCAACCAGCTTTATCAACTTTTCTAAAGATTCCTGCCATCCTAAATAGCACATCTCTGCAGGGATAACAGACGGAATACCCTCCTGCAAAACCTTTAACTCTGTGCCGCACGAAACCCTATTGAGCCATACAGAGGTGATTATTTCGCCGGGCAAATTTGGATCGTCAAATTTATCGCTGTATTTAATGAACTCATTAGGCTTAATTTCTAGAAAGTTGCCTCCAAAAGAGTGGCTGTTTCCCGTAGTAAAGTTCATAAACGACATTTTAAAGCTTCCTCCAACTTTAAAATCCATATGATGAACCAAACATATGAAACCGTATGGCGGAATCCACCACGAATATGCATTTGAGTCGGTAAAAGCTCTATAAATCTTTTCTGGAGTTGCTTTAATAACTCTAAGCAATGTTACGCTATTCCCTGTCATAATATTACGTTTAAGTGTTATTCTGTAGTCTGTTAATCAACTAATAAACAGTGAAAACGCATATAATGTTCGGTTAGGTTAATGCATTGTGTAGCAGTTTGTAGGTGTGGTCGGAGACTGCTATTTAGATATGCCGAAGTCTGAAATTTTAGAGAGCAATTGATTACTATTTAATTGTTAATATAAATTATTAATCATCATCTCTTTTACAAAAAGAAAAGGCGCTGAAAAACCAGCACCTTTCAAAATATGGTATATGTAAATACTATCTTCTGCTTAAAGCATCCTCAATTACCATTGTAAACATATCGCGCATATTGCCGCCCATTGCACTAACTTGCTGTGGAATTATGCTGGCCTCGCTCATGCCCGGTACTGTGTTTATTTCGAGGAAGTAGATGTTTTCGTTGTCAACTATGTAGTCGACCCGTACAATTCCACGGCAATCGAGCCTATCGTATATTTTTGAGGAGAATTCCTGAATTCTTTTGGTGAGCGTTTCCGAAATCTCAGCGGGTGTAACCTCCTTAGATTTGTTCTGGTATTTTGCCTCGTAATCGAAAAACTCGTTCATCGATATTATCTCGGTTACAGGCATTACAATCTCCTTGCTATCGGATTTAAACACACCACAGGTGAACTCCCTGCCGCTTATAAACTCCTCAAGTATTATTGTTCTGTCCTCCTTAAAGGCATTTTCTATTGCAGGCATAAGGTCCTCGGCAAATTTTACCTTGCTAACACCGTAACTACTGCCACTCTCGTTGGGTTTTACAAATATTGGTAGTCCAAGCGTCTTTATGATAATTTCGGTATCAAATTTTTGCCCACGCTTTAGGTTAATTCCCTTTGCAAGGTTAACGCCAGTTTCCTTAACCAGTTCCTTGCAGTAGTACTTGTGAAAGGTGAACGATGAGTTCATAACGCTTCCGGTGGTGTACGGAATGTTCATCATCTCAAGGTAGCCTTGTAGTAAACCATTCTCGCCTGGTGTACCGTGGATTGCAATAAGCGCGCAATCGAATTTTAGTTTTTCGCCTTTAACTGTTGCGGTAAAATCGTTCTTATCAATCTCAATCTCGCCAAGTTCAGGGTGCTTTAATGCCCAGTTTGTTCCTTTAACAAAAACGGTATATGCGTTGTACTTATCGGCATCTATCCAGCCCGATATTTGTGCTGCACTTTTAAGCGATATGTTTGCCTCGGAGGAGTTCCCTCCAGCAAGTATGGCAATATTAAGTTTGTTTTCCATTGTTTACAGATTGTAGTGCAAAACTGCAAGAAATTTGGGAAATTGAAAAATTTCAACATCGATATTATTGTTTTTAATCTATAGAATTGTTCTGTTGGGTTGATAGCACCTAATTATTCGTCAAATATTTTTTTGAAAACAACACAAATCGCCTTACCTTTTGACCCTTAACACAACTGTGATTATGAGACATGTTTCATTGCTTTTTATGCTTTTACTATTCTGCACAGTTGTGGATGCGCAAACAATTTTAGTAAAAGGTAAGGTTACCGATACTCAAATGAAAGCCATAGCCGGAGTTACAGTAGGTATCAAAGGCACTTCAATTTTTACTCAAACCCGGAACGATGGAGCCTATCAGATTTACTCCACATATGGCGATACACTTGTATTTACTTCAACTTTAGGAATGACTGAATCCATTGTGGTTAGCAATAAGTACTTAGATTCCCCGAATAACTACTTGGTTATTGATGTGGAGTTAGCCATCGATAATCAAATTTTTAACCTGTCGCTGGAGGAGCTAATGAGCATTAAAATTACCACTGCCTCCAATATTTCTGAGAAGTTAAATGATGCCCCTGCAACTATCATTGTACTTACACAGAAGCAAATTCTCGATTTAGGATATATTAAACTATCCGATATTTTAGACGATTTGCCTGGAATGGACATTGTTAAAACATATGGCGACACATACTATAAAAATTACTGGAGAGGATTTCGAAATACAGTGGGAACTGCCTATTTGTTGATGGTAGATGGGATGCTACAAAATCAACTTTGGACCAATACGGATCAAATTATGGCAGCAATCCCCATTTCGAATATCGAAAGGGTTGAGGTTGTTTATGGCCCAGCATCATCGGTTTATGGTGCAAATGCTATTATGGGCGTTATAAATGTTCTTACGAAGAAAACATCCGATGCGGATGGTGCGCATTTTAATTTCCAGAGTTTTCGCAGTGTAAACAACTATTTTACTGGCGACTATAATGTTTTTTATCAACGTAACAATATCCGGTTTAGCTTTACAGGTAGGGTGGAGGATGGCGATGTAAACGAGTTTATTAACCCGAACGACTTTTACTGGACAAGGGAGGAACATTATTCCAACTCTGCTCTTTGGGGCGATGTTGTTAACAATAAGAATCTTGGAGGCTTGTTTTCATCGCCAGAGCGAAATAGGGCGTTGGATTTTCGCTTATATATTGATGATTTGGAACTGGGTGTCAATTTTTACAATTTAAGCACAGGCTATGGAACCGTTTATCCTGCGGATAGGGTTCAACCCGTGAACCGTTGGCCACAAACCGAGTTTAGTATATACTCCAGGTATTCAAAGCAGCTAACATCGAAAATCAACTCCCGAACATTGTTCCGTTTCCGCAAAAGCGATATTACCAACGATGGTTTATTTATTGAGGCTTATAACACTACCAATAATAGTTCGGGCGATTCAACAATTGCGCATGTTCTGGTAGGTTCTGGTGAATCGGTAAGGGGTATCGATTTTTCTTCGTGGTCAACCTATAACCGAAGCGTTGCTGCTTTTCAGGATTTCGATGTTTCCTTAAACGATATGATTTCGTTCAACTTTGGGCTTAAGTACGAGAGTAAAAATCTTGAACGGAATTATAATGCGGTTTATTCCGATTACGTTGCTCCAAGTGTCTTAACTAACGCTTCGTTGCTTTATCCTCCAATAACACAAAATGTTGATAGGTATAACAACAGGGTTTTTATTATTGATGAGGCAGCCTATTTTCAGGGGCGTCTAAGGCTTAACAGGAGCAATGCGATTAATATTGGCGCTCGGTACGATTATAATTCCCAGTATGGTGGTTCTACAACCTTACGTATGGGGTACGTGGGGAGTTTTAAGAGCTTAACTGCAAAGTTATTGTTCGGACAAGCATACCAAGAGCCAACAATGAGAAATTTGTATGGAGGATGGAGCGGTTCCGGTAGTAATGAGAATTTAAAACCGGAACTTTCGAATACAATTGAGGCATCGGCTATCTATACAAAAGGGAAAATAAGCGCCTTGGCCAGCGCGTATCGTGTTATGATTACCAATACCATAGTGGGCGATAACCAATCGGCCAGTAACCTTGGAGAACGAATTATTTCAGGACTCGACTTGCACCTAAGAACCCAGATATCGCAGTCGTTTATTAAGAATTTAAGCGCGTGGATTTACTATTCAGCAATTCTCTCGGAGAAGGAGAAAAAGTTCGACACCGATGGGAATCTCACCGGAAGTGGAATTATTGGCGATTTGGCTCACAGTAAATTATATTTTGGAACAACGGCCGATATTGGAAAGCATTTGACAATTAATTTTCGAGGGCGATTTATTGGAGAGCGCGAAACAGTTATTACAAACCCAATTCGAACAATTCCATCGTACTTGACCATTGATGGCAATATTCAGGTGAGAGATGTGATTTATAAAGGACTTAACATCGAAGTTAAGTTCATTAATTTGACTAATACTGTTTACTATCATCCGGGTATTCGCGAGGCCGATTCGGGAGAATCGTCAGGAACTTGGGATTCCAACGGGTTGGGATGGAGTGGAAGCCATGGGTGGTACAACTCAAAACTACCTCAGCCACGGTTCTTTACAATGGTAGGGATTACTCTTAACCTATAATGGTTATCTTTATATTTAATTTTAAGTAATAGTCTAATCATTTTAAAAGTATGAGATATTTTTTTGTTTATTTTTTGGTTTCCTTCCTTGCTATACAGGTTGCAATCAGTCAAAGCGATAGAGTAGATGCATTAAAGTCAGAATTAAGAAAATCTCAAAACGACAGTTTAAATAGTATACTCTATATAAGTTTGAGCGAACTATATTCAAAAACAAACCTCGACTCGGCACTTTTCTACGTTGAAAAAGCTCAACGTATTGTTGATAAGTTTATAAGCAAAGAGTTATGGGCACAAGGTAGAATGGGGGATGTTAAGCGAGAACTAGGTAATATTCACTACTACAAAAAAGACTTTGATAGTGCAATTTCATACTACCAATCGGCAGTCCAAGTTTTCGAAACGCTATCGAACAATGGAGATCCATTGCTAGTACCGCAATACAAAAAGAGCATGTCGGACGTAATCGTAAATCTGAGCTTAGTTTATACCAATAAAGGCAATTACGATAAAGCATTGGAGCAATACCTGAGGGCTTTAAAAATTTACGAGAGTTTGAACAATGTAAAAGGTGCAGCAAGCTGTAATTTGGGTGTTGGAACATTACTTTATTATCAAGCTGATTATCCAAAAGCAATAGAATACTTTAATCAAGCTTACAATTTATATCAGAAGGCTAATGATAAAAGTGCAGTTGCCAACGTGCTGAATGCATTAGGTTCGGTGTATTATGTAACTAACGATTTTGTTAAGGCCATTGATCATTTCAAGAAGTCGCTCGATGTGAAGGTTGAGATGAAAGATAAGACGGGAATTTCATCTGCATATTCTAATCTTGCTTCGGTTTACATGAATACTGGCGATTATGATTTAGCCATTGATTATTACAATAAGGGCTTGAATATTGATAAAGAGCTTGGCGATTTGTATGGTGTTGCTATTAATGAAGCGAATATTGCCCGTCTTTATTTCGAGATGTCGAAGGTTGACATTACTGGTTCAAAAAGAGAGGAATATTTAGTTAAGGCGCTTCAAATGTCAAAAGAAGCGTATTCAAAATCAATTAAACTAGGGGTTCTACCCCTCAAGAATAATATTGCGGAATTATTAATTTCCATCCATAGGTCGTTAGGGAATTACCGGGAAGCAACTAGTTATTTTGATACTTACATTGCTACAAAGGATAGTTTGTTCAGTCAGGATAAAACAGATGCGCTTGCCGAGATGCAAACTAAGTACGAAACAGAAAAGAAAGAGCAAGAAATAAGTAATCAACAGTTAATTATTGAGAAACAGGAGGCCATTAATAAACGACAATTGGTACAACGTAATTTTCTAATTGTAGGTTCAGCATTATTGCTACTGCTTGTTTTTATTGCCTATGGAGCCTATAAGCAAAAGAAGAAGAGCAACAAGGTTATTGCGGAGAAAAATATTGCATTAAAAACTGCCAATGAGGAGATTCTTGCTCAGAATGAAGAGATTGAGGCACAACGAGACATGGTTATTGCTCAAAAGGAGAAAATTGAAGAGGCTCATAACCATATAACTCAAAGTTTACAATATGCACAAAGCATTCAGTCGTCAATACTTCCATCAGTAGGAGTAATTGAAAGCATTAGCCCCGATTATTTTGTTGTAATGAAACCAAAGGATATTGTGAGTGGCGATTTCTTCTGGGCAACGACTTTTGATGAGTATAGAATATTTTGTGTTGCAGACTGCACGGGTCATGGCGTCCCCGGGGCTTTTATGAGCATTTTAGGTGTTTCATCGTTGAATGAGATTATTTCTAAGAATAAAAAATCAAACCCCGCTCAAATTCTAGATTTGATGCGTCAGAATGTGATTGATACTTTAGGGAAAAACCAAATTGGACATAAGGATGGAATTGATATAGCATTGTGTGTAATTAACACAACCAATAGAGAGTTGCACTATTCTGGTGCGCGAATCCCAATATGGATAGCTACAGAAAATACAACTATGTTAGGTGATTTTATCCCAAACAATGACTCTTTAGAGATGAATGGGTATAAATTGGTTCAGGTTAAGGCCGACATAATGCCAGTTGGTTTTATCGATAAAATGGAACCGTTTACCGAACAAGTAATTAAACTTCCAGATAATAAAGTTTCAATATATATTGCATCGGATGGTTTTTCCGATCAGTTTAGCGAAGGAGACGGGAAAAAGTATTCTGTTAAAAGACTGAAGCAGTTTGTTTTACAGAATGTCTGTGTTTCTTTTAAAGAACAAGGGGGTATGCTCGAGGACGAGTTTCAGAAATGGAAGGGTAATGGAGAACAGATTGATGACGTAACGGTATTTGGTATTAAAGTTTAATTATTTATGTAAAAGCCATAGAGTAATCTATGGCTTTTACATATGGATAATAGCAGTATAAATATTGAATTTTAACTAAAACTACCTTCAATATATCCTTTTGTGAGTTCGTTTTTGGGG